>ENA-ORNI01000388-ORNI01000388.1-human-gut-metagenome-genome-assembly--contig:-NODE-388-length-39771-cov-105.012_pt1 | contig 39771 bp, 39 predicted proteins | sample MGYA00242118_ERZ509028 | MGnify/ENA primary metagenome ERZ509028 (study PRJEB26280, sample SAMEA2338755) | human gut metagenome | biome: human gut; feature: human-associated habitat; material: faeces...
AAATTTAAACAAATTATTAATCAGAATTCTGTTGCATTTGCAAGTTGAATTCAGCTTTTGCGAAAAGATGTTTTTACATAATTATTATATGCGTAATTCATAATCTGCGAGGCAGAGCAAATAATATCATTTCTGCGTTCAACCTCTTCCTCTAATCCCATATTATATTTTGATGTTGTAACTGTAGCTTGCTCAATATCAGGAACACATGAATTTATTCCTATATATACGACATCACGTTGAGGACGTTTGTCTATACGAGGAGTCCAGCGGTCTCCCCTCTTTTCATATCTATGACCATTTCGAGGAGTACCTTCAATGGTAAAATCTGCATATAACTTACTACCAATCCATGTTACTCGATTCTCTCTTTTGAAGAACCGTGTGAAATAGTTTTTTTCACCAATAGCACTACAAGGTCTATACAAACAAGCTAAAGCATGCAAAATAGTTGATTTCCCACAACCATTTACGCCAAAAATAGCGGTTACTTTTTTGTTTCCAAAATGTATATCAAGATTTTTAAGACCTTTAAGTTGAGTAAATTTGACTCTGTCTAAAGACTGTTTAATGACAGGATTGGGCATATTATTTTGCTAAAATTTAATCTAATGAAGTTTCTACAATATGTATTGTAGCAAATGTCACGCCAGACTATATTTATCTTCCAATAATCCCCTTGGCAAGACATATGAGTGCCAAAAAATCTTGTTCTTATGACAGTTTGTCAGATTTTCGTTATTAAAAATTAGGAGTTGTATAACTAAACTTGTTTTGGTGAATACTATCGCAGATTGGAACAATGGTTTCTTTGCTACTTTCTTTACCCGCTTGTCCTGCTCATGAAAGAAAGTAGGCGGCTTTTCGCCGCCCACCTCTCAAAAGTGTGTGTAGAGTCCCGTAACCATCGTGAAGACGTCCTCCAACATATCGAAGTATATGCCTTCGTGCGTTTCTACGTCCTTCACCTTGCTCTCGAAGGTCTTTTTGCTGAACGTCTTGCGGTAGAAGCGCATATTGTAGAGGTCTGTTCCTGCATCATAGATGATGTCAAGGCGGTTTGCGCTGGTCTTGTTCCTCGCAAGGCTCATGCGCAGTCCGTTGCCCATATCCACAAAATCCCTACTGCCTGTCATGACGGAAAAACGCTTGCCGCCAATCTGCTCCCATATAGTCCGTGCTATCATATTCATTGTTCTTTGAATGTGTGAAATGGAACGTGGGCGGTGTTGCCACCGCCACACATTCAGTATGCCGCTATCTCGGTGAAGGTGGCATGATGTTCAAGCCATTCCCTCACATATTCAATGTTGTACTCGCTCGTTATGACTGCCGTATGCTCGTCCGTAGCCGTGAAACGTGTACTCTCGTAATCGTCTATCCACTCCTTTAAGGTGGTCACTCCCCAAAACTCGGCATCGTCAAAGATGCCGTCCAATACAGAAATGGGTTCGCTGAACTTGACTATCAGCGTTTGGTAAGTTTTGTTCATAGTCTATCCTCCTTTCTTTCTTTTGCTGTCAGCCATTTGTCCCGCTTCTGTCGGCACTCCTCCAACGTGGGACTGACGCAGGAGAAGAGTTCTCCGTCCGTATGGCGGTAGTCGTATTGCACAAGGGTACGCTTGCGTCTGCCGATACCCGATTGGAATTTCTCGTACTTCTCAGCACCTGCCGCAGTGCAGGTGCTTACTCCGTTGATGGTCATTCGTGTAGTCATAATCGTTGTTTTTAGATGGTTAGAAATGTACTGAAAGCACTCTGTTCTGCATCACCATATCGGGGTTGCTCGTATAGCGTTGGTGCAGGTAGAAATGGTGTGAGCCATAGCCGTAGGCGAAAAACTTGTCAAGTTCGTGCTTCTCGGCAAAAGTCCTTACACCTGCCCTTAACTGCTCCTCACTCTGACAAAGAGTGAGGAGGTTCATAAATTCAAGGAACATTGTGGGGATTTTATCGTCCCACAAGCAAACCATACTTTCAAATCTTACTTCCATATCGCTTTGTATTTATAGTGGATATTACGCTGCCTTCATCCGTTGACGGATAAGGTTGATATTGTCGTTCACAAGGTTGATGATGCGGTCGTGATATTCGGTGTTGGCATTACACAAACCTCGGCTCTGCACTATCTGAAAAGTCTTCAAGGATACTTCTATCGTCTCGATGCGCTTGCCGTTAATGGTGGCAGAGAGTATGAGGGAGTATTCCTTGTTATAATAAGCATTGGAAAATACACAATGTTGCATTTCCTTGCCCTCTTCGTAAAACTCATCCACACTCTGAAGCACATGGACAAAAAGCAGTCCGTCCGTAAAGGTGAGGTTGAGAAAGTTGGCTTTCTGTTTGAGGTATGCGGCTTTTTCGTCCTCTAAACGTTCCAATCGTTGCCGTTCTTCCTCCATGCGCTGCCTGTTACGCTCCCTGTTGCGTATTACCCGTTCACGCTCATAAATGGCATTGCGTTTCTTTACAAGTTGGTCATGCGCTGCTCGAAGGTCTGTGGGACATACGAAATGTGGATTGCACAAATCCTTGCCAAAATGGCGTAAAAGTCTTATGTAGTCGCACCAAATGGAGATGTCACTAATTTCATAGCCGTTGCGGATGGTTATCTTGTATGACTGCCAACACTCATCAAAGGTCTTTGGCTTGGCTATGAAATAGCGTAAATGGTCTGTGCGCCCTGCCTTCATCAGCGTTTCTGCCCTGCTGTCTGCCAACAATGCCTTGAAGAGGTCGTATGGCAGGATATTTTCGCAGTTGCCCTTGAAACCATTACGCTTCAATTCGGGAATAAAGCGTTTTCTCGGATATGTACAAATAGGGTCTATGTCATAAGCACCGCATTTGCCGTTCTGCCGTATCTCCATGTCGCTGTTTCTTGACCAAAGGTCATAGTAACACCAAAACATTCCGCGCAGTCGGGCTATGGTGATAGCCGTGCCTTTAGGGCTTATCCAACGCTGCACCACCTCATAAATGGTGTATTCTGCTGCTTCACCTGCTTTGTAGCGGAATGTGGTGAGAAAGAAGCGTATCACTTGATACTGCTTGGCTCTGGTGAGGATAGAAAAATACTCGCTTCCGCTGAAAACACTCTTTCGGGTACGCATGGATTCCAATGTCATGCCACAATGGGGGCAGGTGCATCCGCAAATGGTGTCAGCAAGGTCGTGTTCACTCTTCCATGAATGTCCGCATTCCGTGCAGAAGTTCGTGCCGTTGGCTCTTTTGATGGCATAATGCTTGAAACAATGGCGGAAAGCGTACTCCTGCTGTACTTCGGTCAATGCCGGAAGTCGCTTGCTCAAACGTGCGACCTCTTTCTGTATGTTAGTTCTCGGTCTCATAATCCAAAATCAAATAATGTAGGTTGTACTTCGGTTGTCTTTGGCTTGGCTGCCCTTGCTCTCTGGCGGTTCTGCAACTTGCGCAGTTCCTCGTCCTGGTATTGGCGGATTGCCTTCTGCCGTGCTTCCGCCTTTTCCTCTGCGGTGAGTTCCACCTCGTGGTTCACTACCACATGGCAGTTGATGGGCTTGCCCACCTCAATCTCGTTCTCGTCATAGTAGTGTACGGCTTGTCCGTAAATCTCTCCGTCCGAAAAGCCGTTGCAACCGCTCTTCTGCACATAGTTCAGAATATAGGTCACGCAATCGTCAATGTTCTTGGCAGGGTTGCGGTAGTTCTTGGCGAATAGTTCGTCCTCCGCTGCACGCTGTTCCAAATACATCTGTATCGTTCTCTTGAAATGGTCTGTTCCTTTCATATTGCTTGCTGTTTTATAGGGGTTATAACATTTGCTTGATAATCTCTCTGTGGTACTGCGGATTGACCTCGTTGAAGATGAACTCCACGAAGTCCTGCCGTGCTTCCTTGTTCAGTTCGTGGTACAACTCGCTGAACGTGCTGTTGTTGCCGTTGATGTAGGTTTCCACCATATACTCGAAGATGTTGTCCACCTCGTAGTACCTGCATTGCTGCGCTGCCGTTTTGCTTGTCCTCTTTGCCATTGCCGTAGGTTGTTATAGGGTGAGTAACCAAAGGAGAAGTCCGAAGAAGGTGATGAGGGAGAGAATAAGCACTATCACGCTTATCACCACTCGGAACACTCCGTTCACAATCTCTCTGATGACGTTCCAAAGGATGCCTATGAGCCAAAGGAACGCTTGCACGATGAGGGTGCATATCGCCACCGCCATGTAGTGTGCCGTCTGTCTGATGTCCATTGCTGCTGTCATTGTCTGTTGCCGTTTTGAAGTTCTACGATGTTGTCTATCCTGCCGTAAATCACGTTCCTCAGTGCCGTCTTGTCCGTTGCCTGATACTCGCTCCACCTTCCGTATTGGCACACAAGGTAGGGTCGGAGCACATCGGAGAAGTCGAATTTCCACCCCATGAGGGGTATTGCGGTCGTGAAGTAGGTGTTGAAGTTCACGTTGTGCGTGAGCCAATCCTTCTCCTCTCGGTTCATCTTGCCTCCGTTGTTGAGTTTGTGGCGGAGTCTGTAAACCTTGCTGTCTTGCAGGGTGTCCAGTTCTGGAACTTCCCATTCGACGAATTTTGTTGCCATTGTTGTTGTCATATCCGTTCTGTTTTTAATTTTTATATGCGGATCCAAGAGCTGAGGGAGTTGAGTTTCAAAACTTCTTATCTGCCTCTCGGTTATCCGACATTTTTTTTATGCGTCTTCCTGTCGCATCGGTCGTTTTCGTTTCGGTTGCCCCATCAAGGTAGGGATTCGGAAATGCAAGGTTTTTCGGGAAAAATACTACCCGTAGGGCTGGAGATTTTTCTCGCAAAACAGGAGGCTTGACCTTGCATTTCCGGCAAATCCCGAAGTTACCTTTGCAGCCGAACGAGAATGACCACCTGATGCGCCGTCTGGAAGGCGCAAAATGGAGGTAAGCGTAACAAGAGGCAGATTGAATGGAACATCTCCAAAATGCGGAACTGCATGAGATAAGAAAACGCTCTCTAACTTGGAGACTCGCTTGAAAGCGTGAATCAGCCGAAGCCCACAAAAGAAGTGTGTCCGTATATGCCTATCCGACTTGCTCGGACAGACACATACGGACATTCTTCTCAGGCTTCGGCGGTACGGACAACCTTTTGTGGCTCACTCGTGAGTGGCAAGTGGTTGGCTGTACCTATCCCTGTTCCGCTTTCAACAAAAAGAAAGATAAAGAGGGAACAGCATGAAAGCGTGAAAAGCCGAAGCCCCACAAAAGAAGTGTGTCCGTATATGCCTATCCGACTTGCTCGAACAGACACATACGGACATTCTTCTCAGGCTTCGGCGGTACGGACAACCTTTTGTGGCTCACTCGTGAGTGGCAAGTGGTTGGCTGTACCTATCCCTGTTCCGCTTTCAACAAGAAACAAAAGGCGCAAGTGGTAAAGGCGGTTGTGCCGTAAGAAAGATAATCCGCACATCCATCGTCAAACCCTCGGTTTGATGCGGATATGCGGACTTTCTTTCAGCCATGCCGCCAGTGCCGATGACCGACCCTTACCATGTAAGGGTGAATCATCAGCACGGTTTCACTTGCGCCAAGAAGAACGACAAAAAAAGAAAACGGCAAGACCCCGTAAAAGTACCTCTCTCGCATAGCCATGAAAGGGTTGTCCGCTTGCCGATTGTCTAAACGAGAGTTTAGGCTTCAAAAGCGGACATTCCTTTCGGATATGCCATAGTCGGGAAGTGGTTGTCTGAACTTGTTTCAGCCAACGTCTTTCCGACGCCAACACTCACTTTTACGGAAGAACGGTAACGAATAAATCAAGAAATCGTGCCCAAAACGCAGAAAAACGAGTAATTCTTTGGAGAACCCGAATAAAAAGTGCACCTTTGCAATAGAGTTGATAGGCGTAGTAAATCACAGAATATCAGTGAACTTGCATTTTCGCTAAATCGTTACCATAATTCTGCAACTCCTTTATTCTACTCTGAGACTCAATCAGATATAAGTTTTTTGATTATCCAACGCAAAGATAATGCAATTTAGGCGCATTGCAATGATGTTTTCTTGAAAGTTTCACAAAAGAAAAGCCGCAAAACACTGTTACCAGTCCTTTGCGGCTCTCTTATCTCTATTAAAAGGAATGATTATGCTTTCACTCCGTTGTATTCGTCAGAAACAGTCAGTTTCTTTCTGCCTTTGGCACGACGTGCGGCTAATACTCTACGACCATTAGCTGTAGCCATTCTCTCACGGAATCCGTGTTTGTTTTTTCTCTTTCTGTTAGAAGGTTGAAATGTTCTTTTCATTACTGTATCTTGTTTTATGTTATTATTCTACGTAATCGGGCTGCAAAAATAGAGACTTTTTCTAAAATAACCAAGAGATAACTCTTTTTATCTCAAAACTTTTTGTGTTTTTTACCGATTTCCATTACTTTTGCACTCGCAAATTGAACGAAACATCTTAATAAATAACAATAATAAAGACTATAAAGTATGATTAATGCCCAAGACATTAAAATCGGAACTTGCATCCGCATGGACGGCAAGCTTTATTTCTGCATCGACTTCCTGCATGTGAAGCCGGGAAAAGGTAATACTTTCATGCGTACCAAGCTGAAAGATGTAGTCAACGGCTATGTGCTGGAACGCCGCTTCAACATCGGTGAAAAGCTGGAAGACGTACGCGTAGAACGCCGTCCGCACCAATATCTCTATCACGATGGTGACAACTACCAGTTTATGAACCAGGAAACTTTCGACCAGATTCCCATCGCCCACGACCTGATTAACGGTGTGGACTTCCTGCTCGAAGGAATGGTTGTAGACGTTGTGTCCGATGCTTCTACCGAAACCGTTCTGTATGCTGACGTACCCGTGAAGGTTCAGATGAAGATTACTTACACCGAACCGGGTCTGAAAGGCGATACGGCTACCAACACGCTGAAACCTGCAACCGTAGAATCCGGCGCAACCGTACGTGTACCGTTGTTCATCAACGAAGGCGAGACTATCGAAATTGACACTCGCGACGGTTCTTACGTAAGCCGCGTAAAAGCATAAGGGAAATCATTTCCTCTAAGGATATTAGAAGCCGTCTGAATGAACGCTCATTCAGATGGCTTTTTCTTGCTACAAAGTTCATACACAGCCACTCTAATATGCCAAAGGCGTAGGCATCGTCAAGAAAAAAAGAGATAAATGACTGCATGGAGCTGCAAGTTTCAAAAAGGAAGACCAGTAGTTTATCCTAATTAAACCAAGAGTTTACCCTAATGAAACTAAAAGTTTCACGAGGATAAACTCTTGGTTTAACCGCATAAAACAATTAGTTTTTCCCCGTAACACCAAAAACCTTGCACTGAGAGCCTAGAGATTAATCACCCTATCGAATATAAATAGAAATACGCATACGGCACAGTTCATTCTCAAGGCCATGCGGAGCGTGACAGATGATTTTCACTTTCAAACTTTGTAGAAAGAGAATGAACCGAAAATAACAGTCCGAATGCACGGTAAAATAACCGTCTGTCACCAAATAAAAACGTATCTTTGCAACATCAACTCCCGTAACCCGATAAAAAGAGACAGAGACATGCGATATTCCGTTATCATTCCCGTATACAACCGCCCCGACGAAGCGGACGAGCTTTTGCAAAGCCTCACGCGACAGAGCTTCAAGGATTTCGAAGTCATTATCGTAGAGGACGGTTCTTCGGTTCCCTGCAAGGACGTTGCAGAGCGTTATCAGAACATTCTGGACATCCGTTACTACGCCAAGCCCAACTCCGGTCCCGGACAAACGCGCAATTACGGCGCCGAACGCAGCCGGGGAGAATACCTGATTATACTGGATTCTGACTGCATCCTTCCCGAAGGCTATTTTGCAGCAGTGGAAGAGGAACTGCAAAAAGCCCCTGCCGATGCATTCGGCGGACCGGACCGTGCGCACGTCTCCTTTACCGATATACAGAAAGCCATCAACTACTCCATGACTTCGTTCTTCACCACCGGCGGCATCCGCGGCGGAAAAAAGAAAATGGACAAATTCTATCCGCGGAGTTTCAATATGGGAGTGCGTCGCGAGGTTTATGAAACGCTCGGCGGCTTCTCCCGGATGCGTTTCGGAGAGGACATCGACTTCAGTATCCGCATCTTCAAGGGCGGGTACGCATGCAGGCTCTTTCCCGGAGCATGGGTGTATCATAAACGGCGGACGGACTTGAAGAAATTCTTCAAGCAAGTGCACAACTCCGGCATCGCCCGCATCAACCTCTACAAAAAATATCCCGAATCCCTGAAAACGGTGCATCTGCTGCCGGCAGCATTCACACTGGGCGTAGCCGTGCTGTTGGCGGGAGCGCCTTTCTGCCCGTACAGCCTGCTGCCGATTGCATTGTACGCACTGCTTGTATGCACGGACTCCGCACTACGGAACAAGAGCCTGCGCATCGGCGTCTATTCCATTGCCGCCGCCTTCATCCAGCTCATCGGATACGGAACCGGTTTCTGGCGTGCCTGGTGGAACCGTTGCATATGCGGCAAAGATGAGTTCGAGGCATTCAAGAAGAATTTCTATAAATAACAGGCTATAAGTGCCGGCAGCCGGTAACGAAAAAAAGATGAAAAAACTGACAATCAACCGGTGGGCGGCAGAAGACCGGCCACGGGAAAAAATGATGCTGAAAGGAGCGGAAGCCCTCAGCGACGCCGAACTGCTGGCAATCCTTATCGGATCGGGAAACACTGAAGAAAGTGCCGTGGCACTGATGCAACGGACACTTGCCTGCTGCAACAACGATCTGAACCGGCTGGGCAAATGGGAAGTCCACGATTTCTCCCGCTTCAAAGGCATCGGGCCAGCCAAGAGCGTCACCATCATGGCAGCCCTCGAACTGGGCAAACGCAGAAACCGGCAAGAGCGTTCGGAACGGGCCGTGATACACTCGTCCGATGACATCTACGGAATCTTTCATCCGCTCCTGTGCGACCTCACCGTAGAGGAGTTCTGGGTACTCCTGCTCAACCAGGCATCCCGCGTCATAGACAAGGTACGCATCAGCCGGGGCGGCATCGACCAGACCAGCGCCGATGTGAGGAGCATCCTACGCGAAGCCCTGCTGCAACGCGCCACACAGATTGCCCTGATACACAACCACCCCTCCGGAAATCCGCAGCCCAGCACGAACGACCGCCAACTGACACAGCTCATACTGAAAGGAGCACAGACCATGAACATCCGCCTCATCGACCACGTTATAGTCACAGACGGCAGATATTACAGTTTTACCAACGAAGGAGTGCTGTAATGTAGCCTGCACATTCTTTGTAGTTTCAATTAAAATCTTTAGATTTGCTTCGCTAAACCAACAAACCGTACGAATATGACCAAATTTGAAATAGAAGAAAAAATCGTAGCCATGCTGAAAACCGTATTCGACCCGGAGATTCCGGTAAACGTGTACGATCTGGGACTCATCTACAAGATAGATGTTGCCGACAGCGGCGAGGCGACTATCGACATGACCCTGACAGCTCCCAACTGCCCCGCCGCCGACTTCATCATGGAAGATGTCCGCCAGAAGATAGAATCGATAGACGGCGTGACCTCTGCCACCATCAACCTGGTGTTTGAGCCCGAATGGGACAAGGACATGATGAGCGAAGAGGCCAAGCTGGAACTGGGCTTTCTCTAACTGACAACGTAACAAAGCATATATGAAGAACGTATATTTCCTTTCAGACGCACACTTGGGTTCGCGGGCCATCGAGCACGGACGTACACAGGAACGACGGTTGGTGAACTTTCTCGACAGTATCAAACACAAAGCAGCCGCCGTATATCTGCTGGGCGACATGTTCGACTTCTGGTACGAGTTCCGCACGGTCGTGCCCAAAGGCTACACCCGCTTTCTCGGCAAGCTGTCCGAACTGACGGATATGGGCGTGGAAGTACACTTCTTCACCGGCAACCATGATATCTGGTGCGGGGATTACCTTACCCGGGAGTGCGGGGTAGTCATTCACCGCGAACCCCTCACCACGGAAATCTACGGAAAAGAGTTTTACCTTGCCCACGGCGACGGATTGGGCGACCCGGACAAAAAATTCAAACTGCTGCGTACCATGTTTCACAGCCGTACCCTCCAAACGCTGTTCTCCACCCTCCACCCCCGCTGGAGCGTAGAGTTCGGACTGAGGTGGGCAAAGCACAGCCGCCTGAAAAGAATAGACGGGAAAAAGCCCGACTACATGGGCGAAAACAACGAGCATCTTGTACTGTATACCAAAGAGTATCTGAAAAGCCATCCGAATATAAACTTCTTCATCTACGGCCATCGGCACATCGAACTGGATTTGATGTTGAGTGCCACCGCCCGCGTCCTTATCCTCGGCGACTGGATAAACTATTTCTCCTATGCCGTATTCGACGGCGAGAACCTGTTTCTGGAAGAGTTTATCGAAGGGGAAACCAAACTGTAAACCACTTGCCCCGCCTTTCAAAAACCGTTTATTCTTATAAACGATTACGAAAAAGAACGAAAACCCGGAACTTTTTGCCCGGTTGCTTGTAGTATCGTCATAACCATTAAAAACAAAAGCGTTATGGATGATATGATTTACAGAAACGATTCCATTGCCGAAGAGAACATCGACCCCAACGGCCGCCCGGCAGAGAATAAATTTGAAGAATGGAGCGAAGAGGTTTCAGAACGTACAGACCCCGGCTGCAAAGACAAGAAAGTGAAATCCGCCAAAGAGCGGAAAAAACTTATCAGGGAAATGGATGAAGTAATCAAAGAAGATTTGAAATAAAAAAATCACCTCAGGCGATACAGAGCCTTTTCAACCCAAACTTGAAAGGGCGTCAATCCGTACCGCCTGAGGTGACCGACTTTAAAGGAGATTATTTATACCCCGCCGCTTTCGCAATGCGTTTCGGAATTTCCGTATTATCCATCTTACCGACAAACAAATCGGAACCCGCACCTATTGCAAAGACAGGTACATATCCGGCCGTATGGCCCGAACCGGTCCATCCTACCATTGCTATCTGGCTCATCACTTTCCGGGCAGCAGCAGCCAAAGGTTCGGTCTTGGCGTACAGGCTCTCTTCAAAGACAACCTTATTCTTCACAAAAGACGTCTCGTATTCATCACGGAGCATCTTTTCCTGCTCCCAAGTCAAAGGCAACTCTTCCCAAAATCCCATCTTATCGGCAAGCAGTGCCTTCACTTCCTCCCAGGAAGCCTTGTCGGAATCTTTCCGCAAATCGGTAATTGCCTTGGAAAGAAGGTCTTGCGACTGTTCCTGATTCGTCAATGCTTTCAGGCGCAACTCATATCTTCCGGTACCCAGACTCATGCCGCCGGTTTCGTGGTCGGCAGTCACAACAATCAAAGTCTCTTTCGGGTGCTTCTTGTAGAACTCATAAGCCACTTTTACCGCATTATCCAAATCGATAACTTCCTCAAAAACGGTGGCAGGGTCATTGCCGTGGCAAGCCCAGTCTATCTTACCGCCTTCCACCATAAGGAAGAATCCTTTATTGTTTCCCTTTGTCAGGAACGAAATAGCACTTTCGGTAATCTCCGGCAAGGTAAGGTCACCTTCCTTGCGGTCGATGGCATAAGGCAGGCAGGAAGGTACGGCGCCCTCTTTCTGGATAAGCACCATTTTCCCTGCATCCGCAGCCTTTGCTTTGTATTCGTCCAATCCTCTGGCAATGGTATATCCCGCTTCCTCTATAATGGGGAAGATACTCGGCGCATCTTTCTTATCGGCTGTCGTAGCGGGTTTCAGGAAACCGCCGCCTGCGTAAAAGTCGAAACCGGCCTTCGGCAGGTCAAGCGCAATTTCATAATACATGCTACGGTTGGGCTGGTGGGCATAGAATGCCGCCGGGGTAGCGTGGTCTACACTGACACTGGTGGTGACACCGACTTTCCTGCCTGCTTTCTTGGCTTTCTCGGCAACTGTCTGCAAGGCATTTTTATCATCGTCCATACCAATAGCCCCATTGTATGTCTTTGCACCGGTGGCAAGCGCCGTACCGGCTGCTGAAGAATCAGTCACGGAATTAGTGGCGGAGAAAGTTGTAGCCACAGTACCTGCCGGAAATGTGGTAAACAAAAGCGGCTTCACGCCGATACGTCCCTCCTGCTCGGCAAGGTACATCTCCGTACCGTTCACCTGATTCACTCCCATTCCATCGCCGATGAAATAGAATACATACTTTGCCCGCTGTGCATACGATGTACCTGCCAGCAGTACAAAGAACAACACATAAATCAATCGTTTCATAAACTTGTTCTATTTAAATTATCTGTCATACTGATATTTCCCTTTATCGGGAAACAAAGATAGATATTTTAAATCATTCATATATAACGATATTATTAAAAAGAAAGTGCCGGATACAGTATTAACTGTTTCCGGCACTTTTATCAGGACTGTTATTACAAACCTGTTATTTATTCAAGATAGCCATTGTATCCGAAGCAATCATCAGCTCTTCATCGGTCGGGATAACCACTACCTTCACCTTGGAATCGTCTGTAGAGATTACAGCTTCTTCACCACGGACCTTGTTCTTTTCCAGGTCGACCTTGACACCCATGAATTCGAGACCTTCGCATACTTCGCTACGGCAGTTGCACTGGTTCTCGCCGACACCGCCCGTAAACACGATGATATCCACACCGCCCAAAGCGGCAGCATAAGCGCCTACATACTTCTTGATGCGGTAGAAGTACATCTTTTCTGCCAGAATAGCTCTCGGGTTACCGGCAGCCACGGCATTCTCCAAATCGCGCATATCGCTCGACTCACCGAAGATACCCATTACACCGCTCTTCTTGTTCAGAAGATTGGATACCCCGTTTGCATCCAGCCCCTCTTTCTCCATAATGAAAGTTACGGCTCCCGCATCGATGTCACCGCTACGGGTACCCATCATCAGACCCTCCAGCGGAGTCAGACCCATGCTGGTGTCCATACACTTGCCGTCTTTAATGGCAGAGATGGAACCACCATTACCGATGTGGCAGGTAATGATTCTCTTTCCCTCCGGCTGTACGCCCAGAAATTCGCACACACGCTTTGATACATAACGGTGAGAAGTTCCGTGGAAGCCATAACGGCGAACCCCGTATTTCTTATACAGTTCGTAAGGAACGGCATACAGATAGGCATAATCGGGCATCGTCTGATGGAAAGCGGTATCAAACACACCAATCTGCGGAACATCGGGCAGAATGGCGGAAATAGCGTTTACACCCTTCAAGTTGGCAGGATTGTGAAGCGGAGCCAAATCATTGCAGGCAGTAAAGGCGTCCAGCACCTCCTGAGTCAGCAAAACGGATTCGCTGAACTTCTCGCCGCCGTGTACCATACGGTGACCTACCGCATTGATTTCGTCCAAAGACTTGATTGCGCCGTATTCGGGGCTGATCAATGTATTGAGGATGAACTCCACACCCACAGTATGCTCCGGTATGTCTTTTTCCAGAATTTTCTTCCCGCCATCAGGCAAGGTCAATTTCAGGAAAGAGCCTTTCAAACCGATTTTTTCAATGCCACCTTGAGCGATAACCTCTTTATGGTCCATATCAAACAACTTGTATTTGATGGACGAGCTACCGCAGTTCAATACTAAAACTTTCATGATACTAATGTTAAATTATAAATTATGAATTCCGAATTATGAACCGCGAACCATGAACCATGAACAGGAAGAAATCCCCAATCATAATTCATAATTCAAAATCCATAATTATTTATTGTGTTTAGCTGCAATAGCCTGATTTGCCGTAATGGCAATCATACGATATACATCTTCGATGGAGCAACCGCGTGACAAATCGTTCACCGGACGTGCGATACCTTGCAGAATCGGACCTACCGCATCGGCATGTCCCAAACGCTGTACCAGTTTGTAGGAGATATTGCCTACTTCAAGGCTCGGAACAACCAGCACATTTGCATTACCTGCAATGGCAGAACCCGGAGCTTTGCTGGCACCGACTTCAGGAACCAATGCTGCGTCAGCCTGCAGTTCACCGTCGATAGCAATATCAGGAGCCATTTCTTTAGCAATCTTCAAGGCTTCTACCACTTTGTCTACCACTTCGTGTTTTGCAGAACCTTTTGTAGAGAAACTCAACAGCGCCACTTTCGGGTCAATGCCTGCGACAGCCTGAGCCGTACGTGCAGTACAAACAGCGATTTGCGCCAGTTGAGAAGCATCGGGAACGGGAGTAACGGCAACATCACCCATTACCAGAATACCATTCTTACCATATTCGGGAGCATGCGTCAGCAACAACATTGCACCGGAAACGCAAGTAATGCCCGGAGCAGTCTTGATAATCTGCAAAGCCGGACGAAGCACATCACCGGTAGTATTGCGTGCACCTGCCAACTGACCGTCGGCATCGCCGTTCTTGATAATCAGACAGCCCAGATAAAGCGGATTGGTTACCAGCTTACGGGCTTCTTCAATAGTCATGCCTTTTTTCTTACGCAACTCGAACAGCAGTTGTGCATACTCTTCCTGCTTGGGATTGTTTTCCGGGTCGATAATGGTTGCCTTGGAAATGTTACCAAGTCCCCACTCCGTTGCACAAGCGTTGATTTCAGCAGGATTGCCCAAAAGAATCAGGTCTGCAATACCATCTGTCAGAATTTGATTGGCAGCTTTCAAAGTGCGTTCTTCCGTACCTTCAGGAAGAACAATGCGTTGACGATCGGCTTTCGCACGCTCTAAAATTTCATTAATTAATCTTTGCATGATATTTTAATTGTGTATAAGAATCAGTAGTTCGTGTTATTCACGCAGCAAAAGTACACAATTTTGCAATATACACATTGCAATTTCGGGGCTTTTTCCACACCAAATGAGAATTATTGTAATATTTAACACTAACAGTGGATTTACGAGACGGTTCCTCACTTCAAATAGCTAACTTTGCAACGTTTTCAATATTTTCAATAGGTTAGGTATTATTTAATAATCAGGTATTATGATCCGTCAATGCGCCATCCTTTTCGGATGTCTGGCTTTGGGTGAATTGATTGTATTCTTAACGGGTATCAAACTTCCGTCCAGCATCATCGGTATGCTGCTGCTCACCCTTTTCTTAAAATTGGGTTGGATAAAACTGCACTGGGTGCAGGGAATGTCCGACTTCTTGGTTGCTAATCTGGGATTCTTCTTTATCCCGCCCGGCGTAGCCCTTATGCTCTATTTCGACATTATCGCCGCCGAATTCTGGCCTATCGCCATCGCTTCATTAGTCAGCACCCTGCTGGTACTCGTGGTTACCGGATGGGTTCACCAATTAACACGTAAAATCAAATGAACTTTTTAGAAAACGAATTCTTCCTGCTGGCTATTACTTTCGGGATATTCTTCTTAGCCAAACTTCTTCAAAAGAAGACAGGAATCATGCTGCTGAATCCCATCTTACTGACTATCGCCCTGCTTATCATTTTCCTGAAGATGACAAATATCAGTTATGACACTTATAACAAAGGCGGGCATCTGATTGAATTCTGGTTGAAACCTGCCGTCGTTGCGTTGGGTGTTCCTTTGTATCTGCAATTGGAAACTATCAAGAAACAATTGCTGCCTATCCTGCTTTCACAATTGGCAGGATGTATTGTAGGGGTTATTTCCGTAGTCCTGATAGCAAAACTGATGGGAGCCTCCGATGAGATTATCTACTCGCTGGCTCCAAAATCCGTTACTACCCCGATAGCCATGGAAGTTACGAAATCAATAGGCGGCATTCCCGCGCTGACTGCCGCCGTAGTGGTTTGCGTAGGCCTGTTGGGAGGAATCCTCGGTTTCAAGACAATGAAACTCACCCATATCGGAAGCCCCATGGCCCAAGGGCTTTCTTTAGGGGCAGCAGCCCATGCTGTCGGCACATCCACAGCAATGGACATCAGCAGCAAATACGGTGCGTTTGCCAGCCTCGGCCTGACGCTTAACGGAATATTTACAGCCTTGTTAACCCCTACTATTTTACGATTGTTAGGGTTACTCTAACAAAATCTTCTTATCTTTGTTATTATATTCTTATAACCAATAGAAATTATTTATGATTCCATTTAAAGATATCGAACTACAAGATAAAGAGCTGGTTACTTCCTTTACTTTAAACAGTCCGCGACGCAACTGCGACCTTTCATTCTCCAACCTATGCAGTTGGCGTTTCTTATACAACACCAAGTTTGCCATTATGGACGGTTTCCTATTATTGAAATTCTGGGCAGACGGAGAGCTTGTATATATGATGCCTATCGGCAACGGCGATTTAAACAAGGTACTGGATGCGCTGATAGAAGATGCCAACCGGGAAGGAGAGCCTTTTTGCTTGTTGGGTATCTGCGCCGGAATGTGCTCCGAGCTGGAAACCTTTATGCCCGGCAGGTTTCAGTTTACAGCAGACAGGGATTACGCCGACTACGTATATCTGCGCTCCGACCTCGCCACCTTATCCGGTAAAAAGTTTCAGGCAAAGCGGAATCATATCAACAAATTCAAAAAGACTTATAATTACGAATACACTCCGATTACAGCCGACCGTATCCGGGAGTGCCTCGATTTGGAAGCGGAATGGTGCAAAGTCAACAACTGCGACCAGCATGAAGGTACCGGCAACGAACGCCGTGCATTGATATATGCCCTGCACAATTTCGATGCGTTAGGGCTTACGGGCGGTATTCTCCATGTAGAGGGCAAGATTGCAGCTTTTACTTTCGGCATGCCTATCAACCAAGACACGTTCGGAGTACATGTAGAAAAGGCCGATACCCGTATAGACGGCGCTTATGCCATGATTAATTACGAATTTGCCAACCATATTCCGGAACAATATATCTACATCAACCGGGAAGAGGACTTGGGTATTGAAGGGTTGCGGAAAGCAAAACTTTCCTATCAGCCTGCCATTATTCTGGAGAAATACGTCGCCTGTTTAAAAGAACAGCCGGTAGAGGCTATCAAGTGGTAAAAAAGGTAAAGTGACAGGGCTATAAAACAGGGTGCACAATTATGATAAGGGGTGAAGCAATGCGGGAAAAGATAAAGAGTTTATGGAAACTATGCTTTAACGACAGCGATGAATTTACAGATATGTATTTCCGCTTGCGTTACAGCAATGAAGTCAACATCGCCATTCAAAGCGGTGAAGAGGTGATTGCCGCCCTGCAAATACTACCCTATCCCATGACATTCGGAAAGAGCGAAATCAAGACAGGATATGTGTCGGGGGCCTGTACGCATCCCGATTATCGCAATCGCGGGGCTATGCGCGAACTGTTATCGCAAGCCTTTACCCGTATGCTACACAATGACATGTCCATTTCCACGCTGATTCCGGCAGAACCCTGGTTGTTCGAGTATTATGCCGGTATGGGCTACGTACCGGTTTTTAAATACTCCTCAACAACCTTCACGGCTTCAGAAGTTACCATCGCTAACGAAACGGCTGTTCTGAACAAAATAAATGATTATCAGGAAGAATCATATCGCTATTTAAACCGGAAACTGCGGGAACGCCCCTATTGTATCCAGCATACGGAAACGGACTTCCGGGTAATCCTTGCCGATTTACAGTTGGGGGAAGGCTGCGTCTATACATTGAAGCAAGGCGATAAGATTACGGCTTTAGCCATCGTATATCCGGCAGGCAGTACTTGGCAGGCAGGAGAAATCGTAGCGGAAACTTCCGGTATGTACCTGTTATTACTACAACGTATTTGCGAACAACTGAACCTCTCGTCCATCCGGGTTATTGTTCCGTCTGAAACAGAGCCGACCCCGCAAGTATTGGGTATGGCGCGCATCATCAATGCCAAAACGATACTGCAACGATATGCCGCCGAGCATCCGGAACTGAAAATGAGCATCGCACTTACAGACCCGCAGATCAGCGCCAATAACGGTTACTACTATCTGAATAACGGCAAGTGTATAAGTAGTGCCAAGCGGCTGCCGGGCAGCCACTTGGCACTCACTGTCGGCGAACTTACCGAAAAGATATTATCGCCATCAAACCCTTACATGAGTTTAATGCTGAATTAACAGTTCTTACAATCCGCTGAAGTCTACGCCTTCGAATACCAGCGACGGGATGCGCCATGAAGAAGACATACGGGGATCATTACCCACAGCCGATAAAGAAGCCCAAAGCGTAATCATATTACCCGTGACATTCATTTCGCTGACGGGCTGGGTCAATTTGCCATTTTCAATCAGGAAGCCCTCTATACCGTACGAAAAGTCTCCGGAGCTGCTGTTACAATTACCGCCATTGAATCCGGTAACCAGGATGCCTTTCTGCACGTCGGCCACCAGACCGTTCAAATCTTTGTTTCCCGGTTTGAGCACCAATAAGGAAGGAGAGTTGACAGTCGGCTCCACTCCCATTTTTTTAGAGTTGTAGGTATCAATGAAGTATGTTTTCAACACACCTTCTTCAAAGATAGAACGCCGTTCGGTTGCCACTCCTTCGCTATCGAAATAGCGCGCACCGCTTGCACCGATTAAATGGGGCTCATCCATCAGATTCAATAATCCGGCCCCTACTTTCACATTCAGCTTATCCAACAGAAAAGAGTTTTTTTGCTGTAATGCCGAACCGTACAGCGCACTCAGTACCGGACTGAGCAAATTACTTGCATTCATCGGGTCTACCACCATTGTATACTTGCCGGAAGCAACCTTTTTCTGTCCAAGTTTCCGCAGTACGCGCTCCAAGGCTTTCGTTCCGACACCCGATTTTACCAGTTTGTCGTAAAACAGAGCCGATTCATACCAATAAGAAGATGGACGCGCCTCTCCCTCGCCACGCAATGCCACATCGGCAGAAAGCGAAAACCAGGTAGACTTGGACTCGCCTTCAAAACCGTTGCTCGTCAAACGGTAGGAAGAACTTTCTCCGTCACCATACGAAGTTCCTACGGATATAATGCGGCTGTCTTTGCCCAAGACTTCTTCGGCAGCAGCACGCGCAATGGCAACTTTGTCGTCCGGATTAATAGTTTCGAAACGCCTGTCAAACAATTGCAGGTCCGGCTTTCCACCTTTATAATAACGGGAAGCATCGGGCAACACACGTGCCTCATCCACTGCCAAATAGCGCGTAGATTCGATACCGTTCTTTATAAACGTCTCCAGTTCTTTCTTATCCAAACGGTTGGTTGAATAAGAACCGTACCTGCCGTCCACATACAAACTGATGCTCAACCCGCTTTCCGAGGCTTGTTGCAATCTGTCCATCTTGGCATCGCGTAATTCAAATGAAGCGTTGGAGTTGGAGTACAGCACCAACTTTGCTGCCTGACACCCGTTTTTCAAGGCATAGTCCATTGCCCACTGCGCCAGCTTTTTATTATTGTCTGTAATCATATTTTCAGTTGATTGTTAGCTGTTGATAATTGACAATTAGAAATTATCAGTTATCAATGCTCCGTTAGTACTTAATTTTCCCCTCCTACGGTGAGTTTGCTGACTAATGCCGACGGCATACCGCACGTCACCGGACAAGACTGTCCATCCTTACCACAGGTCCATGTACCATTGTCAATCTTATCATTGTCGGCCACCATTGTGATGTCTGCCAATGCTTTCGGACCGTTACCTATGATATTGATGTCCTTAATGGGCTGCGTCAGCTTTCCGTCCTCAATCAAATAACCGGACTTCACGAAGAACGTAAAGTCACCGGCTCCAATCTGTACCTGACCATTCGTAAACGTGTCTACGAAAATACCGTTCTTCACCGTAGAAATAATATCCGCTTCCTTCATATTGCCGGCTTCCATATACGTAGCACGCATACGGGGAATAGGCAGGTTACGGAATGTATCGCGGCGACCGTTTCCGGTGGGATTCACACCGTAATGCTTTGCACTGATACGGTCGTGCAGGTAGCTGGTGAGCACACCTTCCTTGACAATATACGTTTTCTGCCCCTCTACACCTTCATCGTCGAAATTCACGGAACCCCGATTGAAAGGTATCGTACCGTCATCCACCACGTTAATATGTTCGTTGCACACCTTCTTGTTCAACTGACCGGCAAATATGGATATATCCTTACGGTTGAAGTCTGCCTCGAACGCATGCCCTATAGCCTCGTGCAGCAGGATTCCCGAACCGCCCGAACCCATTACAACGGGCATTTCACCACCTTTAGGCTTAATGGCCTTAAATAGAATAGCAGTACGATCTACCACTTCACGGGCAATCACGTCCACCACATCGTCGGTCATAAATTCGAATCCCTTGCGATAAGACCTGCCTGCATAGCCATTTTCCATCTTACCGTTCTCCTCCATAATGCAGACTGCCATAAAGGATACCATTGGACGGTAGTCGTAATAACTCACACCTTCCGAATTGCAGAACAGTACATGCGAAGTGCTGTCCTGCAAATAGGCCTGTACCTTTCGCACACGGTTGTCCAAAGAGAATATTTTCTCATTCAGTTTCTCCAAATAGGGAATCTTCTCTTTTACGCCCACATCTTCCCAGGGAGTAGCCACAGTATAGCGGCTCCGGGCTATGGTTTTCTCCGTCAGCCCCACAGGTTTGCCTGCTCTGCCCGAAGATGCAATACGGGCAGCAGTACGGGCGGCACGCAACATTTCTTCCAAGGTAACGCCTTCTACATAGGCATAGCCACTTTGGTCTCCGGAAAGCACACGCACTCCCATACCGAAATCGATATTGGAGCCGCAGTTATTCACCTTACCGTCCATTAAACTCACACTATTATTGAAAGTGTGTTCGAAGTAAAGGTCCGCATAATCGCCGCCCTTTTCCAAAGCAACAGCCATTACTTTCTTTAAATCCGCTTCCGTCACACCAAAATGATTGGCAGCGGCAGCAACGGCAGACTTAGAGTCCGCACCGCCCAATGCTCCGCGCACAGACCCGGGCATAGCCAGCGAAGGCATAGCCAGTGAACCGAGAACGGCCATTCCGCCGGTTCGCAAGAAGTTTCGTCTATCCATATAAATTTGTTATAAGTTATAAATTACAGGTCGCTTATCCTCAATATAACGGGGGAATACAGAAAGGAGAGCTACCTTTGATTACCGAACAACCAATGCGCCTCAGCCTACTACTGCCGCATCTAAATTTCTTTTGTCAAAAGACTCTCCAATTCCTCGGCACTCAGGCGCAGATAAAACTGCCCTTTGTAGGCTACCGAAATAGAGCCTGTTTCTTCCGATACAATGATCGCATGGGCATCCGACACCTGAGATATTCCCATCGCCGCACGATGCCGCAAACCCAATTCTTTCGGAATGTCCAGATTGTGCGACACGGGCAGGATACATCCTGCCGCCTTAATGCGTTTCTTGCTGATAACCATAGCTCCGTCGTGCAACGGACTGTTCTTGAAAAAGATATTTTCTATCAGGCGCTGGTTTATATCGGCGTTGATAATCTCCCCTGTACGCACCACATCGTCCAACGGCATATTATGTTCCACCACAATCAATGCACCGACTTTCTGCTTGCCCATACTGATACAAGCCATTACAACGGGCATAATTTCATCGTGTTCCATGCCTTCTTTCTTGTTTCCCGTAAAGAAGCGCACCAACGCACTGGCATGCTGATGCGAACCGAGCGTAAGCAGAAACCGCCGTATTTCATCCTGAAACAAGACGATAAGTGCCAACACACCCACACTGACCAGTTTATCAAAAATAGACCCTAACAGTTTCATCTCCAGCACCTGAGAAACCACCAGCCAAATCAGGATAAACACCAGTATACCCGTAAACACATTGATAGATCCGGAAGCTTTCATCAGCTTATATGTATAGTAAAGCAGGAAAGCTACCAGCAGGATATCTATAAAATCTTTTATGCCAAATTCAAAAAACACGGTCGCAAGTGATTAATGGTTAATTATTAGCGATTAACGCAGAACGGGCCGCATTCATGGCTTCCACGATTTTCACCGTTTCCACTGCCTCGCGCACATCGTGCACACGAAGTATATCAGCCCCTTTCAACAGACAGATGGTATCCAATACGGTTGTACCGTTCAACGCTTCCTGCGGAGTCGTTCCCAACAAGCGATAAATCATAGATTTACGGGAAACGCCAACCAACAAGGGAAGTTCAAAAATACGAAATTCCTCCAGATGAGCCAACAATTCATAATTATGCTCAATGGTCTTGCCAAAGCCGAACCCGGGGTCCAATATGATATCCTTTACGCCTAAATCGCGTAATTGCTGCACCTTACGGGCAAAGTACATAAACACCTCTTTCAGCAAATTATCATAATGGGGATGCTGTTGCATATTTTGCGGCGTACCCTGCATGTGCATCATGATATAAGGAACATTCAGGTCGGCAACCGTACGGAACATATCATCATCCATTTCTCCGGCGGCTATATCATTGATAATTGCCACACCGTATTCCTCGACACACATTCTCGCCACATCCGCCCTAAAGGTATCTACCGAAACAATCGCATCGGGCTGTACTTTCCTCAGAATACCCAACCCCATGCGCAAGCGTTCCATCTCTTCCGCAGGCGACACATTCTCCGCATTGGGACGCGAAGAATAAGCGCCCACATCGATGATAGCAGCTCCTTCCGCCACAATCTGCCCTATGCGGCTTGTTATGTCGGCTTCCGTCTGCATGCGGCTGCCGGCATAAAAAGAATCGGGGGTGACATTGAGAATTCCCATGATGCAGGGAGAAGAAAGGTCCAACAGCGAACCGTTGACGTTTATATATTTGGATTGCAGAACTTTCATGGCAGCGTTTTTTGATTTATATATCTGCAAATGTAAACAAAAAAGCCATTGTTGGTACACCAAGTCTGAAAAATAAGGTATCTTTGTTCGCAAAATATCAATTTTATTACGAACTGCAAAACTCCCCGAAGGAGAAAGATATGGATATAACCGCTCTTTATCAGATATTTCTCGGCTGCACCGGCATAACCACCGACAGCCGCAACTGCCCCGAAGGCTCACTGTTTATCGCCTTGAAAGGCGATACGTTCAACGGCAACGCCTTTGCCGCCAAAGCATTGGAAGCAGGCAGCGCCTACGCCGTTGTAGACGAAGCCGCCTATGCTCCTGCCGGAGATACACGTTATATATTAGTGGATAACTGCCTGCACACCTTGCAACAGCTTGCCAATTATCACCGCCGCCAACTGGGTACGCGCATCATCGGCATTACAGGAACGAATGGGAAAACAACGACCAAGGAGCTTATATCCGCCGTATTGTCTCAAAAGTACAATGTACTGTACACACTGGGAAATCTGAATAATCCGATCGGTGTACCGCTCACCTTGTTGCGCCTGACAACAGAGCATGAGCTCGGCGTAGTAGAAATGGGAGCCAGCCACCCCGGCGACATCAAGGAACTGGTGGAAATAGCCGAACCCGATTATGGGATTATCACCAATGTAGGAAAGGCTCATTTGGAAGGCTTCGGTTCTTTCGAAGGCGTTATCCGGACCAAAGGCGAACTGTACGACTATCTGCGCCGGCAGGGAAACTCCACCATCTTCCTTCATCAGGACAATCCTTACCTCAGGGAAATAGCCCGGGGACTGAATCCGATAACCTACGGAGAAGAAAACAGTCTGTATATCAACGGCCACGTTACCGGCAATTCCCCCTACCTCGCTTTTGAGTGGAGAGCCGGAAAAGAAGGAGAATTTCACCAAGTGCATACCCGACTGATTGGCGAATATAACTTTCCCAATGCTCTGGCAGCCGTCACTATCGGACATTTCTTCGGAGTAGAAGCAGAGAAGATAGACAAAGCCCTGAATGAATATGAACCCCGGAACAACCGTTCGCAACTGAAAAAAACGGCCGACAACACCCTGATTATCGATGCCTACAACGCCAATCCCACAAGCATGCTGGCAGCCATCGGAAATTTCCGCAACCTGCAAGCCGAGAAAAAAATGCTGATATTGGGAGATATGCGCGAACTGGGAAAAGACAGTGCCGAAGAGCACCAGAGAATAGTGGACTATCTGGAAGAATATGGCTTTGAGGATGTAATATTGGTAGGCGAATTATTTGCAGCAACCCGCCACACGTATACCACTTATCCCGATGCTCCGGCTCTAATAGCCGCGCTCCAAAAGAACAAACCCTGCGGAAAGACAATCCTGATAAAAGGCTCGAACGGAATAAAACTGAATACGGTAGTCGATTATCTCTAATCTGTAGATTTACGCATCACTCTTGGTTTCAGCACGAAACAAGCCACCAATGACGCCAGAACAGCTCCCGTGGTATTGGCTGCAAAATCCAGCCAATCACCGCCACGGTAGGTAGTACAAAATGCCTGTAACAATTCTACCGCTCCACTGAACAATACCGGACAGACAAATGCTCCTACCCATGCGTGCCACATAGGCGTACGGTCTCTCCGATGCGCCCGCAAGAACTCCAGCCACAACATACCGGACATGCCGAAATACATACAGATATGCACCACCTTGTCAAGGTTAGGGATAGTGCCCAAATCGGTAGTGGGCGGTTTAAAAAACGACAGATAAATTACAGCAAGTATTATCACCAGCGATACCGGATATTTCTTAATATAATATAGCATATCTCAAATTATGAACAATCTGTGTGCAAAAGTATGGAACATTTTCTATATTTGTGCGTTTTAAGAGCAATTAATAACGAATTGTAAGAAAAATCCACGTTTTATGACAAGAAATGAAAGAGCCAACTTTGGAAGCAAATTGGGAGTGATACTTGCTTCAGCCGGTTCTGCAGTTGGCCTGGGTAATATCTGGAGATTCCCTTTTGAAACAGGCAATCATGGTGGCGCAGCCTTCATACTGATTTATCTGGTATGTGTACTTATATTAGGTATTCCTATCATGATAGCCGAATTTCTTATCGGACGCCGTTCACGCGCCAACACTGCCGGAGCGTATCAAAAGCTGGCTCCGGGAACCCATTGGCGTTGGGTGGGACGAATGGGTGTATTAGCCGGATTCCTTATTTTGGGCTACTACTCGGTAGTAGCGGGTTGGACCTTGGAGTTTATAGGAGAAGCCGCAACCAACAGTTTTGCCGGCAAGTCCGCCGCAGAGTTCATCGCTTCCTTCAACGGCTTTGTCAGCAATCCGTGGCGTCCTGTTATCTGGTTGGTGGTATTCTTGTTAGCCACACACTTCATCATCATAAAAGGAGTGGAAAAGGGTATTGAAAAATCAGCCAAGATAATGATGCCCATGTTGTTTATCCTGCTGGTAGTGCTTGCCATTTGTTCCGTATCACTACCCGGTGCAAGTGCGGGTATCGAATTCCTGCTGAAACCCGACTTCAGCAAAGTGGACGGTAATGTTTTCTTAGGTGCAATGGGACAGGCATTCTTTTCACTCAGCCTCGGTATGGGATGTCTTTGCACATACGCTTCTTATTTCAGAAATGACACCAACCTGCCTAAAACAGCATTCAATGTGGCAGGGATTGATACGTTAGTCGCCATTCTTGCCGGATTCATTATCTTCCCTGCGGCGTTTTCCGTTGGCATCCAGCCGGATGCAGGACCGAGTTTATTGTTCATCACCTTACCCAACGTATTTCAACAGGCATTCGGCAACATACCCTGGCTGGCAATCGCCTTATCCATCATGTTCTACGTTTTGCTGGCGCTGGCGGCATTGACTTCAACCATTTCCTTGCACGAAGTGGTAACAGCATATCTGCATGAGGAGTTCAAGTTTACACGAGGAAAAGCAGCCAAACTGGTTACCTCCGGCTGTATCGTGCTGGGAGTGTTGTGTTCGCTGTCATTGGGCGTAGGAAAGAGTTACACGATTTTCGGCCTTAACCTGTTCGATTTATTCGACTTCGTCACCGCTAAAATCATGTTGCCCTTAGGCGGGTTCTTTATCTCTATCTTCACCGGATGGTATCTGGATAAAAAGATTGTATGGGAAGAAGTCAGCAATAACGGAACTTTAAATATACATATATACAGATTACTAATCTTCATTCTGAAATATATCGCCCCAATAGGAATCGGACTTATTTTCATCAACGAGTTGGGTTTCTTCAAATAAACAGTAATGAAGAATCCGTTTAAAGACTTCTTATACTTCTCCCGGGGAGAAAGGCGAGGTATCCTTGTTCTCATCATTGGAATAATCCTCATCTTTCTCTCCGGGTATATCTATTCTTTCCGGCAAAACAGCAGGCAACTTTCTGAAGAAGAAGCCAGGATACAGGCTGCCGCCTTGAAAAAATACGACAACTTTATCAGTTCTGTGCGGGAACAAGAAAAAAACGAGAACAGCCGTTTCAAAAAATCGGAGAGATATAAAAAGAGAACAGTTGTATTAGCTCCTTTCGACCCTAACCGTACGGACTCCGTCACCTTCTGCCGCTTAGGTCTTCCTGCATGGATGGCAAAGAACATCTTACGTTATCGAAGCAAAGGGGGAAAGTTCCGTAAGGCCGAAGACTTCAAAAAAGTATATGGATTGACAGAAGAACAGTACCAAACGCTCTCTCCCTACATCTATTTTACGGCAGAAGACACTATAAGAAAGGCGACCTCTCTACTCACTCTTCAGCAGACACCCAAAGACAGTATTTATAAATATCCGGCAGGCACCGTGCTTAACTTAAACCATGCAGATACCACTGAATTGAAGAAAATTCCCGGCGTAGGCAGCGGCATAGCCCGGTCGATAGTGAACTATCGGCAACGTTTAGGCGGCTTCTACCGAATAGAGCAATTGCAGGAGATTCATTTGGATTATCGCCAACTGCAAGCATGGTTCACCGTTACGCCTTCTGAAATCCGACGCATCAATCTGAACCGGGTCGGCATAGAGCGCCTTCGCAACCATCCTTATATAAACTTTTACCAGGCAAAAGCCCTTGTGGAATACCGTAAAAAGAAAGGAATGCTCCACAACCTCAAACCCTTTGCCCTCTACGAAGAATTTACCGAAAGCGATTTGGAGCGGCTTAGCCACTATGTTTGTTTTGAATAATGAAGAGACAGACAGCTATTCCTTACAAACTTCACCGTCTTTCAGATGAATGGTACGGTCGGTGATTTGTGCCAATCCCTCATCATGCGTCACAATTACAAATGTCTGGCCCAAACGGTTACGCAAATCAAAGAACAGTTGGTGCAGTTCTTCCTTATTATGCGTATCCAAACTTCCGGACGGCTCATCCGCCAACACCACCGCAGGATGATTGATGAGCGCACGGGCAACGGCAACCCTTTGCTTCTCTCCACCGGACAACTCATTGGGCTTGTGCAAAGCGCGTTCCGCCAATCCCATGAAGTCCAATATTTCGGCAGCCGCCGCTCTGGCTTCCTGCTGTCCCATTCCGGCAATGAAAGCCGGTATCATCACATTCTCCAAAGCCGTAAATTCCGGTAACAACTGATGGAACTGAAAGACAAAGCCTATATGCTTATTACGGAAGGCGGAGAGTTCTTTCTCCTTCAGGCAATTCACCAATGTACCGTCAATCGTTACCGAACCGCTATCGGGCATGTCCAAAGTTCCCATAATCTGCAACAAAGTGGTCTTGCCCGCACCGCTGGGACCGACAATACTGACCACCTCCCCTTTTTTTATCTCCAGGTCGATGCCCCGCAACACCTGCAAACTGCCGAAACTCTTCGTTATTCCTTCTAATCGTATCATTGTTTTAGTTACTGTTTATTCCTTACGGTCATGACACATTTTATCTTTAACACATAGGTACGTTCTGACTGTTTGATAGCCCTATTACAACCTCTTAATGACGTATTCCGCAAGGTAACAGCCGAATACAGCCGGCATATAGCTTACAGTTCCGCAAGTGGACTTTTTATTCTGTTCATCTTCCGTCAACAGCACTGCCTTAGGGTCGGCTTGCTCGGTACTGAATACAACCGGCAGTTTACGTTTAATCCCCAACTTCTGCAAACGTTTCCTCACCGCCTTACTCAATCCGCAATGATAGGTATCCCATATATCGGCAAAACGTATCTGCGTAATATCACTCTTTGCACCCGCCCCCATACTCGATACAATCTTAATATGCCGTTTCAGTGCTTCCGCTATCAAATAGCATTTGGGAGCAAGCGTATCAATGGCATCCACTATAAAATCATATCGGGCGGCATCAAGCAGTTCGGGTATATTATCGTCTTTCAGAAATACCGGCAGCACCGTCAGCTGTATGTCCGGATTGATATCTTTGAAACGTGCCGCCAAAACCTCCGCTTTCTCCCTCCCCATAGTGGAATGCAAAGCAGGCAGTTGACGATTTATATTAGTAGGCTGCACCGTATCCGCATCCACAATCGTCATCCGTCCCACACCTGCACGGCATATCATTTCGGCTGCATAAGCGCCTACTCCACCAAGACCTACAACCAGCACATGCGCCTGTTGCAGCCTTTCCATTTTCTCCTCTCCCAGCAAAAGCCGGGTTCTCTGTTTCCAATCCTCCATCATCGCCAACCACTAATCATTAATCACTAATCACTTACTAATCTTCCTTAAACCATTTATAAACCCACTTTCCTACCTTCTCGTAATGCTGCGCCTCATTTCGCGGATTAGAGAAAGAGACGGCATCCTGGGGTTCGCCCAACTGGTCGGGATAAAGTACAATCAAACTATTATTGGAGAAGTATTTGCTCAACTGCGCCGGAAGCTTCTCGAAAGAGCTGTCGTAAGAGATGGACCCCCTACGTGCGCTTATCACTACAAGCAAATGGTCGTAATTCACTTGCCCGGTCAGTATCAGCAAATCCCCCCAATCATCCAGACGAGAGAAATCCGTCAAGGTCTGTCCATACTTTTTCTTCACCAATGCCTGCAACTGTACAGTTGTTTCCTCGTTTGCAAAGAAATGTACCCGGCAGCCCAACGTACCGCCCATCCGGCAAAAATGCTCCACCCACTTCTGAAAGCCTGCTTCGTATTCCGCCTTGGGAGGAACGGCTATGATGATTCGCCGTATCGTATTAATCGGAATCAGGAATTTGGCAATCATAACTTCTCGATGCAGTCCTTTCAGCAGGTTCTCGGCAAGCATACCGAAGAAAGAGTCTACAATATTGACCTTACGGTGCAAACCGATAATCACATCGGTCACCTCATATTCTTTCGCCGTATGGATAATGCCCGAAGCAATATTCAAGTCATACCGTGTAATCTGGCGCAACGGCACATCGGCAGAAGCCGTAATCATGGCTGCCTTCTCCAAATACCTTTTACCGCGAAGCTCCAAACCCCCGGAAGTATTGTTGTCATTGATTACGTTCAAAGCCAACAGATTATCTTTCTGTTTGGTATCACGTATCAACAAGGACAGGTTCATCAGATATTCAATCGTATCCGGATTCGCCACCGGAATAAGAATCCTTTCCGCCTCAACCGTACGCTCCTCTTCCAGATGCGCCTCGCACATGGCAATCTTGCGTGCGGCCCTTTCCGTAATAAAGGAGCTCACCACACATGTCACAAGAATCAGCAATACCGTACCGTTCAGCACATCCTCATTCAACAAACGCTCACCGTTCGGCAAGATGATATTATAACCCACCAATACCGCCGCCAGCGTAGCTGCTGCTTGTGCATTGCTCAAGCCAAACATCAGCTCACGCTCTATGGGAGCCATTTTATAAATTTTCTGCGTCAGCCAGGAAGCGATCCACTTGCCCACCAGCGCCACAACAATCATAACGGCAGCCACCTTCAAAGCGTCTCCCTGCCCGAAGATGACATGAATATCAATCAGCATGCCCACCCCTATCAGGAAATAAGGTATGAACAGAGCGTTACCGACAAACTCCAGATGATTCATCAACGGTGATACATGCGGTATGAGGCGGTTCAAGACCAGCCCTGCCAAGAATGCTCCCAAGATGCCTTCCATTCCCACGAACTCCATTAAACCCGCTCCCAGAAAAACCATGGCAAGCACGAAAATAAATTGCATCACGTTATCATCATAGCGGCGGAAGAACCAGCGTCCGATGCGTGGGAACGAATACATAATCAGCGCTCCGAGGAATATGACCTTAACCACCAGCCACAGCCAGAACAGTCCGCCGGACTCCCCTTTAAACAGACCGCCCACCACTGCCAGCACCAGCAATGTAAGCGTATCCGTCACAGCCGTACCGCCCACAGCAATACTTACACTGCGATGACGGGACACACCGTAACGAATTACAATCGGGTAAGCCACCAGCGTGTGCGAGGCATACATACTTGCCAGCAATATGGACGTCACGAGACTATACTTCAGCAACATCATATTGGTAACCAAGCCTATGCCTATCGGAATGACGAAAGCCAGCAATCCCAGCATCACAGCCTTTCCGCGATTCTTCTTGAAATCGCCCATATTCATTTCCAACCCTGCCAGGAACATGATATAATAAAGTCCGACCTTGCCGAACAACTCGAAACTGCTGTCGCGCACCAAGATATTGAAGCCATGCTCTCCAATCACCAATCCCGCCAGAATCATACCGATAATATGCGGTATACGCAATTTATTCAGCAATATGGGCGCAAACAATATAATAAGGAGTACAAGGAGGAATATCCATGTAGGGTCTGTTACAGGAAGTGTCAAACTGAAATTGAGCCAGTCCATACGCAGTGAGTTTTAGGTTTTAACTGCAAAATAACGAAAAAGTTTTCACTTTATGCGGTGTCATACAGCAATTTGTTATAAATTTGCAGCCAACTCTATCATTTATAGATAGATTAGAACTATTTTATAAACTAAATTAAAACAAAAGAAAAATGAAAGTAGCTATTGTTGGAGCAAGCGGAGCCGTAGGACAAGAGTTCCTGCGAGTGCTCGATGAAAGGAATTTCCCGTTGGACGAGTTAGTATTGTTCGGTTCTAAACGCAGTGCCGGCACTAAATATACCTTCCGCGGTAAACAGATCGAGGTTAAACTCTTGCAACACAACGATGACTTTAAAGGGGTTGACATTGCTTTCACTTCCGCAGGCGCAGGCACCTCTAAAGAGTATCTTGAAACAATCACCAAGCACGGCGCTGTGATGATTGACAATTCAAGCGCTTTCCGTATGGATGCCGATGTTCCTTTGGTTGTACCCGAAGTCAATGCCGCCGATGCCAAAGACCGTCCGCGCGGCGTTATCGCCAATCCTAACTGTACTACTATCCAAATGGTAGTGGCACTGAAAGCCATCGAACAGCTTTCTCATATAAAAACCGTACACGTATCCACGTATCAGGCTGCAAGCGGTGCAGGCGCCGCTGCTATGGATGAGTTGTACGAACAATATCGCCAAGTATTGGCGGGTGAACCCGTGACCGTGGAGAAATTTGCCTATCAACTGGCATTCAATCTGATTCCCCAGATTGATGTGTTCACTGAAAACGGATATACCAAGGAAGAGATGAAGATGTACAACGAAACACGTAAGATTATGCACTCCGACATCAAAGTCAGCGCAACATGTGTTCGTGTACCTGCCCTCCGCTCGCATTCGGAAAGTATCTGGGTAGAGACAGAACGGCCTATCTCTATCGAGGAGGCACGTGAAGCATTTGCCAAAGGTGACGGACTGGTATTAATGGACAATCCGGCAGAGAAAGAATATCCGATGCCGCTGTTCCTCGCAGGAAAAGACCCCGTATACGTAGGACGTATCCGCAAGGACCTCACCAATGAGAATGGATTGACTTTCTGGATTGTGGGTGACCAGATCAAAAAAGGTGCTGCATTGAATGCGGTACAGATTGCAGAGTATCTGATTAGAGAGAAAGCGCTTTAAAATTTCTCCTAATCCATAAACCGACAAGGGTGTGTCAAAAATAGAATGTCATTACTATTACAGCATTCATTTTTAACACACCCTTGACTATGTTGCTTGAGACTTCCGATTTCAGGTCGTTTTAAGTATATCAATAAGACACAGTTTCTGAAATCTCACTTTCTGCATTATTTTTGAATAACGAAGTCACAAAATAAACTCCCTTTTCCGATAATTTAAATGACGTTCCTTGGGTAATACCTACCAAATCGGCTTTCCGCTCTTTCCCATTATCTTTATATATAGCGTAATAAGCAACATTTGAAACCGCTCCCCAAGACAAATCAGCCCCATTCAACCTGATATTGTCCGGTGTCGGAGGAAGCACTGCAGCAGTTCGTCCTAAATAAGGAGGCAATACTTTCTTTCCATATATAGCCTTGACCGCATCTGCAATACCAACCTTATTTTCTACCAAGTTCTTGGCACTGTACAATACACTTCCCTTTACCTTCGGCTTTGCACTTGCCAGTTCAAACTGCTTCATTAAATCATCTGACGATTGAAACTTACTTCCATATTGCGAATCACCAAATTTATAAATGCCATATCCTATCAATAAGTGGTTTTCATATGTATATTGCGACCATAAATCCAACCTCAGATTAAAACTGGTAGCATCATTACCTGTGGCAAAGTACAGCTGCGGAATAACCACATCCACCCAGCCTTCCTTTGCCCACGTATTGACATCTGCAAATAATGTGTTGTAATTACGCTCCATATCAGCTGCCGGACTAATAGAGAAAATCACTTCCGGACGAGTCTCAATAATAGTTTTCTGGATATTCCTAACTACGGTATTTACATTATTACGCCTGAAATCCTCGACATTCTTAAATTTATCCTTCCCATATTTTTGAAATTCCGCACCATCATTCATTGTCTCAGAAGCTTCCAATGACGGATAGAAATAATCATCCATGTGAATACCGTCAACGTCATACTTGGTAATAATTTCCTTGACAATATTTACAATCCGTTCCTGAACTTCCGGCAAAGCAGGATTATAAACTCTGATTTTCTCATAATCCTTAACCAGTTCCATGGGTATTTTGGCATCCAGTTTTGGGAAAGCAGCATTCTTATTTGCACGCGTAGCTATACGGTATGGATTTAACCAAGCATGAAACTGGATACCTCGCTTATGAGCTTCCTCAACAAGAAATCCTAAAACATCATAATCGGGTCTTACCCCTGCACTTCCTGTAATATACTTACTCCAAGGCTCATATTCCGATTCATAAAATGCATCTGCCATACCTCTGATTTGGAAAAATACCGCATTCATGTTATACCCGACCAATAAATCCAGATAATCTGTATACAACTTTTTCTGAACATCGGCATCATACTTTTCCATAGGCCAATCGAGCCCCCATACCGTAGCTATCCATACTCCTCTCAGTTCCTTTCCGGGCAGAACAGACGAAGAGGTCTGACCTCCTCCCTGAGAATGGCTACCATCATCCAAAATGCCTTCATCGTCTTTACCACATGCTGCGACCAGCACAAGTAAAATGATTATATATATATATTTCAAATGTTTCATCCTTAAATTTCTAATAAGAAAGCCGCCTGATAATTTTAAAATAGACGGCTTTCAAGTTGACAATATAAAAATTCAATTTAAATGTAGAAAATCAACATATTATTCCTCTTCCTGCTTAATAGGGAACTCGCATATTACAAATCCTGATCCTGTGCGTGATGCAAACACACAAAGCTTGGCATCTTTCCCGTTCTCATCTTTCTCTATATAATAATCTGTCTGCGCCAGGGCATTTCCATTTCCACTTCCACCTAATTTAAATTGGTACAAAGGATTGTGATTGTCTCCTTCGTCAAATTTCCGCAAAGCCTCTTCTATGGTAGCTCCTTTGCTCAAATCATAAATTTCCAAAGCAATGGTTGCAGTAGATGCACTACCCTGACCAGCGGTACAAACCAACAGATAACGCTCCTCATTAAAATTGATTATCCTTGGAGCCACAGCCTCTCCTTTTATGCTCGACGCATATATTTCGCCTACAGACTCATTGACCAATGTTACAGGAATTCTGACACCCGACCATAAATACTGGTCTGTATTTCCCACTCTATATACATTGGTCACCATCGTAGCATCAGATTTTGACGGTAATACTTTAATGGCAGTGGCATCAACTGTTTTATAGCCGCTTACGGGTATTCTTAGAAAATCAGTAGCTGCATTATCACCAAAGAATATAAATCCGTTACCATTCTCATCTATATTATAAGAGGCATTATCACCATGTCTGTTTCCTGCTCCGGAGATACTTCCAACATTAATATTGGCTATCGTTTCCGGTTGGGAATCCGGTGTTTCCCAATGATAAATCTTAAGAGGAGAAGCTTTGGCACCCGACAAACTTGAAAGATATACATGACCATTACTCAACGCACCCATGTTATAAGAGAAAGTACCACCGCTAACTCCAGTCAAATCCAGTAGAATCGGGTTGATTTCCCCCTTCTTCAAATCCGATACTTTAAGAAGATGAGGTTGTGTAGCTCTGCTGACAACCAATACATGTTCGCCATCATAAGAAGCACAACGGGTAGATGCAGCATCGGCATAATCACTATAAATGTTATCTCCTGAAAAATTATATACAGTAGGCTTTTCAAAATCAGCCCCATACACAGGAACTCTTTTCCGGACTTTAACAAAATATTCCTTATACCTCTTATTATTTACAATCCGAAGTATCAAAGTCTTGTCGGAAGTTTCCTCATCCATTGAGAAATCCATGACCGGAGTTTGAAGCTCCGCGCCCTCAGAAAGTTCCGCCTCAAAGCTCAAAGCTGAAAAATTAGTCTCAACATCCAAACGGGGAAAATTAATTGTCTTATTGGCTTCATCAATTGTTCCTTCCACCACTGTTTTCCCGTCTGCCCCGGCATTAACTATCTTTATTGCTAAAAGCTCCGTATCATAAGGTGCTATATGGCTTTTAGGATAATCCTCCTCACAAGAGACAAGACTAATACCAAGCAATACAGCCATAAATCCTAAACTTTTTATTAATTTATACATAATCTCATGTTTTAATTAAAAACCATTGTTAACTCACGGATGTATCCGTCAATTCAAACTTGCCGGCCATCCCTCCGTTTGAGTAAGTGTATACCCTCTACTCTTATAATCTTCAATCTGATTAATTCCGATAGGTGAGAGATATGGGTTTACATTAGGCACATTCAAGAAGGGCAGTCGTCCTTTATTCTGTTCCGGATAGAAAAATCCTTTCATTGCAGCAGCATTAGTGCCATCATAAACGGTCAGACTTCCATCCTTGCCCATAACCCTGATTTTCCCGCTATTCTCTGATTTCAGTTCTTCGGGAACCTCATCCTTGAAATTTACCCAAGTACCTACCAGCAAATCCTGATTTCTATCGGTATCCATGTACTCCAATTTTTTCCAACGTCTCAAATCGACGATACGTGAGAATTCAAAAGCAAATTCCATTCTTCTTTCCCGTCTGATTTCCCAAAGTAACGGAGATACCGTGACATCTCTACCCGGATCATCAGGCAGGGCATCTAACTTCATGTCTGCTGTCCTGACAACACCCAACGCTTTTGCTTCCTCGGCAATCGGTCTGTTACGGATCTTGTTAATAGACTCATCTATATCAGTCTGGACAACCGCCGGCCCTCCCAATGTAGCAAGTTCCGCTTTAGCCTCAATCCAATTCAATAAAACTTCAGCATAGCGGATTACCGGATAGCCAGTCACATTCTTTTCACCCTGGAATTCCGGAGCCGGAGAACCGCCTTTTTCAATATACTCCAATGCACTCCGAGGGATAAACTTAGTTACATACAAATAACAGCTTTTAGCTCTGGGAGTCGGCTTATTGTAAAAACTTGCCTCAAATCTGGCATCTCTTGTCTTTATCAGGTTACTTAAAGTAAAATCGGCTGCGTTGGCAACTGCAGAAGTTTGCCAGTCCTTACCATCCGTACAGATAAACGCCTTAATCAAATCCAAATTCGGGCCGACATCGGTAGGGTCATTCATGTTACAAGTCGATGCTATGGAATGAGTCACACCCTTATCCGCATCATAGGTACGATACAGGATACAGTCTTTCGTACTTTTCGTCGACCCGAATAAAGAGCGGAAATCAGTCACAATATCATATTTTCCACTGCTCATTACCAAGTCAGCCGCAGCAATAGCCTGCTCAAAAAATTTCTTCGCACGTTCATCATTCTTATAATAATATTTTTGCCAACTTGCTTCAAACAATGCCCATCTCGAAACAAAAGCAGCCACCACATAACGGTTCACATATTGTGCATCCCCGTCATCCAAACGGACATTCTTCATGGCAAAATCAAAATCATCATAAACGGCATCCATCACTTCATTTCTCGGAGTACGATCCTTATACAAGGCATCCTTATCCGTATTCAACACCTCTGTATCGTAATAAGGGACATCACCAAAAACATTGACCAGACGAGCATACTCCATTCCTCTGAAGAAGCGGCCTATTCCCATCCAATGATTGTATTGTTCTTCGGTCAGAATATCCTTCATTCTGGCAGACACACGATCAAGCATGACATTCGCCTTCCTTATCCAAGCAAAATTCCATGTCGGACCGGTAAATTCGCTCTGCCACATCATATCCAGACTCGTTGAGCCTTTTGATGTAGGGACAGTCCGTCCAAACTGCGTTTGGGTGGACAATCTCACTGCATCATCATTAAAAGTATAATTTGCATTAGGAGCATACGTCGTTTCATACTTCAATCCATATCCTACAAAGAAGTTGGTATAAAAGGCATTGGCATACAAACGTACCCTATCCTCACTGGTCCAGTAAGCATCATCTTCCGATGTAGTCAATGAAGGACGGTCCAGCACATCATTACAATTCGTAAACAGGAAGATGATTCCGGTTAAAATCATATATATTTTAAATCTCATAATTACTCTTTTTTAGAAGGTTAATTGAACGCCACATGATAAAGTCTTGAAAACAGGTGTGCCCATACCCGTACGTCCCAAGTTATAGTTTGAGTCAGACCTGAACATCGAATAACCTGAGATAGCCTCCGGGTCGATAGGCAATCCGTTCAGCTTGTCAAATGTAAAGAAGTTCTCTAATGACATATAGAGTCTGGCCTTGGATATATACACTTTTGAAAGAAGATTCTCCGGGAAAGTATATCCCAACGTTATATTCTTGATTCTCAGGTAAGACATATCCAGCAAATAGCGTGACTGTTTCTGCATACTGAAACCAGTATTGCTTCCACCCAAATTCCATGCTCTCGGATAAAATGCATCCGTACGCTCTTCTGTCCAATAATCGGTTGTGAAGGTTTTGGGAAGAGCACCCTCTTTGGCATTATATCCGGGAATAGCCAACTGACCGCTACCCCAAATCTGACGCTTGCCGATGCCTTGGAAGAAGATTGAAAAATCAATCCCCTTATAATCAGCTCCCAAACGGAAGCTATACTCATAACGAGGAGTAGAATTGCCAATCACAGTCTGGTCACCGGGATTACCATTCGTACCTGTTCCCGGCGTGATATAACCGTCTCCGTCCAAATCCACGAATTTAACGTCACCCGGTGCAAAAATCAATTTGTTATTGTCTTCATAATGTACCTGATACACCGGATATGGAGAAGATTGTTTATTGGTAGTATGCGCTGTCCCGTTATAAATGACAGTAATTTTTTCTATTTGTCCGTCTGCTCCGTAAACAAAGTCCTCCTTTTGAAACAATCTATCTGTCACAAAACCATAAATATCGCCATATCGTCTTCCGGTAGAATAGGTTGTCCCTAATTTGCGGTCTTCCCATGGAGTCAGATAATCCGCTCCTTTGGTTATATAGGTAGTTGCATCGGAAATAGAAGCCATAACATTAATTCCCAATCCATTGGAAAAACGATGGGTAAAATCAGCCGACAACTCCCAACCTTTGGTTCTCAAACTACCGTAATTACCTTTAGGAGCTATAGCACCAAGTGTCACCGGCAAGCTTTCTCCTTCAATAATCATGTTTTTCGTATCCCGACGATACCAATCGAAAGTTACTCCGAATTTATTCTTAAAGAAACGCAGGTCTACTCCAAAATCCAAAGTCTCAATCTCTTGCCAACTGATATCACTGTCCACTAACGAAGGAGTACCGTACAAAGGCATCTTATTACCGCTTCCGTCCAGCCATGACGATTGGCCGTCAGCCAATATGGCTTTGTACAAGGTATTGGATACCGTCTGGTCACCAATACTACCCCATGAAGCCCTAAACTTACCAAAGCTCAAAATATTTTCAACCGGTTTCATGAAACTTTCATTGGTAAACACCCAACCGGCAGAAAAAGAAGGGAACCAACGCCACTGCAAATTCTTCGGAAATTTAGATGAACCATCCCTACGTATATTAGCTTCTAAGAAATATCTGTCTTCAAAAGAATAATTCAGACGTCCGAAGAAACCTAATTGAGCTTCCCAATTGCGGTCTCCTTCAATGAACTGGTCACCGGATGCCAATGGAAATTGCGGGTTTGTCAAATCAATAAGATTTGTTTTCCACCCTTTATGCGAACTCCATTTACTGGTAACCCTGTTCATACCCACCATAAACTTAAAGGCATGTTTTTCAGCTCCCAATTGCAGGTTATAGGTGGTATAAATATTGAACGTATTATTATCTACCGATTTATTCTGATAGCCGACCTGACTAGCTCCCGGACCCGAACTGTTATAATATTTTTCTACAGGGAAACGGTATGCCGGCATACCTCCCGTGTCTACTCTTTCGCCTTGTTCATTGACAAAGACCTGACTGCCGTTCTCTATCCACGCCGTAGGCGCATACCATGTAGCACCGGCCTCGTATTGGGTTACAGACGAATTTGTTTCCGAAGTTTGTCTGTCGTAAGTATAATCAAATTTAACATCCCAATTCTTCGTAATATTCAATGTAAAACCCAGGTTAACGTTATAATATTTATTTTGCAGATTATCTGTATTTGATGCAGCCATTTCATACGACGGCTCTTTCAAAGGATTGCCATGTTCTGTCACTCCCATCGGAAACAATGGGCTCCAACGATACATATACAACCAAGGGTCAGCAGAAGTATTACCAATACCCGGATAACGTTTATTACGGTCGGAATAGATAGAGCTGGCTCTCACTGTAAGATATTTATTCAATTCCGATGTTACACTGACCGATGCATTATATCGTTTGAAGTCGTCCTTCTTGGCAGTCTTAGACATACCACTCTGATCCAAATACCCCAATCCTATATTATAACTGGTCTTGCCGCTTTTACCATTTACCGATAAATTATGACTCATGGTCGGAGCCCAGTTCCTGACCATAGCTTTAGCCGCATCATAGAGTCTATATCCATATTTATCTTTTCCGTCATAATACCAGTCACGGCCATATACTACCGGATCATTCCATTTTACCTTTCCTCCATACTGTTTCTGCCATTCTATGGCTTTCTCCAGGCTTTCGGGACTAATACGCCAAAAGCCACCCGCCGGCATCGGTTCTCCTCTGTTTATTTGAGCATCCAATGTGTACTGCAAGGCTTCAATTCCACCAATTTCAATGCTTTTGGCAGGATCTTGCCAAGAAAAGTTATTGGAATAGCTAACTTCAAATTTATCTGTTTGCGCTCCCGATTTAGTTGTTATCAAAATAACGCCAAACGCAGCTTTTGAACCATAAATAGAAGATGAAGCTGCATCTTTCAATACGGAAATAGACTGGACATCGTTGGGATTAACCATCTGAATACTTGGAATTTCCACGTTATCCAACAAAATAAGCGGAGTATTATTTCCCCTTGAGTTCAACTTATAAATGCAACTTTTTGGGTGCGGATAATAAGCAATAAAAA
>ENA-ORNI01000411-ORNI01000411.1-human-gut-metagenome-genome-assembly--contig:-NODE-411-length-38509-cov-22.7775_pt1 | contig 38509 bp, 40 predicted proteins | sample MGYA00242118_ERZ509028 | MGnify/ENA primary metagenome ERZ509028 (study PRJEB26280, sample SAMEA2338755) | human gut metagenome | biome: human gut; feature: human-associated habitat; material: faeces...
TGTTCGAAATTTTCAGGGTTGTGTTGTCTATTGTTTAATTATCAATGTTCTGTTTTGCTTTTCGTAATCAGCTGTTTTATTTTATCACAGCGTTTCTTACTTGTCAAGCACTTTTTTTATTTTTATTTTGCCATCGCTTATCGCGACAACTTCTTAACTATATCACACTCTCAAGTGTTTGTCAACAATCTTTTTAAAGTTTTTTGAACTTTTTATTTTGTTCTTTTCTTTAAAAAGCGGAGAAAGAGGGATTTGAACCCTCGCGCCGGTTGCCCGACCTACACCCTTAGCAGGGGCGCCTCTTCGGCCTCTTGAGTATTTCTCCGAATTTGTTTTCGATATAGGCGCTGTATCAAGCGCATAATTGATTATACTAAAGCTTTTTTCAAATGTCAATAACTTTTTTTACTTTTTTGTAATTTATCTTTTACTAGAATTTTCTCTCATTTTTCTTTGTTTGTAATTTATTTCTATATAGATATAACAAAAGAAGAATCCTTCTGTGTAAACTCTGGATTCTTCTTTTTTCTCGCAAGACTCTGATGATCTACTTCTGTTCGGAAGTATTTTTCTCTATTACTTCTTCAATCCGCCTCTTTACTTCTGCTGCAATTTCATTTGTCTTCATATCCTTGTATTCTTCATACAACATCGGTTTTAAAAAGTGAACTTGTACTGTAACTGGTTCAATGCTGTTTGTATCAAATGGTTTAAAGGAATCAATTAACGCCACCGGGATAATCGGACATTTTGCTTTTGTCGCTGCTTTAAAGCTTCCGCCCTTAAATTCTTGAACATGATTTCCATTTTTTGACCTCGTTCCTTCCGGAAAAATCAAATAGTTCCTTCCATTTTCTACTTCTTTGCTCACTGCAGTAATCACTTTCATTGCCTGTCTGACATCACTCCGGTCCATTGTATATGCTTTCATGCATTTGAAAACCTGTTTCAAAAACTGTACATTTTCTACCTCTTTTTTTGCTACAACTGAAAATGGATGTGAACATGCCTCTACAATTGCAAGTACATCATACATTCCCTGATGATTTGGAAAGAACATAAACCCATCTTTCTCCGGTATATTCTCTTTTCCATGTACATCGATCGTCACTCTTCCGCCTTTATTGGCACGAAGTACGATGAAGGTGAGCATTTTATAAATTTGCTGCTCTGTATATTTTTCTACATGTCCCGCATAATAGCATAATTTACACCACATAACAGGAACCAGCAAAATATTTTTAAAGACCATTAATAAAATACGTTTCATTTAATTTTCCTCTATTCTCTTTCTGTATTTTTCAATTGCTGTCTCATAGAGATTATTTCCATCTTTGTCGATTACGACGATCACAGGAAAGTTTTCAATTTCCAATCGGCGGATTGCTTCTGCTCCAAGGTCATCATAGGCAACTACTTCTGAGCGTTTAATACATTTAGATAACAGTGCTCCTGCACCTCCTACTGCCGCAAAATAGACAGACTCGTTTCTTATAATCGCATCAATTACTTCCTGTGTCCGCTTTCCCTTTCCAATCATTGCCCCCAGACCCAGATCTAACAGCCGCGGCGCATACTTATCCATTCTGCTTGCAGTTGTTGGTCCTGCTGAACCGATTGGTCTTCCTTCTCTTGCCGGAGATGGTCCCATATAATAAATCACCTGCTCTTCCAGTTTCACTGGCAGCTTCTCACCTTGATCAAGGCTTTCATTCATTCTTTTATGCGCAGCATCCCTTGCCGTATAGATTGTTCCCGTCAAATATACATAATCTCCCGCTTTTAATTGGCAAAGCTGATCTTTTCCTGCTGGTACCGTCATATGTTTTTCCATCTGCACTGCCTCCCTTTCTCTCCTTGCTATAACACTCTCACAATATGTCTGTTCACATGGCAACAGATATTCACCGCCACTGGAAGCCCTGCAATGTGAGTCGGATATGTGTTGACATTAACTGCAAGAGCGGTCATCACGCCTCCCAATCCTCCCGGTCCAATGCCAAGCTGGTTGATCTTCTGCAGCATTTCTTCTTCTAATTCTTGCACATATGGGATTTCCGAATGGACGCCAACCTCCCTTGTCAATGCTTCCTTTGCCATCAGCGCACATTTTTCAAAAGTACCTCCGATTCCAACACCGACTACCATTGGTGGGCACGCATTTGGTCCTGCCTCTGCCACTATATTGAGAATCGCTTGCTTTACCCCTTCCAATCCATCTGCCGGCTTCAACATCATAACTTTACTCATGTTTTCACTTCCGAATCCCTTCGGCGCCACTTTGATCTTCACTTGATCACCAGAAACAATTTTATAATGAATAACTGCTGGGGTGTTATCCTTTGTATTTTCTCTCAGAATCGGATCCTTTACCACAGATTTTCTCAAATATCCTTCCACATACCCCTGACGTACCCCCTCATTGACAGCCTCTTCCAGATTTCCCCCGGTCAGATGTACCTCTTGTCCAATCTCTAAAAATACAACTGCCATTCCGGTATCCTGGCAGATTGGAATCATATCTGTTGCTGCAATCTCCAGATTTTCCTGAAGCTGTTCTAAAATCTGTCTGCCAAGTGGAGACTCTTCTGTTCTCACTGCCGTCTGCAATGCATTCTTCATATCATCTGAAAGATAATAATTAGCTTCAATACACATTTCTTTTACATTTTTTGTAATCTCACTGACATCTATTGTTCGAATCATAGGGACCTCCTCATTGATCTGAATCTTCTGAAATTTTTCATCTATCTAAGATTATAGTATACATCACAAAGAAAAGGAATACCTGTATCCAGATATTCCTTCTCTTTTTCCCAATATTCTCTTTCTAGAATCGACTATTCCGATACAATCTCTCCGCATGCGATCTTACTTCCGGAATTTCCTGATGACTGTGTCCGGAAATCATCTGCCATCCCATGGATGACAACTGTTCTTCCGATCACTTCTTCCGGGTAAAACCGGTCTGTGTAAAAGGCGCTCCATGCAAGCCCCTCATTTGCAAGCAATGGAGGAAAATCCCCCGCATGCCCTGGATGTACTGTATTTTCCGGATTATAATGTCCCTTTGTCTGAGCAAATGGATCCTCTTCATCTCCTGTACATAATGCTCCTTCATGAATATGGAATCCGTAGAAATTTGCGTTTGGAGCATTTTCTGCATTTGGAAGACCTTCCACTTCTGCCACAACCAGTGTTCCCCCGTACATTTCAAAGAAATAAATATTTCCCTTGATCTTAGAATGTCCGGCATCTCCTCGTATCTGTGCATATGCATCTGCTGTCTCATTCATAAACTGAACCATAGCTTGTTACCTCCTGCATGCTTCCTTGTTCTGCCTTGTTTCAGCATATGCAGATGCACTCTATTTGTGACATAGGGTATCTGATTCCATCATTTTTTCTAATTTGTTTCTAATTCAAGACTTTCTTCTGAACCTGCTTCTTCTACTTCAGCCTTTTCTTCTGCATTTTCTTCTGCGACAGTTTCTCTCACTTTTGCAATGCTGGCAACTTTTGTATTGGAGTCAAGGTTGATCAGTTTCACTCCCGATGCGACACGACCAAGAATAGAAATTCCTGCACATTCCATTCGAATTACAATTCCCTCTGTATTGATGATCATAATTTCATTGTCTTCGTTTACTGCTTTAACTCCGATCACATTTCCGGTTTTCTCCGTGATCTTATAGCACTTCACACCTTTTCCGCCACGATTCTGACAGGTGAACTCTTCAATTGCAGTACGTTTTCCCATTCCCTTTTCAGAAGCGATCAGAAGGTAATCTCCCTGGGTATGTAACTGCATTCCGATCACTTCATCGCGATCGCTCAGGTTCATTCCTCGTACACCCATAGAAGTTCTTCCCGTTGATCTTACATCCTGCTCTTTGAAACGGATACACTGACCGTATTTTGTTACCATGATGATATCTTTTTCATTGTCTGTGATCTTTACTTCAATCAGCTCATCATCTTCACGAAGTGTGATCGCAGCAAGCCCTGTCTTTCTGACATTTGCATAATCTGTAATTGGCGTCTTCTTCACAAGACCTTTTTTCGTCGCCATAAACAGATATTTCCCGTCTTCATATTCACGGATCGGAATCATCGCAGTAATCTTTTCATCCGGCATGAGCTGCAATAAATTGATGATCGCAGTTCCTCTTGCAGTTCTTCCAGCCTCCGGAATCTCATAGCCTTTCATCCGGTATACTCGTCCGGTATTGGTAAAGAACATGATATAGTTATGTGTCGAGGTCATAAATAATTCCTCTACATAATCTTCTTCAATGGTCTGCATTCCCTTGATTCCTTTACCGCCGCGGTTCTGACTCTTGAAGGTATCTGTTGTCATCCGCTTGATATAACCAAGCTTTGTCATTGTGATCACAACATCCTGCTCCGGAATCAGGTCTTCTGTAGAAAGATCTAACTCATCAAAACCAATGGAAGTTCTTCTGTCATCCCCATATTTTCCACTGATCACAAGAATTTCTTCCTTGATCACACCTAAAAGAAGTTTTCTGTCTGCAAGGATTGCTCTCAATTCTCCAATGCGCTCCATGAGCTCCTTATATTCATTTTCAAGCTTTTCCCGTTCCAGACCGGTCAGTGCACGCAGACGCATATCTACAATTGCCTGTGCTTGTACATCTGTCAGCTGGAATGCTTCGATCAGTCCTTCTTTAGCAGCCTGTGCATTCTTGGAATTACGAATAATTCTGATAACCTCATCAATATTATCAAGGGCGATCAGCAAGCCTTCCAAAATATGCGCGCGCTCTTCTGCCTTATTGAGTTCATATTTCGTACGTCTTGTCACGACCTCTTCCTGATGTCTGAGATAATAGTTCAGCATCTCAAGAATGTTCATGACTTTCGGCTCGTTGTTGACCAGTGCCAGCATGATCACACCAAACGTATCCTGCAATTGTGTATGTTTGTACAGCTGATTCAGAACAACATTTGCATTGACATCCCGGCGCAGCTCGATACAGATACGCATACCTTCTCGGTTAGACTGATCACTTAAATCTGTAATTCCGTCAATCTTCTTATCGCGTACAAGCTCTGCAATCTTCTCGATCAGACGAGCTTTATTCACCATATATGGTAATTCTGTGACAACGATACGGCTCTTTCCATTTGCCATCGGCTCGATATCCGTCACTGCACGTACACGGATTTTTCCTCTTCCGGTGCGGTATGCCTCCTCGATTCCTCTCGTTCCAAGGATCATTGCTCCAGTTGGGAAATCCGGCCCTTTGACGATTTGCAAAATATCTTCTATGCTCGTCTCGCCGTTTTCTTCTATCTGGTCATCAATAATCTTTACCACTGCTGCAATGACTTCTCTTAGATTATGCGGTGGAATATTCGTCGCCATTCCAACCGCAATTCCTGACGTACCATTGACCAGCAGATTTGGAAATCTGGCCGGAAGTACCGCCGGCTCCTTTTCCGTCTCATCAAAGTTTGGTGTGAAATCTACTGTGTCTTTATTGATATCAGCTGTCAGCTCCATAGAAATTTTGCTTAATCTGGCCTCTGTATAACGCATGGCAGCAGCGCCATCTCCATCGACTGAACCGAAGTTTCCATGACCATCCACAAGCGGATATCTTGTAGACCACTCCTGCGCCATATTGACAAGCGCTCCATAAATCGAACTATCTCCATGCGGGTGATATTTACCCATCGTATCTCCGACGATACGGGCACACTTACGATGCGGCTTATCCGGTCCATTGTTCAGTTCAATCATGGAATAGAGGATTCTTCTCTGTACCGGTTTCAGACCATCTCTGACATCCGGAAGTGCACGGGAGGCAATAACGCTCATTGCATAATCAATATAAGAGTCTTCCATCGTCTTTTTCAGGTCAACCTCATGAACTTTATCAAAAATATTATCTTCCATTGTCTTCTCCTTACTTGAAATACATTTTCATCAACGCTGTAAAAACCTTTAAATATCAAGATTTTGCACGTATTTTGCATTCTCCTCGATAAACTCTCGTCTAGGCTCTACTTTATCTCCCATAAGTGTCGTAAAAGTAAGGTCTAATTCGGATGAAGATTCCTCATCCATTGTCACACGCAGAAGCACGCGGTGCTCCGGATCCATTGTTGTCTCCCAAAGCTGTTCCGCATCCATCTCTCCAAGACCTTTGTAACGCTGAATCTTATTATTTCCATCTCTTCCAACTTCCTGAAGAATCTTATTTAATTCTTCATCACTGTAAGCATACCATACTTTTTTGTTTTTCTCCAACTTATAGAGCGGAGGCTGCGCCAGATAAACGTATCCTTGTTTGATCAGTTCCGGCATAAACCGATATAAAAATGTCAGAAGAAGCGTACTGATATGAGCGCCGTCCACGTCGGCATCGGTCATGATAATGATCTTATGATATCGCAGTTTTGAAATATCAAAATCCTCGTGAATTCCCGTTCCAAAGGCTGTGATCATCGCTTTGATTTCTGCATTTGCATAGATTTTATCTAGTCTTGCTTTCTCTACATTCAGAATCTTTCCTCGAAGCGGAAGAATTGCCTGAGTTGCACGGTCTCTGGCAGTCTTTGCCGATCCACCCGCAGAATCTCCCTCTACAATGTAAATCTCACATTTGGATGCATCCTTCTCTGAACAATCTGCAAGTTTTCCCGGAAGTGACATTCCCTCTAAGGCTGATTTTCTTCTTGTAAGATCTCTTGCCTTTCTGGCCGCTTCCCGCGCACGCTGTGCCAGAACAGACTTCTCGATGACAACTTTGGCAACCTGCGGATTCTGTTCAAGGAAAATCTCTAACTGTGTACTCAGTACACTGTCAACCGCACCTCTTGCCTCACTGTTTCCAAGTTTTTGCTTCGTCTGTCCTTCAAACTGTGGATCCTGAATCTTAACGCTGATAATTGCTGTCAAACCTTCTCTGATATCTTCTCCCGAAAGATTTGGTTCACTATCTTTTAACAGCTTATTTTTTCTTGCATACTCATTGAAAGTCTTTGTAAGTGCATTTCGAAAACCGACAACATGTGTACCGCCTTCCGGTGTAGTGATGTTATTTACAAACCCATATGTATTGTCTGTATAGGAATCATTGTGTTGCATTGCCACTTCTACTGCAACTCCGTCTTTCTGTCCCTCACAGTAAATAATCTGCTCATAAAGAGGAGTCTTGCTTTTGTTTAAATACTGCACAAATTCCTTGATTCCACCTTCATAGTGAAATGTCTTCTCGATGCGTTCTTCCGGTCTCTCATCTGCTAAAACAATCTTCAGATTTTTCGTAAGAAATGCCATCTCACGGAATCTCTGCTTCAAAATATTATAATCAAACTCTGTCTCTTCAAAAATCTCGGCATCCGGCAAGAATGTAACTTTCGTTCCGGTCTTGTCCGCTTCGCATTCTCCTACCACTTTCAGCTGATAGGCAGATTTCCCGCGCTCATAGCGCTGTTTGTAAATCTTGCCCTCGTTGTAAATCTCTACTTCCAGCCATACTGACAGGGCATTTACTACTGAGGCACCCACTCCGTGAAGTCCACCGGACACCTTGTATCCTCCGCCACCGAATTTTCCTCCGGCATGCAGCACGGTAAATACGACCTCAACCGCCGGAAGTCCTGCTTTATGATTGATCCCAACCGGAATTCCACGTCCGTTGTCAATAACCGTGATCGAATTATCTTTGTTGATCGATACAAAAATCGTATCACAATATCCGCCGAGTGCTTCATCGACCGCATTGTCCACAATTTCGTATACAAGATGATGTAACCCTCTGGAAGATGTGCTCCCAATGTACATTCCAGGTCTTTTTCTGACGGCCTCCAGTCCTTCCAATATCTGAATCTGATCTGCACCATATTCTGTACTCATTATAGTCCTCCTAATTTTCCTTTACTACGACTCCATTACTTACATGAAATATTTTATTTATCGAAAAGCGGTGATTTACAAACTCATCGACACCAGTGCAGGTGATCAATGTCTGTATGTCATGAATGCTGTCTAATAAATAATTCTGTCTGTTCTTATCCAGTTCTGACAGGACATCATCCAACAAAAGAACCGGCGTATCCTTGATCAACTTTCTGACAATCTCTATCTCAGAAAGCTTCAAGGATAATGCTGCTGTCCTCTGCTGTCCCTGGGAACCAAATTTACGAATATCAATATCTTTTGTCAAAAAACAGATGTCATCTCTGTGTGGTCCTGCTGAGGTGCTTTTCATTCGAATATCCCGCTCCCTGTTCTTTTTCAGAACCGACTCGAATTCCATCTGCCCAATGTTTTTCTCATATGAAATTGTAATCGTTTCTCGGCCTCCCGTCAATTTATAATGAATTCCAGATATTATTTCATTTACTTCTTCCAGAAATTTTTCCCGTCTTTCCATGATCCGACTGCCATACTGAATCAGCTGCATATCCCATAAATCCAGCATCTCATTTAATTCTGCACGATTCTGGCAGTCTTTTAACAGACGGTTTCTCTGATTGATGATTCTGTTATAATTTGCCAGATCACTCAGATAGACTTTATCAAGCTGGGACAATTCCAGATCCATAAATCTTCTCCGCTCGGCAGGTCCGTTCTTGATAATGTTCAGATCTTCCGGAGAGAAAAATACAAGATGAACAAGTCCAAACAGCTCACTTGCCTTTCGGATTGGAATCTTATTGATCGCAATTCCCTTTGGACTGTTCTTCTTCAGATGCATATCCACCTGAAACTCGATTCCATCTTTCTCGATCACCGTCTCAATATGAGACTCTTCATTTCCAAATTGAATCAAATCCCGATCTTTCGTACCTCTGTGAGATTTCGTTGTTCCGGTCAGATAGACCGCCTCTAAAATATTTGTCTTACCCTGAGCATTGTCGCCATAAAATATATTGGTAGCATGGTCAAACTCGATGCTGAGAAAATCATAATTTCTAAAGTTTTTTAATTTTAATGACTTAATTACCATACCGGCACCAACTGTCCTTATTATTTCTCAATTCGGATCTCCTGTCCATCAAAAGAGACAACATCTCCAGCATAAAGTTTCTTTCCACGCTGCACTTCTATTTCCCCATTGACAGATACCAATCCATCCTGAATAACAAATTTCGCATCAACACCAGATTCTACAAATCCTGCCGCTTTTAATGCCTGTCCTAATTTAATGTACTCATCTCTTAATTTAATAATTTCCATTTCTTCGTCCTCTCGCACATTGAAAATACGTTTCGTAGTTTTTCTGCATAAATATACATTGCTATGTTGCATATTTATGCAGCCGCATTGAAGTTTACTGGAAGGATCAGATAGATATAACTTTGTTCTTCATCTTTGATAAAGCAAGGTGCTTTTGCATTCATGAAGTACAGGCTGACCTCCTCGTCATCGATCACGCGCAGCGCATCAATCAAAAACTTCGGATTAAATCCGATCAGCAGATCCTTTCCGTCTTTGGTAATCATGATCTCTTCATTCATAGAACCAATCTGTGACTGGATCTTCAGCTGCATAGACTCATCGGTAATATTAATAATGATCGGCTTCTTATCTCCTTCTTTCACAAGAAGTGTTGCACGATCAATACAGCTTAACAGTTCTTTTTTATTGATTCGCACTTTTGTCTCATAATCGTTTGAGAGCATCTGGTCGATACGGAAATATTCTCCTTCGATTAATCTTGACACAACAACGGTGTTGCTGAACTCAAACACGATATGATTATTTGTAAAATAAATAGTAACTTCACTTTCTGTCTCACCAGAAAGGATTTTACTGATTTCCTGAAGTGTCTTTCCTGGAACGACAACTTTTCTAGGCTCATAAGATTCTTTTAATTCGATTTTTCTAATGGAAATACGGTGTCCGTCCAGGGAAACCACTTTCAGAATATTCTGATCCACTTCAAACAATTCACCCGACATCAGTTTGTTGCTGTCCATATCAGAGATTGAAAAAATTGTCTGACGAATCACTTCTTTGAGCGTAAATTCAGAAAGTGTGATGCAATCCTTTTTTTCGATATAAGGTAAATAAGAAAAATCTTCTCCTGATTTTCCGGAAATATTAAATTTTGCTTTTTCGCAGGTGATCAGTGTCTGTAAATTACTATTTGTTTCAATGATTACTTCATTATCAGGAAGTTTTCTTACGATTTCTGAAAAAATCTTGGCATCCAATGCAATGATTCCTTTTTGAAGAATGGTTCCTTCAATCGTAGTTTCAATTCCAAGTTCCATATCATTCGCTGTCAATTTGATTGTATCTGTTGTTGCATCAATTAAGATACATTCTAAGATTGGCATGGTTGTTTTAGAAGGAACTGCTTTGGAGACAATACTGACACCTTTGACTAAATTTGATTTTGTGCAAATGATTTTCATGTGTATAACTCCTTTCGGTATTTGCTTTGAGTAAATATATGAAAGTTATCCGCCGTAACCGCCGTAGGGGCTGTGGATATGTGGATAACCCTAAAAATCCCTATGGTTGAGCGATTTTTACGCTCGAAAAGTATGTGGAAAAACAAAGGATAATACGTTCGCAAAATTGGGATAACTTAAGCGAGTTTTCCACAGAAAAAATTATCCACAATGAACGAACAATCTATCCACAGTTTTTCCACATATCAATCCACAATAGCCGTTAAAAAAATAACAATCTAAACTGGATTTAATTTTTTCTTAATAATATCAATGGTGTTGCTGAAGGTGTCACTGGCCTTGATATCAGCAGTAACTTTATCAACTCCATGGCTGATCGTAGAATGATCACGACCACCAAGTGTCAGACCGATTGCTTTGAGTGGAGTATCGGTCATAGTACGGCATAAATACATAACTATTTGACGCGGAATTGCGATTTCAGCGTTTCGTTTGCCACTTTTTAAGTCAGCGATCGAAATATTAAAGTGTTCTGAGACAACATCCAGGATTAATTCCGGGGTGACTTGTCTGTTTTCATTTGGTGAAACGATATCTTTCAGCGCTTCCGCAGCCAAATTGATATCAATCGGTGCATTTTTTAACTTATATAATGCGATCAATTTGTTTAAAGAGCCTTCAAGCTCACGGATATTTGACTTTACATTAGAAGCAATGTACTGCATAACAGCATCCGGAATATTGTATTTGTCCAGTCCGTCCAATTCTTCCTTTTTCCTGAGAATTGCCATTCGTGTTTCATAATCAGGTGAGGAAATATCTGCGACTAAGCCGCATTCAAAGCGGGAGCGGAGACGAGCTTCCAGTGTTTCAATGTCTTTTGGAGGCTTATCGCTGGAGATGATGATCTGCTTGCCGGATATGTGAAGATGATTAAATGTGTGAAAGAATTCTTCCTGTGTACTTTCTTTTCCGATAATAAATTGGATATCATCTATTAAAAGGACGTCAATCGATCTGTATTTTTCGCGAAAAGCAGTCATTGCGGATTCATTGCCAGTTTTTCCGTTTTTAATTGCTTCGATCAGTTCATTTGTAAACGTTTCACTTGTTACATATAATACTTTTTTCTCTGGCTCATTTTCTAAAATAAAGTGAGCGATGGAGTGCATAAGATGGGTTTTTCCAAGTCCGACACCTCCATATAAAAAGAGGGGATTATAGACTTCACCCGGTGATTCTGCAACTGCAAGTGATGCAGCATGTGCAAAATTGTTGTTTCCACCAACGACAAAAGTATCAAATGTATACTTGGGATTCAGGTTTGCAGCCTGAGATACAGTTACTTTTGATTTCGGTGTGGCGGTTTTATCCTCAAAATCTTTCGGATCGAATTCATTTTCGGCGATAAATTTTACTTCATATTCTTTTCCGACAACTTCGGCAATACATACCTGAAACGGCAGCAGGTATTTGTTTTTAATATAGTCAATACTTGCTTTTAAATTCACAAGAATGTACACAGTATTACTTGTTACTTTATATACTCTCAGTGGAAGAATCCACGTTTTGAAAGAAACGTCCGTAAGACTGTGTTCAATTTTTAATTTTTGTATAATTTCTTCCCAATTTTCCTCAACAATATTCATTCTTCTAACTCCTAAGTATCATAGTAAAAGAAATTTGTAGACAATCTCTCCACTATATTTTACATCAAAACCCATATTTAAGCAATGGAAATAAGTGTGGATAACTTTATAGACAGTGGAAAATCCCCCAAAATAAGGATTTTAAGGGTGGATAAATCGTCTATAAACATTGAATCCACAGGTTATCCTTATAGTTATCCACAAGTTATCCACAACTTGTGGATAACATTTTGGTCAAACACTATATTGTGGGATATCCACATGATTTTTTCGGGAAAAAATACTAGATGATGTGTGGAAAAGTGTCAGAGCATCTTTTATTTATAGAAAAAACGGGGAAAAATGGAAAAAAGAGTTGGAAAAAGAGGAGAAACAGGAGAATGGAAAAAGTAGAAAAGCAGATAAAAATAAGGAGATATCATATATGTGGAAAAATGGAAAAAAATCAAGAAAATGAAAGGATTATCTTGACGAAATGGCATTTTATGCTTATAATAAAATACGATGTCTAAAAAATAATATGTCTATATTTATATATATAGGTTTCATGTCTAAGGAGGTGGATTTCAATGAAAATGACATTCCAACCAAAAAAGAGATCTAGAGCGAAAGTTCATGGATTCAGAGCAAGAATGAGCACAGCTGGTGGAAGAAAAGTTTTAGCTGCCAGAAGAGCAAAAGGAAGAAAACAGTTATCAGCGTAGGCCGCATATATGTGGCCTTTTCTTCTTTAAAAATCAGGAGAAGATAATAATGAAATTTTCCGAGTCATTAAAGAAAAATCAAGATTTTCAGATTGTTTATAAGACTGGAAAGTCTTATGCAAATAAGTATCTGGTAATGTATGTAAGAGAAAACCAATCCGGAGGGAACCGGCTTGGTATTTCTGTCAGCAAAAAAGTTGGCAACAGTGTCGTGAGACACCGGCTGACACGATTGATCAGAGAGAGTTATCGATTACAAGAAGAACATTTTCAGAGTGGATATGATATTGTAGTGATTGCGAGAGTGAGTGCCAATGGGCGCTCGTACAGAGAGATGGAAAGCGCATTGATCCACCTGGGAAGACTTCATAATATATATAAGTAACAAAATGGAGATGTAAAATCGGTGAAAAAGATATTTATTGCACTTATCAGGTTTTACCAGAAATATTTATCCGGGTTAAAAAGAACAACTCACTGCATTTATTTTCCTACATGTTCTCAATATGGAATTGAAGCGATTGAGAAATATGGGGCATTAAAGGGTGGGTTATTAACTATATGGAGAATTTTACGTTGTAATCCATTTGCAAAAGGCGGGTATGACCCTGTGCCTTAAAGGAGGAAAAAATGACAGGTATTCTTTTGACACAATCGACGACGCCAATTATAGGACAGGTGGCGTGGCTGCTCGGTAAATTAATGGATGGTATCTTTAATGTGCTGAGTAGTGCATTCGGAATCGAAAACATAGGTTTATGTATTATTTTATTTACAATTATTATCTATACATTTATGATTCCGCTTACAATCAAACAGCAGAAATTTTCAAAATTAAGTGCAGTAATGAACCCTGAACTTCAGGCAATTCAGAAAAAGTACAAGAACAAACGGGATCAGGAATCCATGCTGAAAATGCAGGAAGAAATGAAGATGGTGTACGATAAGTACGGAACTTCACAGATGGGTGGATGTCTTCAGTTAGTGATTCAGTTTCCGATCTTACTTGCATTGTGGAAGGTTATTCAAAACATTCCGGCATATGTAGGCGGAGTAAAGGATATGTATATGCCTCTTGTCAATGAGATTATGGCAACTGGCGGTTATCAGAAGATTATGGAGAAGATTGGTTCGGCAAGCCCGATCATGATCAATCCTGAAAAGTTTGACTATACAAAGACAAATACGATCGTAGATGTACTTTATAAATTCCAGCCAAGTACATGGGATACATTAAAAGATAAATTCCCGGACCTTTCATCCTTGATTGATTCAACATCCGGGCAGATTTCACATATTAATAACTTCTTGGGAGCAAATATTTCAGATGCACCTGTGAACCTGATGATGGATGCTTTAAAGACCGGTGCAATTCTTGTTGCAATTGTTGCACTTTTGATTCCGATCTTATCTGGTTTGACACAGTGGATCAATATTAAGTTGATGCCACAGTCACCTGGAATGGACGATCGGGAGAATCCAATGGCAAATTCTATGAAGACAATGAATATGATCATGCCGTTATTCTCAGTATTTATGTGTTTCACAATGCCGGCAGGTCTCGGTTTGTACTGGATCTTTAGTGCGATTTGCCGTTCGGTACAGCAAGTAGCGATCAATAAGTATCTTGACCGTATGGATATGGATGAGCTCGTAAAGAAAAATATGGAAAAAGCAAAGAAGAAGTATGAGAAAAAGAAAGTTTCCACAGAAGAGCTGAACCAGATGGCAACGAAAAAAGTCCGCAATATCGCGGTAGAGCAAAAGCATAATCATACAGCAGACAGTGAGCAGGAAGCAAAATTGCAGCAGGCAGCTGAGCGTGGTAAAAATGCAAAACCGGGAAGCCTTACAGCAAAAGCAAATATGGTAAGGAAATTTAACGAAAACGATTAATTCAAACCGCATTTCTATAGCAGAAACGGGAGGGAAGAAGAATGGAAGAGATTAGAGTATCCGCAAAGACACTGAGCGATGCGATCACAGAAGCGCTGATTCAGTTAGGGGTGACGAGCGATCAGTTAGAATATGATGTAATCGAAAAAGGAAGTTCCGGATTTCTTGGAATTGGGGCAAAGCAAGCTGTGATCTCAGCTAGAAGGAAAAAGACAGCAGAAGCGCCGGTAGAGCTGGAGGAGATTAAATTCGACAAACCGAAAGTGAAACCAGAGCCAAAAAGAGAAGAGAAGCGTCCGCCGGTTCCAGCAAAGAAGGCAGAACGTCCTGCACTAGAAGCAAAGACAGTAGAAAAAGAGGAGCGTTCTTCTGTGAAGGTAACGGAAGAAACAATTCGTGAATCGGAGAAGTTTTTGCAGGATGTCTTGAAGACAATGGATATGGAAGTCAAGATTCATTCCGAAGTAGACAGTGAAGGAACTCTCTGCATTGAACTGGAAGGAGAACATATGGGTATTCTGATCGGTAAAAGAGGTCAGACATTAGATTCCCTTCAGTATTTGACAAACCGTGTGGCAAACAAAACACAGGATGGCTATATTCGTGTAAAGCTGGATACAGAAAATTATCGTGCAAGAAGAAAGGCGACACTGGAGAACCTTGCAAAAAATATTGCACATAAAGTAAAACGTACAAGAAAGCCGGTTTCTTTGGAACCGATGAATCCGTATGAAAGAAGAATCATTCATTCTGTATTACAGTCAGACAAGTATGTGTCAACTCACAGCGAAGGAGAAGAGCCATACAGAAGAGTTGTAATTACACCGTCCAGAAGACAATAACAAAGAAATTCAGGCAGCATTATTTTAATGCTGCCTTTTTTAGAAACTGTTTTGGAAGATACATAGACAGCAGAAAGGAGAGACAGGAAAATATGATAAAGGATACAATTGCAGCGATCGCAACGGCAATGACAGCTTCTGGAATTGGGATTATCCGAATCAGTGGGGAAGAAGCTTTTGTAATCGTTGACCGTATATACAAAGGGAAGAAAAAAGAAAAAAAGCTCTCAAATGAGAAAAGCCACACGATTCATTATGGATACATTATGGATGGAGAAGAGACGATCGACGAAGTTTTGGTGCTTCTTATGAGAGGGCCGCATAGTTATACCGGAGAGGATACTGTTGAGATTGACTGTCACGGCGGAGTGTACGTAATGAAGCGTATTCTTGAGACTGTGATCAAGTATGGCGCAAGACCGGCAGAGCCGGGAGAGTTTACGAAGCGGGCATTTTTAAATGGAAGATTAGATCTGTCACAGGCAGAAGCGGTGATCGATGTCATACAGTCTAAAAATGAATATGCTTTGAAAAGTTCTGTAAGTCAGTTAAAGGGGTCTGTATTAGAAAAAATATCTGAGATCCGTAAGGAGATTTTATATCACACAGCCTTTATTGAGACAGCGCTGGATGATCCAGAACATATTAGCATTGACGGATATGGGGAAAAGCTTCAGGGAACCGTAGAAAAGCTTCAGGGAGCAATTCGCAGGTTGTTAGAGAGTGCAGATAATGGTAGAATAATCAAGGAAGGAATCCAGACTGTTATTGTAGGAAAGCCAAATGCAGGAAAGTCTTCGCTGTTAAATGTGCTTGCAAGAAAAGAACGGGCGATCGTGACGGATATTGAAGGAACAACGAGGGATATTCTTGAGGAAAATATTCAGATTAATGGGATCAGTTTAAATATCATAGATACAGCAGGGATCCGTGATACAGAAGATATTGTCGAAAAGATCGGGGTGGATAAGGCGAAAGATTATGCAAAAGATGCAGACTTGATCATTTATGTCGTCGATGCATCGCGTGCACTGGATGAAAATGATGAACAGATTCTTGAGATGATCCGGGAGAAGCAGGCATTGATTCTTTTGAACAAATCGGATCTGGATACTGTTATCACAAAGGAGCTCCTGCAAAAATTTACAGAAAAACCGATGATTGAAATATCGGCAAAACAGGAGCATGGGATTGAGAAAGTAGAGCATGCACTGAAAGAGATGTTTTTTGAGGGAAAGGTTTCTTTCAATGACGAAGTATATATTACAAATATTCGACAGAAAACAGCCCTTCAGAATGCTTATGACAGTTTGGAAAAAGTAATTGGAAGTATTGAAAATAACATGCCGGAGGATTTCTATTCCATCGACCTTATGGATGCCTATGAGGCGCTTGGAAGTATCACCGGAGAAACGATAGGAGAAGATTTGGTAAATGAAATATTCAGCAAGTTCTGTATGGGAAAATAAAGACAGATATGGAATCGCCGTGATCGGTGCGGGACATGCAGGATGTGAAGCAGCTCTGGCAGCTGCAAGGCTTGGTGTCAGAACGATCATGTTTACTGTGAGTGTAGATAGTATTGCGTTGATGCCATGTAATCCAAACATTGGAGGAAGTTCGAAAGGTCACCTTGTCAAAGAGGTGGATGCACTTGGAGGAGAGATGGGAAAGGTAATCGACCGTACCTTTATTCAGTCCAAGATGCTGAATAAGTCCAAAGGACCGGCCGTTCATTCCTTGCGTGCACAAGCAGATAAGGCGAGATATAGTACAGAGATGAGAAAGGTGCTGGAGCAGCAGGAGAACCTGGACATCAAGCAGGCGGAAGTTACGGAAATTCTTGTGGAAAATGGAAAAGTGACAGGAGTTAAAACTTTTTCTGGAGCAGTTTATCACTGTGATGCGGTAGTACTATGCACTGGAACATATTTGAAGTCCAGATGTATTTATGGAGAAGTCAGTGAAAATTGTGGACCGAATGGTCTGAAGGCGGCAAATTATTTAAGTGATTGTCTCAAAGAACTGGGAGTTCAGATGTATCGTTTTAAGACAGGGACACCAGCGCGGATTGACCGTAATTCTATTGACTTTACAAAGATGGAAGAGCAGTTTGGAGATGAGAGAGTAGTTCCTTTTTCCTTTACGACAAACCCGGAGGAAGTACAGATTGATCAGGTGTCATGCTGGTTGACTTATACAAATGAAAGGACGCATGAGATCATCCGGGAGAATCTGGACCGTTCTCCACTATTCTCAGGAATGATTGAGGGAACTGGTCCAAGATATTGTCCTTCCATTGAGGATAAGGTTGTGAAATTTGCAGACAAAGATCGCCATCAGGTATTTATTGAGCCGGAAGGGCTTGACACTAATGAGATGTATATCGGAGGAATGTCCAGTTCGCTTCCGGAGGATGTTCAGTATGAAATGTATCGAAGTGTACCGGGGCTGGAGCATGCAAAGATTGTCCGTAATGCCTATGCGATCGAATATGATTGTATTGATGCCAGACAGCTTTATGCGACGTTGGAATTTAAAAAGATCAGCGGGTTGTTCAGCGGAGGACAATTTAACGGAAGTTCTGGATATGAGGAGGCAGCAGCACAAGGGCTTGTGGCGGGTATTAATGCAGCAAGGAAAGTACTTGGAAAAGAGCAGATCATTATAGACCGTTCGCAGGGATATATCGGTGTTCTGATCGATGATCTTGTGACAAAAGAAAGTCATGAACCATATCGGATGATGACATCCAGGGCAGAGTATCGTCTGCTTCTTAGACAGGATAATGCAGATCAGCGTCTGACGGAGATAGGATATCAAGTTGGGTTGATTGATAAGGAGCGCTACAAAAATCTGAAGAAGAAAGAGCGGCAGATTGAAGAGCAGGTAGAACGGCTGGAACATACAAATGTAGGTGCATCCAGACCAGTGCAGGAAGTATTGGAGCAATATGGAAGCACTCCGCTAAAAAATGGAATTACACTGGCAGAGTTAATCCGCCGTCCGGAATTATCTTATGAAGCACTGGAAGCGATCGATCCGGGAAGAACGGAGTTGAGCGAAGAAGTAGTAGAACAGATTAATATTCGGATTAAGTATGATGGTTATATCCGGCGCCAGATGAAGCAGGTAGAGCAGTTCAAAAAATTAGAGACAAAACGGATTCCGGATGCGATCAATTACGATGAAATCGGAAGTCTCCGTATCGAGGCAAAGCAGAAGCTGAATCAATATCGCCCGATTTCAATTGGACAGGCATCTAGAATTTCGGGAGTTTCACCGGCAGATATCTCTGTATTGCTTGTATATATGGAAAGTTATGGAAGTAAGAGGGAAAAAGATGAGCAGTCATAAATTTGAAGAGAAGTTAAGTGCATTAGGAATCGTATTGGATGATAGACAAAAAGAACAGTTTGATCTGTTTTATGAGATTCTTGTTGAGTGGAATGAGTTTATGAACCTGACCGGAATCACAGAATACGAGGAAGTAAATGAAAAACATTTTGTAGATTCTGTTTCTATCGTAAAAGCGATGGACATGAAGTCTGTAAAAAGTGTAATTGATGTTGGGACAGGGGCTGGATTTCCAGGGATCCCATTGAAAATAGTGTTTCCGGAGCTGGAAGTTGTGTTGTTAGATTCCTTGAATAAGAGAGTAAAATTCCTCAACGCAGTCATCGAAAAATTGCAGTTGAAAGGGATTCGGGCTATTCATGGGAGAGCAGAAGATTACGCAAAGCAGCAGGAATACAGAGAACAGTTTGATCTCTGTGTGTCTAGAGCAGTGGCAAATCTGGCAACATTGTCAGAATATTGCCTTCCATATGTGAAAAAAGGTGGGGTGTTCCTTCCATATAAATCGGGAGAAATTGACGAGGAAGTTGTGCAGGCAAAGAAAGCAGTTACGATTCTTGGAGGAACTCTCAGAGAAGTGATAAAATTTCAGCTTCCGGGAAGTGAGATTGGAAGATCGTTCGTAAAAATTGAAAAAGTAAAACCAACTGCAAAAAGATATCCGAGAAAAGCCGGACTTCCGGCAAAGGAACCGTTGGGGATTTGCTAGACAGCTTAAAAATACAAAAGAAGGACGGAATGAGAAATAAAAATTTCTTGATTCGTCCTTCTTTGTCTTTTAAAGAAAATTCCTATGGAATCCTATAGAGTAAAAAGTACACTTCACGTTACATTCTATTTTCTAAAGCTTATTAAGACTCTTCTTCCACACCTAGGAACAAATCAATCTGTTCAAGAAGTGTCTGTGGTGTTTCAAGCTGAGGGAAATGTACACTGTCCTTCAATGTTGTAATTTCAATAGATGGAATATAATTTCGGTATTGCTCTGCAATTGCAATATTTTCTCCAGAACCTGTTGAGGCAATGAGAAAGATACTATTATTGATGTTTTTTAGAGCATGAAACATATTAGCATTCGTATAACGTCCAAGGATACTTCCAAGTAGATATTTTCCATGGGAACTATCTAAGTGAGATGATTCATAGTAAGAGTTTTTGATTTCTACATCAAGGGCTTCTAGGTTATGAAAGTTCTCTTCAAAAAAGTTTTGATCTGACAGTCGTTTACTCATCAAAATATTATATAGGAATGTTCCAATAAGAGGAGTCAAAAGTAAGTAGCGCAAAAGTTTTGTCCGTTTGGTTGGGATTGTCGCAAGTGTAGACAGATTGGTCGGATTAATCATCATAATCCGGTCAAAAAGGCTGTCGTCATTTGCACATGCCATTAATACAAAGGAAGAAGAAGTTCCGGTGGCAATCACATCGGTCTTTTCGCCAATAATAGTTTTGATAAAGTCCGTAAGTAGTTGGACATAAAGAAAGTTTGTGTAGGTGAGATTAGGTTTCTCTGAATGTCCACATCCTAATAAGTCGATAGTATAAACCGTGTTTCGTTTTTTTAAAGACTTTACTAATTTATTCCACTCATGGGAAGAGCTATTTACAGTCAAATCATGAATCAGAAGGATAGGTTTTCCTTCTCCTTGTTTTCTATAAAATATTTTTCCAAATCTCCAATCGAAATAGTGACCGTCCTCTTTACAAAGTAAGTTATCAAGTGTAGATGTAAAAGAAATAATTTTATTGATTGTATAAATTGTTCCAGCTGTCAATGATGCCAGAACAGCTCCCGTTGTAAGTTTCTTTTTCCAACTCATAGAAGAACTCCTTTCGTAGCAATGCCACCGTAAGTGACTTTGTATCATGGTAAATAAGTGATAAGATAGTACATTGTAATTGTACTTTTTCTTATTATTATACTACACAAAGGAAAGCAAGAAAAGATAAAACTTTATTCAAGAGTAAACTTACTAATGAAATGTTTCACGTGAAACATTCACTATAAAAAAGAATAATAAGGGAAAATAAATAAGTAGATAAACTGTTTGCCTAATATTTGTAAATAACATAGTAAAATGATTGATGGAAATAAAATGTTTCACGTGAAACATTAGAAGAGAAATAAAATAAATGTTTCACGTGAAACATTAGAAGAGAAATAAAATAAATGTTTCACGTGAAACATTGTGTAGATTAAACTTCTTTTTAGTGTTATAATAAAAAAGCAAGAGAAAGGGGACACTAATATGGGAAGAATAATAGCAGTTGCCAATCAGAAGGGCGGCGTAGGAAAAACGACCACAGCTATTAACTTATCCTCATGCTTGAGCGCGTTGGGTAAAAGAGTATTAGCGATAGATATGGATCCACAGGGGAATATGACCAGTGGATTGGGAGTTGATAAAGATAATGTAGAAAAAACGGTATATGATTTGATCATTGGACGGGCGACTGTCGAAGAGTGCCTGTGCAAAGAGGTTTTTGAAAATCTTGATTTGCTTCCTACAAACATTGATCTGTCTGCCGCAGAAATTGAATTAATTGGTGTAGAAAACAAAGAGTTTATCATCCGCGATGAAGTGGCAAAAATCAGAGGGAACTATGACTTTGTAATTGTAGATTGTCCTCCGTCACTGAGTATGTTAACGATTAATGCAATGACAACGGCGGATACTGTTTTAGTTCCGATTCAGTGTGAGTATTATGCATTGGAAGGTTTGAGCCAGCTTATGCACACGATTGATCTGGTAAAAGAAAGATTGAATCCAGATTTAGAGATGGAAGGTGTTGTATTCACAATGTATAATGCCAGAACAAATCTGTCGCTTCAGGTAGTAGAAAATGTAAAGGATAATTTGGATCAGACAATTTATAAGACAATTATACCGAGAAATATCAGACTGGCAGAAGCTCCGAGTCATGGATTGCCAATTAATATTTATGACCCAAAATCATCGGGAGCCGAAAGTTATATGCTTCTGGCAGAAGAAGTGATTCATAAAGGAGAAGAGTAATGGCAGTAAAAAGAGGCGGTCTTGGAAAAGGGCTGGACAGTCTGATTCCGGATCATAAACCAAAGGCGAATACGAGCAAAGATAAGGTGAGCGAACAGGCTTCTGGAAAAGAAAAAACAACAATGCCTGCATCGGGAGAACAAAAAGTAAAAATAACAAAAGTAGAGCCAAATCGTACACAGCCAAGAAAAAATTTTGATGAAGATTCCCTAATCGAATTAGCAGATTCCATCCGGCAATTCGGTGTACTTCAACCACTTCTTGTTCAGAAAAAAGGAGATTATTATGAGATTATTGCCGGAGAAAGAAGATGGCGCGCTGCAAAAATGGCAGGTCTGAAAGAAATTCCCGTAATCATCAGAGAATATTCTCATCAAGAAATGGTAGAGATTGCCTTAATCGAAAATATTCAGAGAGAAAATCTTAATCCGATTGAGGAAGCTCAGGCATTCAAGCGGCTGTTGGAAGAGTTTCAATTAAAACAGGACAAAGTGGCAGAGAGGGTTTCTAAGAGTAGAACAGCAGTTACCAACTCCATGCGTCTTCTGAAGCTTGATGAAAAAGTGCAGCAGATGATCATCGATGATATGATTTCTACAGGACATGCAAGAGCGCTTCTTGCAATTGAAGACAAAGAGCAGCAATATATTCTTGCTAATAAAATTTTTGATGAAAAGCTAAGCGTGCGTGAGACAGAAAAACTTGTAAAAGATTTAAAGAAACCGAAAAAGGAAAAAACGAAAAAGGATACCAGCAATGACTTTATTTATCGGGATCTGGAAGAGAAAATGAGATCGGTGATTGGAACCAAAGTCAGTGTCAATCAGAAATCAAAAGGAAAAGGGAAAATAGAAATCGAATACTATTCTGACGAAGAGTTGGAACATATATTTGAAATGATCATGTCTATCCATCAGTAAAATTTGTACACGAACCATTTGAAAAAAAGGAGGAAATATGGAAGACAGTTTACTATTTCATCTCGGGTTTGATCCGGTGTTCCTTTTGCTTGGACTCCTGATTTTCATTATAATCTTATTTGTGCTTGTCATAAGTATGCATATGAAATATAATCGCTTAAAAAGCAGTTACAATGCATTTATGAAAGGCAAAGATGGAAGGTCAATGGAAAAGAGCATTACAGACCGACTGGATGAAATTGATAATTTATCCCATATGGCAAAGTTAAACCGGCAGAATATAAAAGAAATTTATCGGAGGCTAGAAGGAAATTATCAGAAGATTGGAATTGTCAAGTATGACGCATTTCAGGAAATGGGAGGAAATCTCAGTTTTGTGTTGACATTGCTTGATGCAAATGATAATGGCTTTGTGTTAAATGTAATGCATAGCCGGGAAGGGTGCTATAACTATATTAAGGAGATTGTGAAGGGTGAAAGTTATGTAGAACTGTCATCGGAGGAAACGGAATCATTAGAGAAAGCAATTTTCCAGGAAGCATATGCACTCAAAGATATTGTAGATGTAAAAAAATAGAAGGTATGAGGAGAAAAACAAATGTTAGATATTAAATTTTTAAGAGCAAACCCAGATATTGTAAAACAGAATATTAAAAATAAATTTCAGGACAGTAAGCTTCCGCTTGTGGATGAAGTGATCGCACTGGATTTAAGAAACAGAGAGATCAAACAGGAAGTAGAAGCGCTTCGTGCAGAGAAAAATAAAATTTCCAAAATGATCGGAGCATGCATGGCTCAGGGGAAAAAAGAAGAGGCAGAAGAGTATAAGAGACAGGTGTCTGCTCAGGGAGATACCATTGAAAAACTTTCTGTGGAAGAAAAAGAAGTAGAAGAGAAGATTAAAACGATTATGATGACAATTCCAAATATCATTGATCCATCTGTTCCAATCGGAAAAGATGACAGTGAAAATGTGGAATTAGAGAGATATGGAGAGCCGGTCGTGCCAGATTATGAGATTCCGTATCACACAGAAATTATGGAAAAATTTGACGGAATTGATCTGGAAAGTGCAGGAAAGGTAGCAGGAAACGGATTTTATTATCTGATGGGAGATATTGCACGATTACATTCTGCAGTGATTTCTTATGCGCGTGATTTTATGATCGACCGCGGATTTACTTATTGCATCCCGCCATTCATGATTCGCAGTAATGTAGTGACAGGAGTGATGAGCTTTGCGGAGATGGATTCTATGATGTACAAGATTGAAGGAGAAGACTTATATCTGATCGGTACAAGTGAACACTCTATGATCGGAAAATTCATCGATACCATGCTCGATGAGAAGACATTGCCAAGAACGTTAACATCTTATTCTCCATGTTTCCGGAAAGAAAAAGGAGCTCATGGAATTGAGGAAAGAGGAGTGTACCGTATTCACCAGTTTGAAAAACAAGAAATGATCGTTGTATGTAAGCCAGAAGACAGCATGAAATGGTACGATGTGATGTGGAAAAATACAGTAGATCTGTTCCGCTCTCTTGATATTCCGGTTCGTACTCTTGAATGTTGTTCAGGAGATCTTGCTGATCTTAAAGTAAAATCTGTCGATGTAGAGGCATGGTCACCAAGACAACAGAAATATTTTGAAGTTGGAAGCTGCTCAAATCTGGGAGACGCTCAGGCGAGAAGATTGAATATCAGAGTCAAAGGTGAGGACGGAAAATATTTCGCTCATACACTAAATAACACAGTAGTTGCACCACCTAGAATGCTGATTGCTTTTCTGGAGAACAACCTTCAAGCAGACGGTTCTATTAAGATTCCAGCTGCATTACAACCGTATATGGGTGGTAAGACAGAAATCAAATAGAGGAAAAAAACGTGCATCAATATTTAAAAGCAATCGGATTTGACCATCTGAAAACGAAAAAAGATCTGAAAGAAGTTCTGAGAGATACAAAGGAAAACTTTACAAGTCACGAAGAAACTGCAAATATAGAAGGAGAAATAGTTTGTGAATATAAGAAAGAATATTCTGAAGCTATGGGAATCATTATGTGCGGGGACTACGATGGCGAAGAATTTGAGATGGAATACTACTTCCCTTATTTAAAGGGAAGTGGTATTACTTCTTATGAAGATATCATTGTGGAAAAGAGAATGGACAGAGACATGTACCTAGGTGTATGTGAGGATGTGCGGGTTGGAATCAGTCTGATATTTCATCTGATCAATGGGATGGAGTACCGTCAAGTGAAAAACTTGGGAGGAGTTTCTAAAAAATCTACTTCTCTGACACTTTCAGCTATGGCGCTTTCAGGAAGTATTTTACTGCCGATTAAGAAAAATGATTATCAGCTTCAGAGCCAACAGGAAGAGGCAAGAAACCGTATGCTGCTTTTGAGTGCGGCAAAAAGTGGTGACGAGAAGGCGATGGAGACATTGACATTAGAGGATATGGACACTTACTCCAAAGTTTCCAAAAAGTTGATGACAAATGATGTCTATACAATTGTGGATACATATTTTATGCCATATGGTGCAGAATGTGACCAGTATTCTATTTTGGGAGAAATTTTAAAGATTCGTTCCTGTAGAAATGAGAGAACCGGCACAGAACTTTATGTATTTACGATGGATGTCAATGAACTGCAGTTTGACGTTTGCGTACCGAAAAATAGTATTTTCGGAGTGCCGGAAGTAGGGCGGAGATTTAAAGCGAATATATGGCTGCAGGGGATAATTAATTTCCAGTAAATGAGAAGACAAGCAGATAAAAAGTTTCAAAAGTTTCAAAATAGGTATTTCAAAATCAGAGATTATTTGGTATACTAATAACAGTGTGAAAAAACATATTGCTTTGTTTCGGCAAAGCAGATGCATGTTTCCTTAGTTAAATGGATATAACAAGTGCCTCCTAAGGAGGAACCAAGGTTATCACTTCCTGAAAAAACTTTTGGGTTCAAATCTAGTTAAGAAGAGTAAAAATTGACACCAAGGTTTTACCCTAATAGGGGAGTGCTTTGATGTCACCAACATGAAAAATAATAGTAATTAACAGCTTGAAAAAAGCTGATAATTAAATAAAGGTTGCCATTACCAAAAAGCCGGAAAACCGCGTGTTTTCAAGGAAAAATGGCATTTTGTCTCGTTAGTTAAATGGATATAACATGGTCCTCCTAAGACTAAATTATAGGTTCGATTCCTATACGAGACGGCCAGTCAAAAGCGTTCGATTATTAGCAGAAATGCAAATAATGGGGCGCTTTTTTGACAAGAAAAATGCATGATTTTATTGCTTTGAGGATGATTTTCAGCTAATACAATGAAATAATTGTTAGCTGGCAGCTAATAAAAAATAGCGTTTTGCAAACAGACTGTATCAGAGATATTGCTAACATTTGGGGAAGTATCTGTTGTCACCAGTGATTTAGGGATGTAAAATACAGTAAATAAAAGGAAAAATCCTTTGCAGAATATAATTTGCAAACATATATTGGCTGAAACAATAGAGAAATATATTAGCTGTAGCTAATAGAAAACGAGATGCTCGTTTGGAACTGATTTCAAGAATAATCGGATCCAGACGAGCATTTTTTAGTCTGACCGAAGAAGGAGGAAATGATGACGGAAGTAACGAAAGAATTTATCCAGAAGAATGAAGATGAGAAGATCATTGAAATTGAGATTGAAAGACTCCGTTCTTTTAAAAATCATCCTTTTCAAGTGAGAGATGATAATGAGATGCATTTATTAAAAGAAAGTATTGAGAAGTACGGAATTCTCACTCCATTGATTGTCAGACCTGTACCAGATGGAGTTTACGAGATTATAGCGGGACACCGGAGAAGACATGCTGCTGAGTTACTGGGGTATCGAAAAGTACCGGTAATAATTCGTGTAATGAATGAAGATGAAGCTATTTTGAATATGGTAGATTCTAATCTGCACAGAGAAAAAATCAGTTTTAGTGAAAAGGCTTTTGCTTACAAAATGAAAAATGATGTACTGAAAAGAAAATCAGGCAGGAAAAAAGGCCAAATTGACCACAAAACAAAAAAGAAGAGAACAGTAGAGTTGATTAGTGAAGAATGCGGTGATAGTCCGAAGCAGGTACAACGGTATATTTCATTAACGCGGCTGATACCGGAGTTTTTACAGAAATTGGATGATGAATTGATATCTTTTAATCCGGCAGTTGAAATTTCAGCGTTGAAGGAAGAGGAGCAAAAACAATTGTTGGAAGCTATGGATTATGCTCAGGCCGTTCCGTCTTTATCACAGGCACAACGAATTAAAAAGTTAAGTAAAGAAAACCAACTTACATTAGAGAAGATGCAGGAAATTATGAGTGAGATAAAAAAAGGTGAGATCACGAGAGTTGCTTTTACAAATGAGCAGCTTCACAAATATTTTCCAAGCAGATACACACCCGCCATGATGAAACGAGAAATTATAGCATTATTGAAAATCTGGCAGAATGAAAATTGGGAGAAATAAATGGAGGAAAACAGTATGTGTAGAGTAATTTCAGTAGCAAACCAGAAAGGCGGAGTTGCAAAAAGTACAACGACTTTAAATCTTGGGGTAGGACTGACAAGACAAGGAAAAAAAGTGTTATTGATCGATGCGGATCCACAGGGAAGTTTAACTGCAAGTCTTGGATATGTAGAACCGGATGATATTGGAACTACACTTGCAACTATTATGATGAATATTATCAATGACGAGGAAATTGCTGAGGAAGAAGGCATTTTACATCATGAGGAACAAGTGGATCTCCTACCGGCCAATATTGAGTTATCTGCTTTGGAAGTAACCATGAGTAATGTAATGAGCAGAGAACTGATCATGAAGGAATATATTGATACGATGCGATCACGATACGATTATATTTTGATTGATTGTATGCCGAGTTTAGGCATGATGACCATCAATGCTTTAGTAGCTTCTGATACGGTTCTGATACCTGTACAAGCTGCATATCTGCCGGTTAAAGGACTTCAACAGTTGATCAGGACTATTTCTATGGTAAAGAAGAGATTGAACCGGAAGCTAACGATACAGGGAATTCTTTTGACAATGGTGGATTTTCGTACTAATTACGCCAAAGATATTGCTTCCAGAGTGAGAGAAACTTATGGATCTAAGATTTCTATCTTTGAAAATGTCATTCCGCTGTCAGTTAAGGTAGCTGAAGCAAGTGCGGAGGGGAAAAGTATTTATTGTCATTGTCCAAATGGAAAAGTATCTATGGCTTATGAAAATCTGACGCAGGAGGTTTTGGGAAATGAAAAGTAGAAGCGGAGAAAAAATCAAATTGACAAGCATTGATGAATTGCTGGGAGTAGTCAATGAAGAGTCTGCAATGGAAATAGAAATCAACAGAATACATGCGTTTAAAGATCATCCTTTCAAAGTATTGGATGATGAAAAGATGGCAGATTTAGTAGAGAGTGTAAAGACCTACGGGGTATTGACACCAGTTTTATTAAGATCTGATGGTGAAAATGGATATGAGATGATCTCAGGTCATCGAAGAATGCACGCGGCAGTTATAGCTGGCTTGGTAACAATTCCTGCAATTGTGAAAGAATTATCCGATGATGATGCGGTCATTGCTATGGTAGATGCCAATATCCAACGCGAAGAGTTACTCCCGAGTGAAAAAGCATTTGCTTATAGGATGAAGTTGGATGCAATGAAACATCAGGGATATAGGACAGATATAACTTCTGGTCAAAATGGCCAGAAGTCGAAAGGAGTTGTTTCAAGAGACATTTTAGCAGAGCAGGTTGGAGAGAGTACAAGAAATGTTCAGCGCTATATTCGCCTTACAGAATTGATTCCAGAATTATTAGATATGGTAGATGTAAAGAAATTGAATTTTACCATTGCTGTTGATATTTCCTACATTGATAAGGAAATGCAGAAATGGATTTATGAGTATATCCGGGATACAGGATTTATCAAACCAAAGCAGATTACAGCTTTGAGAAAGCAGTTGGAAGAAGGACCGGTGAACCAGGGATTTATGATTTCGATTTTTAATAGCTGCATAGCAGTAAAAGCACCTGAACGAAAAGTGGTGTTATCAGGAAAGAAGCTCACAAAGTATTTTCCGGAAGATTATTCGGAAACGGATATGGAAAAGGTGATTGAGGCATTACTGGAACAATGGAAAAGAGAACAGGAATAAGGGGTGTCAAAATAAGACAACCCGAAGAAAGAAGAGATACAGAAGTTTAAAAAAAGGACTTCTATGAGAGAAAGGAAGGGAGGAAGATACATGGACAAAAAAATGAATTTTAAATATTTTTATGGAACAGAAGCAGATCAGTTTAGTTTTTACAGAATACCCAAAGCTCTATTTACCAATGAGTGCTTCAAGGATCTTTCCAGTGATGCGAAGATTTTATACGGTTTGATGCTGGACAGAATGTCTTTATCCATTAAGAATCAGTGGTTTGATGAAGAAAATCGGGCATATATCTATTTTTCCATTGAAGATATCATGGAATTATTGAATTGTGGCAGAAATAAAGCGGTGAAATCTCTTCAGGAGCTGGATGATGAAAAAGGGATAGGTTTGATTGAAAAGCGCAGACAGGGCTTTGGAAAGGTTACGATCATCTATGTAAAATCATTTGTTCAGGAGGAATGTGAGGAACAGAAAAAAGAAAAATCAAAGATGGTGAAGTTTACAAATCAAACTTCTGTAGAGGAAGAAGAGACAGAAGAAGTTTACATTTCAAACTTCAAGAAGTCCCAAAAACAAACTTCAAGAAGTCCCGAAAATAAACTTCAAGAAGTTTACATTTCAAACTCTAATAATACTAATATTAACAATACTAATCTTAGTGAGAATAAATCTAATCATATCGTATCTGCAGATGGGATAGGATCCGAAGAGGATGAGATGGAAACATTACATGCGTATCAATCTCTGATCAAAAAGAATCTGGATTATGATTCTCTGTTAGTGAGTCATCCTCATGACAAAAATCAGATTGATGAAATTGTGGATCTGATCGTAGAGACTGTCATGTGCAAGAGTGATAAAGTATTGATTGCAAGTAACTGGTATTCGGGAGCTTTAGTAAGAGGAAAATTCATGAAGTTGGATTATTCCCATGTAGAGTATGTGTTGCATTGTCTAGGAGGAAATACGAGTAAAATCAAGAATATCAAGAAATATTTACTTGCGGCATTGTTCAATGCACCTTCAACGATAAGTGGATATTACCGGGCAGAAGTAAATCATGATATGCCGTGGCTGGCAAGATAGGAGGACATATATGGGTATTTTAAAAGTGGCAGGAAAAGTGTTATTGATACCTTTGTGGTTTATCATTTCAATTATAGGCGCTGGAGTAAAGCTGGTAGTACATATAGCATCAATCGCAAAAAAGATATTGGGATTTGGAATTATGGCTTTGTTCATAGGAACAGTGATCTGTTACCAAGACTGGCTCCAGGCAGCTTTTCTGGCTTGTATGGGAGGTGTTCTGATCTTTATTTTATTTGCTGGAGAATTTATAGATACTGTAATCGACTTACTTAGAGAAAAAATATATGCATTGATTTTGGATTAAGACTCTGAGTAATGAGAATAAAATTATATCAAGGTACTACTGATTGAAAGGAATTTAGATGCGAGAGTACATAAATTATGGAATTATGATAAACTTTCGGTAAGATTCATCAATTTATTATTTGAGATATTTGTTGGCACTCATTGGTACGAAAAGATATCGGATATAATATCTTTCACAAGTTTTTGCGATGTTATAACTCATAAAAAGTAGTTATTGAATTTACTGTAAAATATTAAATTTCCAAGGTTCAATAAGGATTTTAATCCCATCAGTATGATAGGGAGCATTAGCCATCTTTTATGTGAAAAAGTTTGAGTGAGGAGCGGCTCATCAGAGTCGCTCCTCAAGAAACGCCAAAATTGGAAAATGTAGGTTCTAACGTTTCTTAATCAGAGGCTTTTTTACATCCCCTATGAATAAGAGATATGAATCCTTTAGACCTATAATAGAAAGAATTTATAGATTTTTTTAATAGATTTAAATATTTATGTCAGTTTTTAGGTCAATAATGCTACGCAAAAATACGAGTTACAAGGTTTTTTCGCACTACAGACTCTAACAACACAAAATCCTCTTAAATCAGGATTTGAAGAAGCAATATCATTTATGTTGGTAAGATCAATAGATTCTTCATTTTCGTTACACCATTCCATAAAGTTACCTCCATATTTTTTAATAATCAGAAAAACAGCCTTTTCCTATCCAACAGATTCTAGAGAAACAACCTCCATCATCTCCTCCATTTCGGCGAAGGCACCAGTAAACTACACAATCGTCGAAAGGAGTAGGGGTATCACCTAGGTTACCACCTAATTCTTCATTATTATCTAAATTTAGCCACTCCATATAAAATCCTCCTTTACTGGAAATCTCTTATCACAGTAATTATAACAGAATTTTTGTGAAAAAGGTAGAAAAAAATGAAAAAATAGTATATAATTTAACAAAAATGTAAAAAACATCATAGGGGGATTTGAGTTTGGTATCTTTCGTATTTAAATACTTTATAAAATATAAATTTCAGGCAATTCTTTATTTTTGTATCGTAATATTAAGTGGGATTATATCAATTTTTATTCCAATGATAACTGGAAATATAGTGGATTGTATAACAAAAAACGAGGAAACTATTCTTTATGATTTAATATATATATTCATTGCAATACAGATTATTTCTGTTTCTTTAAACTTTATTAAAACAAGACTGTATGTAAAACTACAAACAAATATAGCTTTTTGTATTATCAGTGATACAATTTCTCATGTCCAAAAAGCAGATATTTGTTCTACTGAAAATTATGAAAAGGGTTATTTGAATCAAAGAATCAATAATGACAGTAATTCCTTGAGTTCATTTGTGATAAGCCTAATAGGAGATGTTTTAATCAATATTTTAATTCTTTTATTTTCTACTTACATTATAATTTCGATTAATTATTTTTTGGGAGGGATATTAGTTGGTGCAGGAATTGTATATATGTGTGTTTATATTTCTTTAAAATCTAAACTCTATAAAGTCTCAATGAAATTGAAGGAAGAACAAGCGGATTTTTTTTCAGATATACTTAGGCAGTTAACTGACATTAAATTTATTAAAATTCATTCTTTGATAAAAGATTATCAAAAACGAATGTCTGAGTCATATAAAAAATACTTTTCTCAGGTACTAAAAGCGCAAAATCTGTTCTTGGTTTATGGAAGTTTAGATTCTATTATTACCATATTAGCCAATATTAGTATATTTTTAGTTGGTGGTAGATTAGTGTTATCTAAAAAACTTACCATAGGTACTTTTACTATTGTAATTAGTTATTTTAACTATTTGATTCAAGCTTTTAAGTATTTCAGTTCCTTGGGAAAAAATTATCAAGATACGAGGGCGTCATATATTAGAATAATAGAACTTTTGAATATTGAAGAGGAACGTAACGGTGATATCAGAATAAAAAAAGTAGAAAAAATAGTGTGCAAAAATTTGGGATTTAGAAGAGATAATAAAGTTATTTTAGATAATATAACACAAGAATTTAAGCGTGGATATGTATATGGAATAAGCGGGGAAAATGGTGCAGGAAAGAGTACTTTTATCGATATCCTAATGGGATTGTATCAAAATTCATATACAGGAGAAATTTTATATAATTCTGAAGAGATGAAAATGATAAATATGGAAAAGTTGAGAAGTGATAATCTCTCTTATCTTGAACAAAACGTTGTTTTGTTCAAAGGTAGTGTAGAGGAGAATATCTTATTAACAAGAAATCATAAATGGAACAACATTAATAAAGTTATTCAAAATAGACAGGAAATGGAGGGGGTTATTGAAAAAATAGGGAAAATAGCTGAAAATAAAGGGGGAATTTCTGGAGGAGAAGGACAGAAAATTGGAATTTACAGGTTGCTTGCAAAAGATGCAGATGTTTTTATTTTAGATGAACCAACTGCATCTTTAGACAAGAAGAGTACAGAATTTTATATGCAACAGATTGTAAAGTGTAAAAAAGACAAGATTATTATTATAGTGTCACATGATGAAGAGGTATTAGGCATGTGTGATAAAGTAATCAATCTTTAGAGGAGAAGATCATGAAGAATTCAAAGTATAATATTTACAGACATAAAAATGATGATTTATTTATTTACAATACAATGTCCGGTGGAGTTTTACATCTCAATCAGGAATATCATGAAAAGTTTAAGAAAATAAGTGCTGATTCTTCGTACGAAGAGCAATTTCCTGATTTGGTTGAAAATTTAATAAAGGGCAGAATGCTTGTGCCAGAAGATGTAGATGAAACAGAAGCAGTGATTATACAAAGTAATATATTAAGATTCTCTGAGAAGGTGTATACATTAACTATTGCTCCTACTATGAAATGTAATTTTGTTTGTCCATATTGCTATGAAGTTAATAAAGTATATCCACAAATGGAGCAGAACTTAGTAGAAAAGGTAAAAGAATTATTTAAAAGGATAAAAGAAAATCATGAATATTTATCTGTTGCTTGGTACGGTGGAGAACCATTATTAGGTTTCGATATTATTCAAGAATTAAGTAAGGAAGCAATAAACTTGTTTGGAGAAAAGTATATAGCTTCTATTGTAACGAATGGTTATCTATTATCCAGTGATATTATTAGCCAACTTGAAAAATTATGCATTAAACAAATGCAGATAACTTTAGATGGTCCACCAGAAATCCATAATAAAAGAAGAAAGCTTCCTAATGGAGGAGATACATTTTTTGTTATTTTAAATAATATAAAAAAAATGGTTGAATTATCTCCTGATACCAAAGTAACAATTCGCGTTAATATTGATAAAGAAAATGTTTCACATGTAGATAAAATTTTATCATATTTAGATGACTATGGATTACGAGAAAGAGTAGGATTCTATTTAGCTCCCGTCGATAATATAAATGATACATGCAATAGTTCAATATGTTTTAATAATACAGAATTTGCAAAAGAACAACTTAAATTTGTAGAGGAAAATCTGAAAAGGGGATATAATTATTTACATTTCCCGCATGCAAATTTAGGAATTTGTGGTGCAGTCTCCCCAAATAGTTATGTTATTGATGCAATTGGGGATATATATAAATGTTGGGATGATGTAGCAAGAACAGAACATAAGATAGGTAATATTATGGATGATAAAATTCCAATGAATAAAAATTTAACTAAATGGTTATCTTATGATGTTAGAGAAGATGAAGAATGTATGAATTGTGTCTATTTACCAGTTTGTATGGGAGGCTGTCCTAATCAAAGAATTAAAGGGAAAAAGAAATGTTTACCAATAAAAGAAAATGCCGAAGAATATATTAGATTAATTTATGATTTATCTAAAGAAAGTATCTCTCGAAAATAGAATTATATTAGTATAAATATTTCCAATACAACTATAAATGTGGAGTTTTATAGGAAATGATAATCAGGTATCATGTACTGTTATCGTGAGATATTTCATATTCATTCTTGAGAGAAATAGAAGCTTATAGTTGATTGTATTAGAATATGATATTTAATAAAAAATAGTAGTTAAGTTTTTATGAAATCATAAGGAGGATTAATATGAAAAAAAAGAAACAATCTATTTTAAAAGGGTTCTTGTTTTTTATTTCTATAGGTTTATTAATAATTCATTCAAGTTACTTTATAATAACTTTTATTCATAAGCAAATAGATGCAAAGTATATAGGCAGTGAATTCTTGATAATTACCCATTTATTATTATTTATTATATTGCTAATATATATAGAAAAGAATTTATGGTCCCTTAATAAAGTAATAATTAAGTATTTTATGCTTTCAGGAATTATTCATGTGGTCATTAGTTTGATTTTGCCAAGAATTTCAGGTTATACACATGGTCCAATTGAAATACTTACTTTTAAATCATTCTATTTTGTAGATGGCGATTTATTTTGCAGAGGAATATTATTAATACTATTTTCGTATTTTGTAAAATCAAAATATATCAAAATTTAATAATATTATAGGAGGGAAAATGTATGAATTGGTTAGTAGATGTAGAAGATAATACTCCTAGTGTTTGCCCACGAAGTGCATGTTTTACTTTTGATGAATGTATTTGTCGTGGTGAATGCGCTAAAAATACAGGATTCTGCTTAGTAAAGTTTAATGGACCAGATTGTACAAAACGATCTTGTGCAATTTATATGTCATAGTTTCAAACAGTACTTACTAGATTAGTAAACTAGTTATTGATCAAATTTGAGAACCTCTGCATAATAATATAATGAGAGGAGTTGTCGCACAAAGTGAATTTGTGTGCAACTCCTTTTCTTTGTGGGATATCCAACAAAGCTGAATCATGCTTGCCGTTGTAAGGTAAATGCTTAATAGGTTCTTTCCTGAATATTTTTGCGTAAAGAAACAATGATTCCGCAGCAATGGAAACCATTTTTGATTGGCTTGATTACTATTCATAAGAAATTGAAGTAATGTCAAGCCTAGAGTCATTTTGCGGGAGTGTTAGCCGGCTTTACTTCAGTGAGACTTCTTGCATTCCGGACAATTGCCAATCGGTTTTTTGATCACCGGACAGTATGGACCTCAAGATAGGAATATTCACTTTCCACTGTTAGTTGAAATTATAACATAATATAAAAATCCCTATACGGATATAAGAAAAGGGGCTGCCTGGAAATTTACCGATAATCCTCAATTTTATTTGGCCAGGAAATTGCTCTGTATTTCTAATGGCATATTGTAGTTCTGACCACGCTTAATCAGACTGTATAACTTGAAGCTCATGAGTTCTGGACTGGAATTTAAGCAGCTACAGAGCCCGAAGTAGTTCAGATCTTCGTTCTTTGACAGATCTGCGATTTCTTTATCATCCAGGATAAGATCTGCAGCGAAAAGATTTGCTTCATATTCCGTATTATCCCTCATGTTATATAAAACATCATCTTTCATCGGAGCCATTTTGAGCTGAGAGCGATGCAGAATGATGTGACCGAGTTCGTGGGCGGCAACAATCTTTTTCTCTTCCTCAGATAGAAAACTGCTTATCATAACATAAATGGTCTGGCAGCTCATGAAACAGTATCCTTTCAATTTTTCGTAGCGGTCTGTTTCCCCAACGATCACATTCATTTCTTCTAATATCTCAAAAGGATCCCTGGTCTTGAACTTTTTTACAAGTTTTTCTACTTTGTTGTAAATATATGAATTCCCCAAATATATCACCTCGTGTATGAATCAAATAGAAGTGGGCAATGTACTTCTGATAATAAAACTATATCCTATAGGCTGTCCAACAATCACCCCATCTATTTGGCATCTAAATATTTCTTTGGTGTAAATTTCTTTGCACGTCTCTTGGAATCCAGATATAAAGACTGGATCTCATCCATAAAGGCTGTTTTGTCTTCATCAGAAAGTTCCCCGCCGGCGAACATTGCAGCGGCCTGTTCTAAGATCTGCTGAGCTTGTTTTGCTCCACGGTTTCCAAATTGTTCAGATGCTTCTGTGATAAAAGCCTCTTCTTCTGTCATGAGATAGGAGATATCGCAGCTTAAAATGTCTGCAAGTTTCTGATAAAGGTCATGTTTCTTTGGATAACGGCCTTCAATTTCCCATCCCCGAACAGTCCGAAGGGAGACACCGACAGCATCGGCTAATTGGGTTTGGTTGAGTCCTTTGTTCTTTCTTAAATTTTTCACTTTTTCACCGAATGTCATAAAAATACCTACTTTCTAATTGGCGTTTCAGGATCTTTATGTATGATGCTGAAACGGGATAGGAAATAAATTTCCTATAATCAACAAGTTGCCTCTTGACAAGAGGCGAATGATTGCCTATAATGTGAATCACAACAGAAAGGCAACTACTTGCCTATAATATAAATGATATTTCCTTTCTTGTCAATGGATTTACTGAAAATTGCCTATTTTGACACAATCACTATCGTGTGAAAAAGAGTTGGGATGAGATCTGATTGCTTAGGGGAAAGAGAAAGATAGGCAACTTATGGGAGGTGATTGATTTGAAACAGAAGGAAACATTCCTCTGTATTGATCTGAAATCTTTTTATGCTTCTGTTGAGTGTGTGGAAAGAGGACTGAATCCGTTTACTACCAATCTGGTTGTTGCAGATCCGGACCGATCGGTATCCACCATTTGCCTTGCTATCACGCCGGCTATGAAAAAGCTGGGGATCCGTAACCGTTGCAGGATCCATGAGATACCGGATCATATCGAATATATTGTAGCAAAACCGAGGATGCAGCTCTATATGGAGTATTCGGCAAGGATATACGGGATTTATTTAAACTATGTGGCAAAAGAAGATATCCATGTTTACAGTGTGGATGAGTGCTTTATGGATGTCACAAGATACCTTTCCCTGTATCACCTTACAGCGAAAGAAATGGCACAAAAACTGATGGATGCGGTCATGGAAGAAACCGGAATTACAGCAACAGCAGGAATTGGAACTAATCTGTATCTTGCAAAGATCGCAATGGATATTGTGGCAAAACATATAGAGGATCATATCGGAATGCTGGATGAGATTTCTTACCGGGAACAGTTATGGGGACATAAACCATTGAGTGATTTCTGGCGCATTGGTTCCAGAACAGAGAGAAAATTAGCCGGATATGGAATCCAAACGATGGGAGATATCGCACTTGCCTCTATCCAGTCGGAAGACTGGCTGTATAAAATGTTTGGGATCGATGCAGAACTATTGATCGATCATGCCTGGGGCTGTGAGTCCTGTAAAATGAGTGATATCAAAAATTATCATACAGAAGAGCATAGTCTTTCTAATGGACAGGTATTGATGAGAAATTACACATTTGAAGAAGCTGCTGTTGTTGTAAGAGAAATGACAGATGTACTGGTTCTGGATCTGGTGGAAAAGGGACTGGTAACGAATTCTGTAACCTTGTGGATCGCTTACGATCATCGTTTTGAAAGGGAGCCATCGAAAGGAACCGTAAGGTTTCCGGATCGTACCAATCGTTCCAAGGAAATGATCGATACAGTAGAAGCGCTTTATCGAAAGATCGCAGATCCACATACCGGGATCAGACGGATAGAGATCATTGCAAATAAGATAACACCGGAAGGCTATCAGCAATATACTCTTTTCCAGGATTCCATAAAAGCAGAAAAGGAAAGACATCTGCAGGAAGCAGTATTACAGGTGAAAAAGCGTTATGGAAAAAATGCGATCATGCGGGGATCCAATCTGTTGGAATGTTCTACCTATCGGGAAAGAAATAATCAGGTTGGGGGACATCGTGCGTAGGAGGTGAAAGTATGCTGGCAAAGACTTATCAGAAATATTTATATATTCCGAGACCGATTTCCAAAAGATATCCTATGGATGTGCAGCACAGAGTGAAGCAATTTGCCCCTTTTGCAGCACTTCGGGGATTTGAGGAGATCGTTCGGAAACAGGAAATACTTTATGAACAAAGGAAGGTGTTATCCGAAGAACAAAAGTGTGGATTGGATAGTAAGCTTCAGATGGTTTCTGTTGGAATGAAGATACAGGCAACTTATTTTAAAGAAAGCTGGGAAATGAAACCGGCAGGCCAGTATCATACGATTTGCGGAACCGTTGAATTTTT
>ENA-ORNI01000443-ORNI01000443.1-human-gut-metagenome-genome-assembly--contig:-NODE-443-length-36835-cov-11.7607_pt1 | contig 36835 bp, 37 predicted proteins | sample MGYA00242118_ERZ509028 | MGnify/ENA primary metagenome ERZ509028 (study PRJEB26280, sample SAMEA2338755) | human gut metagenome | biome: human gut; feature: human-associated habitat; material: faeces...
GAGAATGACAAGGATAGAAGAACAGCTGATGAAACAGAACAAATGCTAAAAAAACCAAAAAAATCTTCCCATAAAAAAAAGAATAAAATTAAAAAAACTCCTCAGCACAAGTTTGCTGGGGACTTTGTATTTGAAGGCTATTTGAAGTGTTCGCATTTATATACTTTTGCGAACACTTACATTTTTGGTTATACTAAAAATTTCTTTAACTCATAATTTAATACACTATACTTACATGATAGATAATATATTATTTTCTCAAAAAAGTCAATATTTTATATTTAAAAAACATTCTCTAAAAGTAATAAATAGACTACTGTTCGCAAAAGTATATAAAAGCGTACAGTAGCAGAGCGCTATTTTAAGTTTATAAAAATTCTAAAAATCAAGATTTAAAAAAATTTTTGAATTTATATAAGGCTAAAATATGGGTACATATTTTGAGGAGGGGAAGATGATAGAAAAAATTATGAAAGCAGTAAAAAGTGGGAACAAAAAAAGAGAAAGAAATATTACAGTAGGAGCAGTAATAGGATTTTTACTTTCATGTACAGCCGTAATGGGAGCAGATGATAAATATTTATGGATAAGAGAAAATAGTGGAGCAATTGAATTTAATATCTCAAAAACTAATAATAGTAATGGAAATGATGGAGATTGGAAAGAAGAACATCCATATAATGATGAAAATACTTGGAATGCAGATATCGAAACTTATATAAATAATATGACATTATCATCAAATGAGAATAATGGAAAAAGGAATGAAGGTTTTGGCGATTTTGATTTAAGTTATGGACTTAGATTGAGTGGAACTTTAACTGAGTTCAATTTTATAAATAATGGTTCAATAACAGCAAAAAGTAGCGGTACTTCCAGTTCTGGAATTGATAATTATGGAACTATAGGAAATGTAACAAATAATGGTTCAATAACAGCAGAAGGACAATATGGCAGTTTTGGAATTTTTAATATTGGAACTATGAAAAATATAACAAATAATGGTTCAATGACAGGAGGAAGGACATCTTCTAGTACCAGTTATGGAATTTATAATACTTCTGGCAATAAGATGGAAAATATAACAAATACAGGAATTATTTATGGAAAAACTAATGCTGTAAAAAATAGTGGAACAATAGGTAGTTTTAATAACTATGGAGTCCTTATATCTGGTTCTACTAATGTAGTAGATGGTATATCAATAGAGGCTTATAACGATGCTGGTGGGCAAAATAAAATAAATAACTATGGACTAGCTTTTACAGCTGATGGCTCTGGCAGCTATAAGAATCATGGAGCTTCTGATACAAATCATAATTTTGGGAAAACATGGGATGCAACTATTGATGGTGTTGCTTATAATATTAGAAATGTCGAGGCAAATGTAAATTCTACTGGTGGAGCTATAACGAATATAAAAAGCTTTAAAATAGAAGGTGGAGAATTATACAGTGATACTACTAAGATAAATGATTCTAATTCAACAAGCAATGTTATTCTAAATGGAATAACAGATACATTGCTTGTGTCAACAGGAGATACTAATCAACTGGATAATTCAGTAATCAATGCCTATGGAACAGCAGTTGAATTTGATGGAACAAATGGTGGAAAACTTACTCTATCAAGAACAACAGTAAATGGGGGAGTAAAAACTAATACAGCTGCTATATTAGGAAGTGATGATAGCAGTAAAACTGACACACTAGTACTTGAAAACAGTGTAGTTAATGGAAGTATAGATATGCAAGGTGGAAATGATGAACTGACAATAGGAGCAGGAAGTATTGTTAATGGAAAGCTTGATGGAGGAGATGATGATGACACTCTTACTTTTGGAACAAACTCAGTTGCTAGTCCAGCTTCAATTACAAAAAATAATACAAAAGATAGTATAAATATTTCACATGATGTAGCTGGATTTGAAAATATAAATGTAGGTACAAAGGTAACTTTTGCTAGTGATTTATCAATAACAGGAGCAAATAACATAGCATTAGAAAAAGATGGAGTACTTCTTTTAACTCTTGATAAAAATGATTTAGATAGTGGAAAAATAATAGGCCATGCCTTATATAATTTAGGAAGTACAACTGTTTCATCAACTGGTGGAAAAATATTGTTAGACCTTGATGGAGCAAATGGTACAGAAATAATAAGTTTTGGAGATAGAAATTTAGAAAACAGTATAGTACCAGGAGATAATGAAACTCTTGATATTACATCAAAGGTTCATACAATAAAAGCTGGAGCAAATCCAAATGAAGTAGTACTTGTACTTAGATGGAGTATTCCTGAAATTCTAAAATACAAAGGACTTAATGAAGTTTATCATGGAATTGGTTCAGTTAATGATTTAATAGGAAACTTTAATATCAAAAGTGATGAGCAGTTAGTAACATTCATAGAATATTTAAATAACATCTATGCAGGAAATCCTTACTCATATTCTTCTGAATTATCAAGAAAATCAACTGGAATGTTCAGAGATATAGTTACTGATAACCAATTTAAAGCCAACACTGGAAAATGGATGATATATGGTGGGCTTACTCATGTAGATGGAGGAACTAAAGATACATACTATGGAAAGGGATATTACACATATGACATAGGAAGTTCAGACATGGATGCAGATACTAAGATAACTGGTGCATATATGTTAGGAGAATATGGAATATCAGATACACTAACTTCAGGAGTAGTAATTGGAGGAAACAAATTAAAATCTGACTTGTCTAATGGCTCAAAAGTAGATGGAAGCGCATTGTATCTTGGAGCATATGCTAAAAAGTATATTGGAAATCTAAAAGTAACAGCAGGAGCAGGATTCCAGTATGGAGACTATGATGCTGATAGACTGGCAGTAAACAAAGTAGCTTCTGATTCAGCAGAATCAGTGATGAAATATTCTGACAATTACAATGATATAACATACGATATTTACTTAAATGGAAGATATTCACATCAAGTTGGAGACAATCTATTCCTAGAGCCTTATGCAACTTTATCATATACATACATAGACCAAGATGGAGCTAACGAAGGAAATAAAACTCTAACTATTGAGACAGATTCAAAATCATTTGACTATACAGTTGGAAAAGTGGGAGTAGACTTGAAGAAAGTAATTCCTCATGAAAAAGGTAAAAGCACGCTTTCAGCAGGAGTTAGCTATACTAAGATACTTGATGGAGTTGATGAGGAACATATCACAGGAAGATTTAAAGGTGGATCAGACTTTGATATATTGGTTGCTCATAAGAATGAACATAGTATTGGATTGAATGCTAAATATGCTCTTGAACTGAAAAACGGAGTAATCTTTGATGTAAAGGGAACTTATTCTATCGAGAGAGATTCACATAATGGTTCTGGTAAAAACAGAACTAAAGGTGAATGGATAATAGGAGCAGGTTTAGGTTACAAATTTTAATTGAATAGATTAATTAATAGTGAAAGGCTGGCTGATGTAGCCAGTCTTTTGCTTAAATATAATAAAGGGGAAGATATAACAGAAGGGGAATTTATAAGATTTTATAAGAAGAGAAATAATTCTAAAAGCCATAAAGAAGTCAGAGAAAAGATAGACTTATTCTGGGATGTACTGTTTGAAGCTTTAAATGAAGATGGAAAAGTAGTATTTCAAGATTGGGGAGTATTTGAAAAAAGAAAAATGAAATCTAGAAAAATAATGGTGCCCATGTGGAAAGAATCAGCTTATACAGTGCCTAAAGAAGTAATAAAATTCAGAGCAGGTAAAGGCCTTATAAAAATAGCTGAGGGTGATGTCAATGAATAAAAGAGAACTGGCAAAGGTATATAAAAAAAGGCATTCATCAAATAATCTCACAGTAAAGAAAGCTGTAGAGGAAATAACTGAGTTTCTTGAAACAGTAAAGGAAGCAATAGCTCTAGATGGAGAAGTAAGGTTTCCAAAAAGAGGAGCATTTGAAATACTCATAAGAAAGCCAAGAGTAGTATCTAATCCAGTAACAAGAGAACAAATGGAAATATATCCAAAGAAAACAGTGAGATTCAGAGCATCCAAGAAAATGAAATAATCAGTCAAATTATTTGTTCAAACCCAGAAGGGCTGAAGCTTAATTTAATAATTATAAAACTAAAAAATATCAAAAAAATTATTGACATAAAATATCTTTTATGATATTATAATTCTTGTGTCAAGCGGGAATAGCTCAGTTGGTAGAGCGTCAGCCTTCCAAGCTGAATGTCGCGAGTTCGACCCTCGTTTCCCGCTCCAGAACACTGGGGATATAGCTCAGTTGGGAGAGCGACGCACTTGCACTGCGTAGGTCAGCGGTTCGATCCCGCTTATCTCCACCATGCCTAGATAGCTCAGTTGGCTAGAGCATACGGTTCATACCCGTACGGTCGATGGTTCGAATCCATTTCTAGGCACCATTTGTATTTAACGCTTCTTATTTTAAGAAGCGTTTTTTTTATTTTCCTTGCCTGACTTATAATTTTTAAATATAATAGAAACAGGAATAACCATTAATAATACGGGGTGGTGAAAATAATGAAAACAGAAAGAAGAAATATTGCTTTACTCTATGCAGAGTCAGTGCTTCCAGTGGTATTTGCATAGAGAAAAACTTTACTGGATAAACTGGTTCTGCAACTTAGAAATAAAAAACTAAGGAGTGAAACCAGAATGAAATATATAAATGCAGATATAATATTACCAGATCATTTAATAGAAGAGCTTCAAAAATATGCTCAAGGAAAATACATATACATCCCTGTGAAAAAAGAAAAACATAAAAAATAGGGTGAAGTATCTGGTTACAAAAAAGAAATAGAAGAAAGAAACAAAAAGATAACTGAAGAATATCGTAGTGGTATATCCATTTCAGTTCTTGCTGAAAAATACTATCTTTCTATTTCTGCTGTAAGAAAAATAATATATAAAAAATAAGTATTCACAAAAATATTCATAATATAATTACAGGTGGTTAAGATGAAGTATGATAAAGATTTTTGGAGTGCACTTGATTCTCTAGTTTCTAATTCAACAATAATAATTGATAGACCCAAAGGGAGCATCCATCCCAAATATACAGATTTTATCTATGAGGTAGATTATGGTTATTTATCTGATACCTCTTCTTTAGATAATGAAGGAATTGATATATGGAGAGGAACTGAGCCAGCTCAAAAAATAAATGGGATAATATGCACGGTTGATTTAAAGAAAAAAGATTCAGAAATTAAAATCTTAATCAACTGTACAGATGCAGAGATTCAAACTGTCTATAAAGCTCATAATAGTACTGAATTTATGAAAGGAATTTTGATAATCAGATCATAAATTTAAAATAAAATTATATAAGAATATTTTTAATAGTAACAATCAAATTTTAATTTCTTTACACTTTATATTACAGAATCATTTATAACATTGTCTTTCCTTTTTTTATCTGTTACTCTTTAATAAAAAATGGGGGGATTTCAAATGAAAACAGGATATGGAGAAAGGGATATTACTCCTGATTATCCCATAACAATGGTAGGTTTTTACAGAGCAGATAATTTGTCTAAAGGAATTTTAGACAGACTTTATACTCAATGTGCACTGTTTAGTTTTGATAATGAATATTCATGTATCATCACTATAGACAGTATCGGATTTACTATAGAAGATTCTAACTATCTCAGAGATACTATTGGAAAAGTTCTAAAAATTACAAGAGATAAAATAATGATATGCTTTTCACACACACATTCAGCTCCAAACAATGGGATAGAACGCTCTTATTTTGATTTTATCTGTTGTAAAACTCTTGAAGCTGTAAATGAAGCAGCTGCTAATATGAATGGTGTAAAAGCAGCCTGGGGAAGTTTTGAAACAAATATAGGAGAGAATAGAAGATCTGAAAATAAATCTTTAGATAAAAGAGCTGGAATATTAAAAATAAGCGATTTTAAAAGTGGAGATATAAAACTTATCCTTTTAAGAGTTACAGCTCATGCAAATATTTTAAGCAGTGATAATTATTTTATTTCTGCTGACTATTTTGGAGCCATAAGAAAATTTTTAAAAGAAAAATATAATTGTAATATTATGATAACTCAAGGAGCTTCTGGAAATGTTCGACCTCTATATAGACAGAAAAATAGTGATTTTCTTGAAATTCATTCATATGAAGCCTCTTTAATACAAACAGATAAAAATACTCCTCCTGCTGAAACAATAGAAATGATAAATAAAACTGCCTATGAATTATATGATGGTATTGATAAAATTATCCACTCTATTGTTCCAGAAGAAGTATATAGAATGAAGATGTTTTCTGAAATAAAGAGATTTTATTCTGATGTTCCTTCTCTTGAAAAAGCTAATGAAATACTCATAGAAGCAAAAGAAAAAGCTGGAATAGATGGAAGCAGCTGGTTAGAAGAAGTAAAAAAACTAAATAACAGCAAAATTACTGAACAGCATACAGACATTGAAATACAGTACTTTATTTTAAATAATGGCTGTCTTTGTGGTATTTCAGAGGAAATAATGTGTGAACTAGCTTTAGATGTTGCAGAAAAAACTAAAAACAACCAAATATATCTTGGTGGATATACCAATGGGTGCAGTGGTTATTTTCCCACTTATGAAGAATTTCTCAAAGGGGGATATGAAGTAGTCTGGTCATACCTTATTTACTATATCTATCATGGAAGGGTTTCTTCACTTAGAAAGGAAAGTGGAGGAATTTTAGTTGATACAATTGTTTCTCAATTTAAAAATTTACATAAAATATAAAATCAGATATTTTACTTGGAATTTGATATTCTTATTAAATGGAGGTAATTTTAAATGGAAATTCGTTATGCTCTACCTAATGATTTAGATGGTTTGTTAGATTTACTGAAAGCTAATCACGTGAATACAATTCCAGAAGAAGAAAAGAAAAATGGATTTGTAACCACTAACATTACTAAAGAACAATTATACAACTTGATGGAAACTGAAAAAGGAATTACAGTGGCAGCTGATGGTGATAAGATTGTAGGATTTGCTCTTGCAGGAAGTTGGAAATTCTGGCAGCCTTGGCCGTTATTTACACATATGATTGAACATCTTGAAGAATTTAAGCTGAATGGAGAGATATTGACAGTTGAAAATTCTTATCAATATGGTCCTGTGTGTATCGATAAGGAATATCGTGGTACAGGTATATTTGAAAAACTTTTTGCTCTTTCTCTTGAGAGTATGGCTGACCGTTTTCCTTATATGGTTACATTTATCAATCAAATTAATCCACGTTCTTATGCTGCTCATACAAAAAAAGTAGGGATGACTGAGTCTGGTACTTTTGATTGGAATAATAATCATTATTGGCTTATGGCTATTAAAACAAAATAATTCTACTTCTAAATAACAAATGTGGATGACTAAAAGCTAAGTTAAATTTTAGAACTTTGGAAATTAGAGATATTTGTATAATTAATGAAGTAAGTAAAACGTAAAAAATAGTATGTTTGAACGAAGTGAGTTTACTATTTTTAGTTTTATGAGCAAAATTAATAACAAATATTTCTACTGGAAAAGTTTTAAAATTATATTCCTGCTTATGGGTCACCCACATTTTATTTTATATAAATTATTTTAAGTTTTCTTTATTAAACTTTTTAATAACTTCTAAAATCTCTTCAGATGTATTTAATGCCATTACCTCTTCTACAAGAGCCTCACATTTTTTCTTATCTAAAGACATTATATTTTTCTTAATTCTTGGTACAGATATAGCTGACATTGAGAATGAATCAAGTCCCATTCCAAATAGAAGGGCAGTTGCTTTTTCATCTCCAGCAAATTCTCCACACATAGAAATAGATATTCCAGCTTCATGAGCACCTTTTATTGAAAGTCTTATAGCTTCTAATACAGTTGGATTGTATGTATCGTACAAGTGAGAAATATTTTCATTTCCTCTATCTACTGCCAGTGTATATTGTGTCAAGTCGTTAGTTCCTATTGAGAAGAAGTCTACCTCTTCAGCAAAGTTTCTAGCTCTGAAAGCAACAGCAGGAGTTTCTACCATTATTCCTAAAGCTATATTTTCATCAAACTTAGCACCTTCAGCTATTAATTCAGCTTTACATTCTTCAAGGATAACTTTTGATCTTCTGATTTCTGTTATGTCCATTATCATAGGAAGCATGATTTTGATATGTCCAAAAGCTGACGCTCTTAATAATGCTCTGAATTGAGTTTTAAGAATTTCAGGTCTGTCCAGACATACTCTTATAGCTCTCCATCCTAAGAATGGGTTTTCTTCTTTTGGAAGTTGCATATATGGAAGAGATTTATCTCCACCTATATCCATAGTTCTAATTGTAACTGGTTTCCCTTCCATTTTTTCAGCAACAGCTTTGTATGCTTCAAACTGCTCCTCTTCTGTTGGGAATCTGTCATTATTCATGAATAAGAACTCAGTTCTGTACAGTCCAATTCCTGTTCCACCGTTTCTAAGTACTCCATCTACATCTTTAGGAGAACCTATATTAGCCCAAGCTCCTACTTTTATACCATCTTTCGATATAGCTTCTTTATCTTTTAATTGTTTTAAAAGTTCTTTTTCCTCAAAATATTCTACTTTTTTAGCTTCATATTTTGCTATTTCTTCTGCTGAAGGATCAAGTATTATATCTCCTTTTAATGCATCAACTATTACAGTTTCTCCATTTTTTACAACAGAACATATATTTCCTGTCCCTACAACTGCTGGCAGTTCTAATGATCTAGCCATGATAGACGAGTGTGCAGTTTTACCTCCAATTTCAGTGATAAATGCCACTACATTATTCAAATCTATCTGAGCAGTATCAGATGGAGTAAGGTCTTTTGCTGCTACAACTGTATTAGGAGGAAGTGAACTCAAATCTAAGATTTCCATTCCTGCTGTGTTGTAAAGCCATCTTTTTCCAATATCTCTAAGGTCTGCTGCTCTCTCTCTTAAATATTCATCTTCTAAGTTAGAAAGCATTTCACAATAATCATCTATTCCTCTTTGAAGTGCTGCTTCAGCATTTATTCCTTCATCTTCTATGATTTCAGTTACTTCATCAAAAAGATCTTCATCCTCTAGAAGCGTAATGTGTCCATCAAATATTGCAGCTTTGTCTTCTCCAAGTTTCTTTGCAGTTTTATCTCTTATTACTAATAATTGCTCTTTTGACTTTTCTCTTCCAGCTAACAGTTTTTCTTTTTCTTTCTCTGGATTAGAATTTTTTCCTTCTTCAATAACAAGTTCTTTTTCCTGATATAAAAATATTTTTCCTATTGCAATACCAGGTGATGCATCAATACCCTTTATTTGTCTACTCATACTTTTTCCCTTTCTTCATTCATTTTATCAATAATTACAATTAGTCAAAAAAATAGAAGGCACTTATACAGTACCTTCCATTAAACCTAGTCTTTTAAATTTTCAAGAAGGTGAGCTAATTGTTCTACAGCTGTATCAGCGTCATCTCCTTCAGCATGTACAGTTATTTTAGTACCTTTTTTAACTCCTAATGAAAGTAATTTTAATAATGAAGTTCCCTTAACTCTTTTTCCTGCTTCATTTTCTACTTCAATTTGAGAAGAAAATGTTTTAGCTAAACTTACAAATTCATTTCCTGGTCTAGTGTGTAGTCCAGTTTCATTTTTGATTTCAACAGTTTTACTTGCCATGTTTCTTTCCACCCTCTTATCTAAAAATTAATTGTATAAAAAATTTATTCTTATTATCAATAGACTACTTTATTTTACACTTTTTGTCAATATCTTTTATTTGTGTGGATTTCAAAAAAATGAAAATTTGCATATCTAATTGACAATAAAGCCAGGATGGTATAAGATAGGATTGTAGTGGAAATTTAGAATTATAAGGGGGTTTTAGTATGGATATTAAAACTATTAAGGAAAATGCAAGAGAAAAAATGAAAGGTTTTTGTAATTTATGCAAAATTTGTGATGGTGTTTGGTGTTCCGGGAAAGTACCAGGAATGGGTGGAACTGGAACAGGAGAATCTTTTAAAAACTCATATTTAAAATTGAAAAATATAAAAGTCGTAATGAGAACAATTCATGACGCAACTGATCCGATTTTAACTACTAATCTTTGGGGAAAAGAACTTTCATTTCCATGTCTTGGAGCTCCTATAACTGGAACTAAATTTAACATGGGAGGAGGAGTTACAGAAGAAGAATACTGCCTTGATGTAATAGGAGGAGCTATTGATGCTGGTACTATTGGAATGATTGGAGATACAGGAGATGCCAGCTGTTATCTTGCTGGATTAGAAGCAATAAAAGCCAATGGCGGTATGGGTGTAGCTGTTATCAAACCTAGAAGCAATGAAGAAATAATCAAAAGAATAAGATTAGCTGAAGAAGCTGGAGCTGTTGCTGTAGGTGTAGACGTTGATGGAGCTGGACTTATAACTATGAAGCTTTTTGGACAGCCTGTAGGACCAAAATCTTTCGAAGAAATAAAAGAACTTGCTGCTTCAACTAAACTTCCATTTATGATAAAAGGTATTCTTAGTGTAGATGAAGCTGAACTTTGTGTGAAAGCTGGAGTAGATACTATTGTTGTTTCTAACCATGGAGGAAGAGTGCTTAATGAAACACTTGCTCCTTGTGATGTAGTGGAAGATATAGTAAAAGCTGTTGGAGATAAAATCAATGTACTTGTTGATGGTTCTGTAAGAGAAGGTGTAGATATCCTTAAATACATAGCTCTTGGTGCTAAAGGTGTTCTTGTTGGAAGACCTCTTACTTGGGGATCTATTGGTGGAAGACAAGAAGGAGTTAAAACTATATTTGATACACTAAAAGGACAGCTTACACAAGCTATGATTTTAACAGGTGTTAAAGATATAAACAAGGTAGATAAAAAAATTATCACTAAATAATTTTTACCTCATAAGGAGAGCTTATGGAAATATATAAAAGCAGCATAAATGATAAGGAAAACTTCATTAAGATGAGAGTTTCCTTATTTAAAGAGCTTGGAGAGATAGATGAAAATAGTGAAATTGAAGAGTTGATCAAAGAAACTGGAAACTATTATACAAACCATATAGATAAAGATTTGTTCTGCTGGTTTGCTGAAATAGATGGCAGTATAGCTGCTGTAGCTTCTATGTGCATCTTTTGCAGAATACCATATTTTCAAAATCCTGTCGGGCTTGAAGGTTATATATTAAATGTGTACACTCTTCCTGAATTTAGAAATAAAGGAGCTGCTTCAAAACTCATAACTGAGATAATAGCCTTTTCAAAAAACTCAGCTATAAAAAAGCTGTGGTTAAATTCCAGTGAAGCTGGAAAAGAGATATACAAATCTTTAGGCTTCAAAGAAAATGATAATGAAATGGAACTATTTCTTTAAGTTTAATCAATAAAAAAATAACGAAGCTTTCCTTTTGGGTTTGCTTCGCTTTTTTTATATATTAAAAGAACCAGATTAATTTTTAGAAGTTTGAAAATTATCTTACATTTAATTCTGCCCTATCGGATAATATTTAAAAATTTCCCTTACTTTTTTATCTTTAGTATAAACATTCCTCATATCAAAATAGAAATTATCCTTCATTCTGTTTCTTATATTATCCAGATTCATTCCTCTAAACTGATTCCACTCTGTGAGCAGTACAATTCCATCTACATCATTAGCTACTGAATATTCATCAGCACAATAAATTATATTTTTTTCTATATCAGCCAGTCTCCATCTTGCTTCCTTTGTTCCTTCTGGACAGTAAGCATGAATCTTTGCTCCATTATTTACAAGCCCTCTTATTATATCTATACTCGGAGCATCTCTCATATCATCTGTATCTGGTTTAAAAGAAAGTCCCAGTATTCCTACTACCTTTCCGTTTACTCCATCCATTTTACTGATTATTTTTTCTACCATCTTTTTCTTCTGCTTCTCATTTGCTTCAATGGCTGCTTTTATTATAAACATATCCTCTCCATATTTTTGAGCTATATCCACTATAGCCTTTGTATCTTTTGGAAAACAAGAACCTCCATACCCGGGACCGCAATGCAAAAATTTTGGTGATATCCTTCCATCCATTCCCATTGCCCTTGCTATCTCCTGTGAATTAGAACCTACTTTTTCAGATAAGAGAGCTATCTCATTAATAAATGAAATTTTCACTGCAAGAAAAGCATTTGATGCATACTTTATCATCTCTGCTGTCTCTATATTAGTAAACATAAAGGGAGTTTCATTTATAAAGAGCACATCATATACTTTTTTCATTATCTCTTTTGCTTTTTCAGTTTCATATCCTATTACTATTCTGTCTGGTCTCAAACAATCTCCAACAGCCTTTCCCTCTCTCAAAAATTCAGGATTGGAAACAATATCAAATTCTATATTCTCTCCTCTCTCATCAAGTTCTTTCTGAATAGCTTCCCTCACTTTTTTTCCTGTTCCTACTGGTACTGTAGATTTATCCACTATGACTTTATAATCATTTATATATTTTCCAATAGATGATGCCACATCTAATACATAATGAAGATCTGCTGAACCATCCAATGCTGGAGGTGTTCCCACTGCTATAAATATAACTTCAGATTTTTCTACTGCATATTCAATGTCTGTTGTAAATTCAATTCTTTTTCCTTTTATATTTTTTACTAAAAGTTCTTGAAGCCCCGGTTCATAAATAGGTACTTTTCCTTCTTTCAAAGATTCTATCTTTTTTTCATCTATATCCATACATACAACCTTAGCTCCAAATTCTGCCATTATTACCCCTTGAACAAGTCCAACATATCCTGTCCCTATAACTGCAATATTCATAGTTCTCTCCTTTACTCTCTAATTATTCTCTTTAAACCATTTTACAAATTTTCTTATTCCATCTTCAAACTCTGTTGTTGGATTATATCCTATCAATTCCCTTGCTTTTCTTATATCAGCATAAGTCTTATCCACATCCCCCATCTGCATAGGAAGTTTATTTATCTTTGCTTTTATTTCAAGTACATTTTCTATAGTTGCCACCATCTCTTTCAAAGATACTGTATTAGATTCTCCAAGGTTTAATATTTCATATACATTAGAATTATTTTCCAAATAATCAATAGATTTTTTTATCCCTTGAACAATGTCTTTTATGTATGTATAATCTCTAAATGTATTCCCTTCTCCATAAAAAGGAATGTCTCTGCCTTCCATTATCATTTTAGTAAACTTGTATATGGCGAGATCTGGTCTTTGCCTCTCTCCATATACTGTAAAAAATCTTAATTGAAACATATCTATTCCATAAAGTTTATGATATACATGCCCCATTACTTCACAGCTTTTTTTAGTAGCTGCATAGGGAGATATTGCAAAATCTACAATGTCAGTTTCTTTAAAAGGTGCTTTTTTATTATTTCCATATACTGATGATGATGAAGCCTGTATGAATTTTTTTATTCCCAGATTTTTACAGCTTTCTAAAAGATTCATTGTTCCTCTTACATTAACTGCTTCATATTCCAGAGGTTTTTCCAGAGATGGTCTTACTCCTCCCAGCCCTGCCAGATTAATTACAAAATCAGGTTTTTCTTTTTCAAATATCTCTTCTATCTTTTCATTATCTCTTATATCTGAATAATAAAGTTTGTATTCTTCACTTGCAGTCTCTTTTACAAGCTGGGCAATTTTCTCCTCTCTGTCTTTTAATTTTAATATAGAGGGTAACTTTTCTCTCTTATTGACAGACTCTAATACATTTCTGCATTTTATATCCAAAGAATAATATTCGTTGAAATTATCTATAACTATCACTTTGTGTTTCTCTTTCAACAGCTCCTCTATTAAATGCGACCCTATGAATCCTGCTGCTCCTGTTACTAATATTTTCATCTTCATCCTCCAATTTTTCCAAATAGAATAATTTTGCATTATCATCTTTCCCTCTGGTGAATGTTTTCTCATCTACTACAAAATAATCCTTAAATCTTTCTCTATCTAATTCATGATTTTCTAAAAGAACAAACTCATCTTTCAGTATTGTTTTATCATCAAGTCTCTTTATACTTTTTCCTATATTCCATACATCTTCTATTTCAAAATCTTCTGAATAAACATCCCATTTAATAGGCATCTTCTTTACCATTCTTATTTTTGGAATGCTCTTATCGTTTTTTTCTCTCAAGTCTCTTTCAATAAACCAGTTAGTACTGTTATTTGCTATGAGCATGAGTATTCCGCTTCCCAGTATAACGCTCTTTATTCTAGTGTTCTTTTCTTTTCCAAGATACATCCAGCAATAAAACGGTATTAAGACTGTCAGAACAAGAAATATATATCCTAAGGAAACATTCTTTCTTAAATAACCACCTGCAAAGAGAAGCACTGGAATCCCTAAAGACACTGCCCATATAAAGATACTTTGAATATTAAAAAGTATCCTGTCAGATTTTTTTAGTTCATTCCATCCTTTGTGATAATAGTAGCTGCATATAGATCCCACCATTAAACTTGAAGTCATATAGAGTGGGATTCCATATCTCTTCTTTTTCATTTTTATCAATGACAAAAGTATCAATACTAATAGATTCCACACAAATGCAAATTCAAAAAACTTTTTATCTTCAGTTCTCTCTCTGCTCCATTTTTTTATTATTCCAAATGCTGAAAAAAACATCCATATTCCCATATATACAAAGTAATCTAAATAGAATAATATTCCTTGAGTATGTTTTGAAGTCCATGTATCTTTTTCTTTTTCCATTACCCCTAAAAATATATCTCTATAATTCAGCAGCATCAAAACTGGCCATATCCCAGAAAGAACAAGCCCAGTTCCAAATGTAATGAGGATTCCTTTCCAGTTTCTTCTATACTTTTCTATTCCATAAACATATCCATAAGCAATAAAGAATGAAAGAATCATTCCATACAGTGCCACTGGTCCTTTGCTCAATACCGAAGCAGCTAGGAATATCCCGCTTATAATAAAATCTCGCATCCTTTCTTTTTTCATTCCTGATACCAGAAAAACTACTGCTCCAAAAGCAAATACATAACAATACATATCCCAGCTATTTTCATTTCCTGTTTTAATTATCATAAAAGTAGAAAGAGCAACAAAAGATGTTATAAAACTGTAAAAACTTTTTTCTGTAAGCAGCTTTACAAGATAATAAATAAGGAAAATCAGCATTACAGAAATCACTGCTACTGGTATTCTAAGTAAATATTCATCTGTTGTATTGTGAAATATTTTCATCATTCCAGCTGTTATCCATGTTGGAAATGGAGGTTTTTCAAATCTTAAATTTCCATTCAGTGTAGGTATCAGCCAGTTTCCACTTTGTACCATTTCTCTGGCTGTTATGAAATTTCTTGCTTCCATCAAATCTGCACTTTTTACCCATAAATTTGAAAAAAAAGACACGATTGACAGGAAAAAAATAATCAATATATACTTTCTGTCTTCTTTTGACATTTTAACTCCTTTTTTTCTTTATTAAATATATGTTCCTTGAATAAATAAGCAGATTTGGTGCCTGGCCAAGAATAAATACAGGGTCTTTTCTATATATTGCATAGACCAGTAAAAGTGAACTTCCTCCCAGACTGAATATCCAGAAAGAAAATGGAATCACACTTTTCCCTGCTTTCTCACTGGCTATCCATTGCACAATGAACCTCATTGAAAAGAATACCTGTCCTATCATTCCTACAATTACAAAGAAATCCCAATTTAAAAATCTATTCATTTTATTCTCCTTTTTCAATTACATATGAAAGTTTTCTTTTTTTCATCCATCTGACTGCAAAAGCGTCTTTCAATCCTTTAAACAATCTGTTGAAAACTCCATATTTTGATTGGCCATATTCTCTGTCATAGTGTCTCACTGGTACTTCTATTACTTTAAATCCATTTATTTTAGAGAGTGTAGGGAGAAATCTGTGCATTCCCTCATAAAGATAAAAACTATCTACAACCTCTTTTTTAAATAATTTAAGAGGACAGCCAGTATCTCTTATATCATCTCCTGTTATTAAATTTCTTACTCCATTTCCAATAAGTGATGATATTTTTTTCTTTATTCCATCCTCTCTTGTAGTTCTTCTTCCATTTACCATGTCATACTCATTAATATATGCAAATAGCACATATATGTCCTCAGGATCAGTCTGAAGATCTGAATCCATAGTTACTACAAATTCTCCAGTGCACACTTTAAATCCTGCTGCCAGTGCCGCAGTCTGTCCATTATTTTTTGTAAAATGGTATACTTTTACATGCCCGTTTCTTTCTGCTTCTTTGTCTAATATCTCTTTGCTCCCATCTGTACTTCCATCATCAATTAAAATAATTTCATAAGAATCGAATCTTTTTTTCAAGGCTCTCTCTACCTTTTCTATAAATCTTTTTATATTTTCTTTTTCGTTATATACAGGGGCAATAACTGAAACTCTTTCCATCTTTTAATTCCTCCTTGCTTCTTTGCTCAACTCAATAATAAAATCAAAAGGTAAAAATCTGGTTAAAATAAATAATTATTTTTTTAATACTTTTTTACTTAATATTAACTTTTTAGTGATAAAATGTATCTAAGAGTTATAAGTGAGGTGCATAACATTGAAAAATATTTTAATAATAGAAGATGAAAAAAAAATAAGAAGATACTTGCAGTTAGAATTAGAACATGAAAAGTATTCTGTTGATACTGCTCAGGATGGAGAAGAGGGAGTAGAAAAATTTAAAAGTAATTTTTATGATCTTATTCTGCTTGATCTTATGATGCCGAAGCTTTCTGGAGAGGAAGTTTGCAAAATAATAAGAAAAACCTCTAATATTCCAATTATAGTTCTCACTGCAAAGGATCAGATTCTTAACAAAGTAGAACTTTTAGATATGGGAGCTGATGATTATCTTACTAAACCTTTTGAAATAGAAGAGCTTTTTGCCAGAATAAGAGTAGCATTAAGAAATAAGAGCAATTTCAGCAATACAGACTTTTTATATTATGATATTTTAAAATTAAATCTTAAAACAAATATTTTATACAAAGATGAAAAAGAAATTTCTCTTACAAAAACAGAGTACAATCTTTTTTATTATCTTCTGTTAAACAAAGAACTGGTTGTATCAAGAGAAAAAATACTCAATGAAGTGTGGGGATATGACTATATGGGAGAAGAGAAAATAGTGGATGTCTATATCAATGCACTAAGAAAAAAAATTGATTATGATGAAAATAAATTTATTCATACAGTAAGAGGTTTTGGGTATGTATTAAAAAAAGAAAGTGACAAGAGAGGTTAAGAATGAAAAAATTATCAGATGAACTTCAGAAAAGCTACTATATTCTTATTTTTATATTCTCTTTTTCATGTCTTGGACTTTTATATATCTTTGCTTCATATATGATAAAAGTTTCCAGTGCTGATATAACAACAACAAATATATTTATTGATTATGAATTAAATGAATTTAGTGAAAAATTAGAAAAAAATATATCTATTGATTCTTTATTTAAAGGTGCATTAGAAGAATGTCCTAAAATAGATAATGTTTTTGTTATTTTTAATTATCATGGAAAAATATATTCTAATAGCGATACTTATCCTAAAGAGCTTCAATTAGAAAATAATGATGAGATACAAAATATAGGTTTTTATGATTACCAAGTACTTCACAGAACTATTTATATTGATGGTATTGATCCTATTGAACTTAGAATAATAAAAGATCTCAAAGGAGATAAACTCATATTTTTCAGATCTATTGGTATAGCTGGTTTGTGGGTAATTTTGACTTTAATTATAGGAGTATACATATCAAAAAAATTCTATAATAAATTTATTCCACCTTTAAGAAATATTCAGGAAATAACAAATAAAATAAATCTGGACTCCCTTGATACTGATGTGAAAACAGAGAATAATTTTATTGAATTTATCTCTATTATTCAGTCATACAAAAATATGCTTGGAAGATTAAAGAAACAGACTGATGCTCAGATAGATTTTGTCAACAGTGCTTCTCATGAATTAAAAACTCCTATATTTATAATTGGGGGATATGTAGATTTAATTAAAAGATGGGGTGCCTCTGATAAAAATATACTAATGGAATCGTTGGATTCTATTGAAGATGAGACAAAAAATATGAGTGCATTAGTTACAAAACTTTTATTTCTGGCTAAAGATAATAAAGATAGCCTTGATTGCAGAAAAATATATGTATCAAGTGTTTTAGAAGAAATAATCGGACACCTTAAAGTAGCTTATCCAAAACAGAAAATAAATTTTACTCCTCAAGATGCAGTTATATATTCTGATTCTGATCTTGTAAAACAGCTTTTCCTTAACCTTATAGAAAATGCTGTTAAATATGGACTGGATAATCCTATTGACATTTCTATTGCACATAGTAAAAATATTACAGTTATTATTGAAGATCATGGGATGGGAATAAGTAAAGAAAATCTTGAACATATTTTTGATAGATTTTTCAGAGTGGATAAAGCTAGAAGCAGAAATATGGGAAGTCATGGATTGGGAATGCCTATAGTTAAAAATATAATAGAGGTATTGAATGGAGATTTGGAAATAAAAAGCGAGCTTGGTAAAGGAACTATTGTGCATGTTACTCTTCCTTTTTCACTAAAATAATTTTCTGATTTTTCAAATCTTGTAGATTATAGCTTAGCCAATAAAACTTAGTGGAGATATAATTTTAAGATTTTTTCTGATTTTTTTAACTTTTTTGAGTTATATCTTAGCTACAGTAAAGATATAGTCTATTAATTTTGTTCGTAAAACATAAAAAAATAGTTGAAGGATTACAACAGTTCCACTGTTGCATCTCAGTAATTATAGCAGTTAAAATTCTAACTGCTTAATTACTGGAAACTCGTTTCACTCAAACAGTACCGATTTTGACGAGGCGCTTCACTTCATTAATAACGACATTATCTCTAATTTTCGCTAAGGTATAACTAAAAAAATCATTTTTATCCTTAAATTTTATTTGAACTAATCCTTTTTTCACTCTTAATAATCATTATTAATATCTTGATTCTGATTTTCAAAAGACATTTTTTCTCTCTTAGTAAGAATATACCACATTTTCATTCCTACAATAAGCACTACCTGTACTCCATAGGCTGCTATTACCCCGCTTAACCCATAATTCTTTATCATAGGGAACAGAACTACCATATATATCAGATTAGCTGCAAAAATTATTCTTGTCTCTACTTTTATATATCCTAATGAAAGGAAAAGAGGATGCACAGCTATAAATACTGTTCCTAAAGATTTCATTATAATATATAAATTTATTTCAAACTTGTATTTCAATACCAGCTCACTAAAGAACTGAGCAAAAAGATAGAATCCCACTACATTCAGTCCTACAACCATTACAGTACAGACTCCTAAAAGAAGAACCGACACCTTCAAAAATTTTCTAAATACTTCCTTAACATCTTTTCTTGCAATTGTTTCACAGAAATATGGGTACAATGTCTGATAGATAGGTGTTCCTATTTTATCAAGGACAATAGCTACAGTTTTGCATATCTTGTATATTCCCAACTGCTCTAATGACAGCATCTTCCCTATTAAAAGATTATCAAAATACTGCACTGGTATATCCAAGCTTGAATTTATATTAGTAAGACATGTAAATTTAAAAAATTCTTTATTAAAAGCAGATTTTTCAAAAATAAATCCAAGAAGCCCTCTTTTTTTCAATATCACCATTGCAAAAATATTTATCAGTATTCCATTTAAAACATTTGACGAAAGATATACAAAGACAAAATAAAAAAGATCCAGCTTAAAATAAAAACCTACTCCCAGCATAATAAAATTATATACAGAAGTCACTACCCTTTGATTTCTCAGCATATCAAATCTATCAAAGCTTCTCAATATTCCAATGGGAGTTCCTTGAATATTAAAAATTATATACAGAGAAAACATTGTCAGCAGAAACATTTCCTGAGGAGTAAAATTATATATTTTCTTTATCAGCATACCTGCTGAATTTAGTATAATAAAAGCAATTACAGCAGTGACTATATCTAAAATATAACTGAATTTTATAAGCTTTTTTACCTGATCATCTTTTCCCTTCGTTTCTGGAAAAAATTTAATAAATCCCTGCCATGACTGGAAATTAAATATTCCATCTACCAGTGAAGCTATCCCTTGTATCAGAACTATAAATCCATATTTTTCCATTCCTATACCCTTTGTTACAAAAGATATAGATATGATAGAAAGTACTGATCCAATAGCATCTCCACTGAATATATTTAGAAAATTTCTTACCAGTTTATCTTCTAGTAAATTTTTTAATCTATTCATTTTTCATTCCTCTAAAAATTGATTTTTTTATTAGCTATCTTCAATATTTTCCATTCTTTGATAAATTTCAATACTCCTGTATAAATAAGAATGTTCACCAATATTTTTTTCATTCCTTTAAAATGCTTGAATTCAAGAAAATACAGCTTCTTCAAATCTTTCTTTTTCCCCCAGCTCTTACCCCACCAGTGGATTCCATGAGTTTTTTCAGTTATTTTAGAATATTGGAACTCCTCTGTAAAATGGTAAGGATAAAAATAATTAGAGGGATACATTTTTATGCTTCCATCTTTAATTTTTATTATCTCATCTTTTAATTCAAAAGAATATTTTTTCTTCAGCACTCTTGTGATTATAGCTGGAATTGTGTAGATAGGCTCATTCCATATATCTTCCTTATAGAAATCAAGTATATCTTTTACCACTTCATGATGAGGTATTGCTCCTATTATTCCTGCACTTATCACATCTTCACTTTCTAATCCGATAAAAAAATCATCTTCCAGAAATTCATCTAAGCTTTTTATAATCTGCATATCAGTATCTAAATAGATACCTCCATTTTCATAAAGAACTTTCATTCTAAAATAATCAGATAAAAAAGCCCATAACTTTCTATCTAAGCACTCTTTTAGAAAAGCATTATTGTTTATCTCATTTTCAAAATCTAAATTACTTTCATTCCATTCTATAATTTCATAATCTGGAAGTTTTTCCCTCCAAGAGTTGATACATATATCCATCAAATTTGGCTTTGAATTATTTCCCAGCCATATATAATGTAATTTTTTAGGTATCATACATTCTCCTTTTTCTTAGAATTTTGGTATCTTCTGAACATTTGTTATCTGTTTTCCTAAAATTTTTCTAAGTGTATTAGGTATAAAGACTGAAAAAGACAAAAGAAATTCTTCTGGTTCAACTTTTTTACTATTCTTTAATGCACTGTAAAGCTCCTTGTATCTCTTATGAACTCTTTTCCAATCCCCTGCTCCATTGTATCTCTTATATACAACTACAGAGTAAAAACTTAGAATAAGTGCAGAAAGCACTTCCCTTCCCTTTACAGAATCCAGTTTTTTATACTCATCAAAAAATCTTTCACATATACTCTCTAATGAAACTATACTTTTTTCTGAAACTTTATTCATTATACTTCCAGTTCTCTGTCTGTAAAAATAAAATGCTCTGTCTATATATCTGACTTTCTCAGCCTTCAAATACACCAAAGGAGTAAACTCACTATCTTCATGGACAATATTTTCATTAAACCAGATATCGTTTTTTAGCAGAAACTCTCTTCTGTATATATCATCTACAACCTCTTCTCTAAAACACTTAGGCTTTTGAAAAAGTTCCCAGAAGAAATCAACACCTTTTAATATTCCGCTGTTCTTTATCATATCCGACCTAAACAGAGGATCTCCTGTTTTTTCAGGAGTGTAGTATCTCATATTTCCTACTATAACATCTAATTTATCTTTTTGCCCCTCTTTAAAAAATCTTTCAAACTCATCAACATCTATAAAATCATCACTGTCTATAAATGATATATACTCTCCAACAGCAGCTTTCATTCCTGCATTTCTTGCAGATGAAAGTCCACCATTTTCTTTATTTATCAAAACAGTTTTTTCAGGATACATATCTTTAAATTTTTCCATAATTTTAAAACTGTTGTCTTTTGATCCATCATTTACCAGTATTATTTCCAGTTCTATATTTTTTATATTGTACAAACTCTCCAGACATTCTTCCAGATAATCTTCTACATTATATATAGGAACAATTATACTAAGCTCCATCCTTTTCTCCTTCTATAGTTTTGAAATCTTATCTCTATAAATATCTATTATTATTTTCTCATCAAATTCTTTTAATATTTTTTCTCTGCCTTTTTTACCCATTCCTTCTCTCTCTTCTTTAGACAAGTGAATGAATTTTTCCATTTTTTCAGCAAGATCCCTGCTGTCCCTCACATTTACCAGATAGCCATTCTCTCCATCATCCACTATCTCTTTACATCCTGTGACATTTGTAGCTATTATAGGTCTCTCCATAGCTGCACCTTCCATGAGGACTTTTGATATTCCCTCTCTGTATGATGGAAGAACCAGACAATCTATCTCTTTTATTACATTTTCAGGATGATCTACTGTTCCCAGATAATTTATGACTTTTTCCTCCTGAAGCTTATTCATATATTCTTCAGTGATTCCAGATACAGCTTCTCCTCCCAATGCTCCTAAAAATTGAAATTCAACTTTATCTCCATATTTTTTTCTCAACATTCTTGCAGCCTCTTCATATTCTCTGAATCCTTTATCAAAAAAAGCTCTGGCTACCATGAGAAATATAGTTCTCTCATCTTTTCTTTCCATAGGCAGTGGTTTGAATCTTTCACAATCTGTTCCTTCTCCTGGGAGGATAAATACTTTCTCTCTGTTTCCAATTTTATTTTCAATAAGAGTTTCTTTATCATCTGAATTTAAAACCCATATCTCCTTTGAAAACTTCAATGAAAATCTATACAAAGCGATTGCTACTTTTGAAATAAGGCCTCCTTTTACAAAGGAATACCCCAATCCAGTCAAGATTGCTACAGATTTCTTCTTAGCCATTCTGGCAGCTATCGTCCCATATATATTAGGTTTAATTGTGTAGTGAAATATAATATCAGGGTTCTCTTTTTTATATAGTTTATACAAATCATATGTCAATTTCATGTCTTCCACAGGATTTATCCCTCTTTTGTTAAGAGTGATAGATACAGCTTTTAGACCTGGAATAGTCTTTTCCATATCTATTCTTCCATTATCTGGAGCTGCTGCCACTACTTCATAACCATCAGCGACTAATGCTTTTAATAATCCTCCCCTAAATATATATATGTCCCACATATAGTTAGCTACAAAAAGTATCTTCATATTTCCATCCTTTAGTAATCTTAAAATAGTAGTGATATTTCTTTTCCATGTCCTTCATCTTTATATTTTGCTGCGTCCTCTATTTTTTGCCATTTCTCAGCAGCACTTCTATGTTTCAAAAATATATTTTCGTAGATATAAATATCTTTATTTCCAATAAAACTTAATTGATTATTTATTCTGAAACAGCATATAAGAGCTGCTACAGCAACAATTCCTATTTTTACAGCAGGAGCCATAGCTTTTTCTATGAGCATAGGTATTACAAACCAGTAAGAATAAACAAAAAGTATTCCAAATCTCAATGATATAACTGAAAGTTCAGAAGTATACAAAAACATAAATACAGATATATATGTACTGTTTAAAAATATATTCCCATATCTTTTACTCATCAGTTGGTAACCTGCAAAGTATACCAATAAAAATATTACTATTCTTTCAGCATAGAAAAGTGAAAATCCCAATGGAAAGTCCCCTGGTATTATAGAAAGATACCCAGCTATTTTCTGACCTATTCCACCTGGAAGGTAGCTTCCAAACATTCTTACTCCGTTGATTATCAATCTAACATTTGAAATATAGTAAATATTTCCTAAAACAAAAAGTCCTAGTATAAATTTTCTGTTCCATTTTATATTCAGTATAAAATACATTGGAAAATATATTATAGAGCTGCTGTGGAACATCATTCCCAGCATATTCAAAGCAATAAATACTATTGGTTTTCTATCTTCAATATATTCTATTGAACATAAAAACAGCAGTATACTTTTTATATTTCTCATCATATCTATTTCCAGAGCTATTCCGTGTATTCCAAAATATAGGAACAATACAAATATTGGATATTTAGAGTATCTCTTAAAAATAAAATATATCAAAAGAAAATCAGTAGCTGTATTTACAAAATTAAAAACTAAATAATTAGATGAAAAAGTCTTTATTATACTTGAATATAATTGAAATCCAGCTTCATATCCTGAATGAAATATGCTCTGATAGTTTCCAGAAAGTACTTGGAAAATATTATCTGCTTTATCAAAGTTAGGTTTATATGAATACCAGTCATAACCTAGATAACCTCTTGTTCCAAAGAATACAACCAGCATTACTATTGAAAGAATATACAATGCCTTTTTTACTCTTTCATTTAAAATTAATATATCAATCAAACTGCCTATGCCTAGAATCCCTAATATTATAAAATATACCATCATTTTATCTCTCCCCAATTTTGTTATATAGTTTTATATATTCTTCTGCACTATTTTCTATGCTGTATTTTTTGCTTTTCTCTAAGCACATCTCAGCCGTATGATTGTATAATTTTTTATCTTCTAAACTCAATATTATTTGGGCTAATTCTTTAGAATCGTTTGGACATATAATCCCTCCTCCTTCTACTACATCAGCCAGTCCAGGTACATTACTTGCTATTACAGGCCTCCCAGTTGCCATTCCTTCTACAGCAGTCATACCAAATCCTTCAAAAAATGAAAACTGAATAATTATATCTGCTGTTTTTAAAAGTTTAGGAATATCCTTTCTCTTTCCTAAAAATTTCACTCGCGATTCCAGTTTCTTTTCTTTTACATGCTTCTTTACATCTTCTTCTAAAACTCCATCTCCAACAAATATCATTTTATACTTTTCAGGAAGATATTCCAGAGCTTCAGCTGCTCCTTTTTGATTCTTCGACTGATGAAATCTTGAAACCATCATTAAAATTATATCTCCCTCTTCTGCTCCGATCTCATCTCTAGGAATAGGAATAGAATTTTCAAATATACTTAAATCTATTCCATTGGGAATAACTGCATACTTTTCCTTTTCTCCTCCTATCCAGTCATAAAGGCTATTTTCTGTAGCATGAGATATACTCACTATTTCATCATATCCATTAAAAATAAATTTATCTATCATTCCTAAAATTTTATTGCTTCTTCTTCTGTTGGAAGTACTATGCTCTGTTGTTAGATATTTTCTATTTTTGTTATTATCAAGCAGTCTTGCCATTCTAGTCCAGTATTGAGCATGAACCAAGTGTACATGGACTATATCATAATTTCCTACCTTTATTTTTTTATTTATTTCAAAAATATTCAGTGGAGATTTTTTAGAATTATATTTAGATACATATATTTCTATCCCTTTCTCTTCTAAATCTTTTTTAAATACTGCATTTATGTCACTCAATATCATGAGTTCAATATCATGACCCAGTTTTTTTTGAGCTGGAAGCAGTTCTGTGAGAAGTTTCTCTGCTCCTCCCAGTTCTAAAGAGGTTATTACATGAAGTATTTTCATTTATTTCCTCCTGTAAGTTTATAGTATTTACTTTGGACAAGCCTTATTATAAACTTTACTTTATTAGTAAATGGTATATTATATTTCAGCATTTCTTGGTAATAAAATTCAAATCCCTTTGGATTCTTTCTCATAAGAGAATTAAAGTTTTTAGTATATCCATCTTCCAGATACTCAAAGAAATATATTCCTTCATCTATATATCTCATTTTGTACTCTTCTCCTATTTTGACCCATACAGTAGCTTCTGGAATAAATTTTTCTCCTTCAAATTCCTTAAATGGATTTTTTTTAAGAATGTCTGTTTTGAAAACCTCTGCTTTATCTCCATCTATTCCTAATTTATAAACTATTTCTATTGGAGAGGAATCTATCCTGTATTCTGGGTAAGGCTTCCCTGTAACTTTTCCACTTGCCATATCTATCTTTCGAAATATCATTCCTCCAAGATTCTCAGGAAGCTCCTTAGCCTCTTTTAGAATAGTTTCTACACAAGTATCAGTAATATAGTCATCACTGTCTACTATGAAAAAATATTCTCCCTGTGCTAACTGCACTCCTCGATTGACAGCTCTCATCTTTCCACTGTTTTTCTGATATTCATAAATGATATCCATAGCTCCTTCATTTATATAATCAGCCATAAGCTTTCCTGTTCCATCTTCAGAACCATCATCTACTACTATCCATTGAAATTCTTTTACAGTCTGTCTTTTAAGACTTTCATAGAGTCTTGGAAGTGTATCTTTTCTATTGTATGAAGGTGTAAAAATTGTAATCATATTATCTTCCTTTTCCAAAAATTACTGTCTTCAATGTAAGAAGCATAATTACTATATCTAAATAAAGACTGTGATGTTTTATATAGTAAAGATCATACTCAAGCTTTCTTCTAGCATCTTCCACACTTGCACCATAGGGATACATTACCTGCGCCCAGCCAGTTAATCCTGGTTTTACCATATGTCTTAAATTATAATATGGTATCTGCTTTTCAAGTTCCTTTATGAAAACCATTCTTTCAGGTCTAGGTCCAATAAAACTCATCTCTCCTTTTATGACATTAAGAAGCTGAGGAAGTTCATCTATTCTTGTTTTTCTCATTATATTTCCAAATTTTGTAACTCTTGGGTCATTTTGCTGTGCCCATTTTGCTCCATCTTTTTCAGCATCATTTCTCATGCTTCTAAATTTATGTACTTTAAACTCTTTTCCATTCTCTCCAACTCTATCCTGACTGTAAATAATAGGTCCCGGACTTTCCAGTCTTACTATAACTGCTGCTACTGCCATTATTGGAAGAGTTACCAGACCAATAGCCACTGCCATTCCTAAATCAAATACTTTTTTTACTCTGTTTTGCACCTGGCTGTGAAGAATTTTAAACCCATATGCTTGAAGAAGCCACTCTTCATCTATAAATTCCACATCTATTTTTTCTTCGTTTTCAAGCATATAATCTGAATAGCTCTTTACCTCTATACCAGAAAGCTTCAAGTCCAATACTTCTTTTATCTCCTCTTTTGTAAGCTTCAATTTAGTAAGTATCAAAATAGATATTCCATTGGTATTTATGAAGTCTGAAAGTGATCCACCTCTTTTACACTCATCTATATACTCATACTCTGAAAACTTAGAAAGACTTTCCACTATTCTTTTTTTCATCTCTCCATTTCCATAAGTAGTTACTTTTTTTATCTCAAAAGTAATTATACTTATTATTGTACTTATTAATATTTGAGATGCTGTAAAAATAAGTATGAATGGAATTATTGAGAAATCCCATATATCAATAAACCATATAAAGAATGCCACAAAATTCAGTATTAATATAATTACAAATCTTTTGTTGCTGTAGTAATATCTTTTAAATTCCATGTTATCAGTAATATATAATCCTACAATAATAAATGTAAATACCCCTAAAGAATAAATAGGTATCCCTATTTCAAAAATGAAGAAGTATCTGCACAATAAAAATATTATTCCTAATAATACTGTATATATTAATTTTAACGTTGTACTTTTTTCTTGTTCCATTTTTTATCTCCCTTTATTCTTGAAAAAGCTCTATTCTTTTTCCTGATAGTATACTGTTGTCTTCAAAACTATTTTTATCATAGTAAAGTCTTGCTTTAAAAAGCTCATTTCCACTGTCTTTTCCTATCTCAGAAAAAACTCCGCTAGGATAAGCTTTATCACTAAATCCATAAACTATAAGAATATTATTCTTCTTTGGAAGATATTGATTATTTCTAAACAGCACCCCATTTTTCCAGTTTTCATCTAGTTTTATTCTGTTATTATCTTGAATATTTACTATTTTTCCAAGAATATCAAATTCAAAAATGAGATTATCATCTACTGCTTCCCAGTTTCCTCTCTCATTTCTATCAAGAAGAGATTTTTTAATAACTGGTGAAACTATTAAAAGATATCTGATATTTGCATTTGAGTCAAATATAAATGGAAGAGACTCATCTTTTGTATTAAAAGATACAAGATTCATTCCATGCTCTATGCTTCCATCTACTTTTTTCTCTATTACAACTGCTGGAAGGCTGTCATCAATCAATGATGTTTCTATTACAATATTTTTAGTTTTTAGCATTCCATTATTATTCATTTTCAAAGATACTTTATTTACAGCTTTGGGATACAATCCAATTATAGGAATTTCTCCATTAGCTTTTACTTTTGTTTTATAGGTATAATCTGGGCTGTTTTCTTTTCCCTCTATTGTTATTGTTATATCTTTTCCAACAGCTTCATTTTCTATTTTTACTATTGCAGACAATGGTGTTCTTCCATATGGATTCAATTTTATAAAAGGAGTCTCAAAAGTATAATATTTTTCTCTGTATTGTTTTTCAAGCTCTATATCGCTATTTTTATCTAAAAGATAGAATTCTCCAAAAGATGACATTTTTTTATAATCTATATTTTTTAAGTGTTGATCTACAATCTCTTTTAATTTTGGAGATACAAGAGTTATTTCATCAATTCCTTTACTTGTAGCCACTACTTTTTTCATATCATCCAAGATAAGTCTCGAATTAAAAAAATCTTCTTCATATTTTTTAAAATTATTTATATCTTCCTCTTTAAATTCCATAAGAGAAACTACTTCAGCATTACCAGCTATTATATTATTTATCTTATTTAACTGCTCTCCATTTAAAGTTTTTATAATATCTGCTATTTCTTTATCTGGAAACAATTTTAAGACTTTATCTTTTATTTTCAAAACATCAGGTATCTTATTTTCATTTTTATTTATTTCATTATAATTAAAATTAGGATATTTTTCTGATAGATAATTTTTAAATTCTACTGAAAGAACTTCTATTTCTCCAAATCCTTTACTTATATTTGCAATTTTTACTGCTTCTTCCTGTGTTACATCTGGGGAAAAATATCTATCTGAATTATATTTACTATTATCTTTTGTATTTAATGCATCTACTACTTCAGGAAATTCTAAACTTTCCTTTAATATTTCTAATTTTTCCATTGATAATCTATTCATTATTGAATTAAAATTTTTATCATTAATTTTTTTCTCTATTTCTTTTTTTAATTTCTTACTTTGACTTTCTTTGTATGTCATCACTAGGCTTGGGCTGTTTGATAGTTTTTCCATTATCTTTTCTTTAGATACATATAGAAGTATACCTAACCCAATAATACAAACTGAAGAGCCTATGATTAATTTTTCTTTTCTATTTATCAGCATTTCTACTCTCCTTTTTTATTAAAACTTTATCCATATATTATAATAAGAAATCAGTATAAAATCCAGCGTATTTTTTATATAAATATTTCTTTTTATAAAAAAGCTCTGTTTCTAAACACAAATTTCTATTTCCTTTTTCACCAACTTTCTTAGTACTCTTTTATATTTTTTTCTTTGATATATTTAGATTATAATTTATAATATAAAAAATACTTTATAACGGGAGATGATAATGAATTACTTTTTTTTAGTATTTTCTACATTTTTCTTTTTACTTAATTTTTTCGTCATAAGAAAAACTTTAAAATATGTGGTTCCAAATGATAAAAAAGTTTTTTTCCTTTTACTGTTTTTATCTCTAGCGCTTCTATTTTATCTGTATAGATTTTTTGGTTCCCATTTTTCTTATTCAGTAAATAAATTTGTATCTTATATCATTTATTATTATTTAGCATTTTTAATATATGCTTCTATTTTATTTATTTTTGCCTCTGTAATAACTATGATTTTTAGATATAAATTAAATTTAAATCTCTATAAAATATCCTTGATTCTAGTTCCTATTATTTTATTAGCTGGAACTTTCTTTAAACACCATACCATTGTAAAAAAATATGACATCAAACTAGATAAAAATTATGATCTGGAACCCCTTAATATTGTTTTAGTATCTGATATTCATCTTGGCTATATAAACGGAAATTCCTCTTTTTTAAAGATGAAAAATATTATAAATTCTCTTAATCCTGATATTGTTTTAATAGCAGGTGATCTTATTGATATGAATTTAGAACCTGTTTTAGAAAAGAATATGTTAAAGGAATTAAGTGATATAAAAACTAAATATGGGGTATATTTTGCATTGGGAAATCATGATATCTATGGAAAGAAAGCTGCTCTTCTTACTGCAACTTTAAGAGAAGAGGGAGTAATTGTCCTAAGAGATGAAAAAGTATTAGTAAATGATAAATTATACATAGCTGGAAGAGATAATTTTTCAAAGAAACCTCTCAAAGATATCATTGGGGATCATTCAGATAAACCTGTTATCCTCATACAGCATACTCCTGATACTATTGAAGAAACTGTAGAGAACAAAATTGATTTACAAGTTTCTGGACATACACATAAAGGCCAGTTTTTTCCGGGAAATCTTTTTACAAAAAGAATTTTCCTGATAGATTATGGACTTAAAAAAATCTCTGACAGTAATATTCTCGTTTCATCAGGATATGGAACTTGGGGGCCACCTATAAGAATAGGAAGTTCTTCTGAAATATGTCTCATCAAATTTTATAATTAATATTACAAAAACTTTTCTTTGTTTTATTTTGGAGAAAAGTTTTTTTATTTTTAAAATTTCCTTCTCAAATTAAATAACAGGTGTATTTTATCATCTTATTTTATTTTTATTTTTGTAATTTTATATTTTTTTGACTTTTTAGAAATTATTTTTAAGTATACTTGGTTCATAATATATTCATGATGTTTAGAAACGAAAAAAAAGACAAAATTAATATTTTTTGTTTGCTCATCTCTAAGGCTCACCAATTATTATTTTCAAAACAATTTTATGTAGTTTTTTCTTTTTTATAGAAATTTTCAATTTGTTATCATTACATTTTATTGTTATAATAATCCTATAAAGAAATATTATATAGATTTTATTTTAACAATTTAGAATAATAATTTATCTTAGTTTCTAAAAAATAAATTTACTTTTATTTTCAAGGAGGTAAAAATGATAAATTCACAAACAATAAAAAATGCTAAAGCTGGTAACGAAAGTGCTATTCAAGAAATATTCTCTTCGTTCAAAAGCATTCTTCAATTAAAAACAAAAAATTACTTTTTCTATGGTGGAGATAAAGAAGATGTTCTTCAAGAGGCTATGATAGGTCTTTTAAAAGCAATAAATGCATATGATGAAAATAAAAATGCGTCTTTTACTACTTTTGCTATTTTATGTATAAAACGTCAAATAATAACAGCTATTAAAAGTTCTAATTCTGGTAAGAATAAAATATTAAATATGGCTATGTACAGCCCTGAAACTGAAGATAACTCAAATATAGCTTATGAAACTAAATCTTTTAATTTTTATAATCCCGAAGAAATATACCTCAGCAAAGAAAGATTTAGACTTTTGAATCAATATTTAAAAAATAACCTGAGTAAAATGGAAAATGAAATATTTGAATACATGCTTTCTGAAATGACTTATACTGAAATAGCTAAAAAAACTGGAAGAGATCCAAAATCAGTAGATAACAGCATTCAACGTATTAAGAAGAAACTTAATGGCTTCTTAAAAGAATATGACAGCATTCAATAATAATTATTTTATATAAATGATGCTAATTAAAAAAAGTCCGATTAAAATAATCAGACTTTTTTTAATTTAAATATTTTTTTATTATTGCACAGTCTCCTTCTGGAATCATATTTCCGTATATAATCTTATTTCCTTCCAGCATCACAAAGCACTGAAGATCTTTCTTTTCTCTATGAATCAGTATAGTTATTTTCCCCTCACCATTTTCATCTGTAAACTTTTCACTTTTAACAATTTCATATTCTTTTGCAAAATACTCCACTCTGTCTTTGAATATTTGAACAGCTTCATCTCTGCTGGCAAATATTCCTACTACATGACTGTGGTTATCATATTTTACTATGCCACCTTCTATTATTTCCTGATTTTCTGCAAAACCAGAAAAATTTAATGCTAATATAAAAAATAATATAATTTTTTTCATAACTTCCCCAAGTTTTATTCAAACTGTTCAATATTCCTAATTTATTATAACACCCATGTGCAATAATGTAAAAATCTTTTATTTTAATTTATTCTGTCTTTATATCATTTTCCTTTTTATTATTTAAGAAATAAAAAATAGACCTGCCACCAAGAGACTATCCTAATAGAAAATCTATTTTAAAACTTTCGTTTTTCATCTTTATTTTTTAATTTAAATACTGATCATAAAGATATTTTTATTAAAGATAGACCTTAATATAATACTATATTTAAAAAGAAATATCAAGATTAAATTCTCTCTTTCGTAATTTTATTTTATATTTTTTGAAAATATTCTCTTCTTTTTTAAATTTTATTAATTTACTTTACAAATAAAAAAATATCTTTGCCATCGAGAATTTATTTTTATATATTTTTTAAAAAATATTTGATTTTCAAATTATTTGTGTTATAATATCATTATCTTATATTCATATAATTTTTTTAACCTTTCTTAATTTAAAAATTACTACTACAAACAAAGGGGCTCTTCTGGAGCTTTTTTGTTTTTTAGTCTATAAATATTCTTCTTTTCATCTATAATTTCTCAAAAATATCCACTTCTCTCTAAATATCATTTTATAAATAATCTTTATTTTTTAATAAAAAAAATAGATTTTAATTCAAGAAAACTTCTTAAATATAAAATCTATTTTACATGATGTAATTTGCTAAATTATGGTGCGAAGAAGCGAACTTAACTTAATATACCTTAATATAAGAAAGAGAGGAAATTAATCTTCTCTTTTTCTTTAAAAATCAAGCCATACTCTGCATAGCCTTACTCTCCCAAAGCCCTTTAAAATCAATTCTGTGAGGTCAATTCTTACAGAAATTACAGGTATTTTCAGCTGTAATTAAAACTTCCTTATATCCTTAATTCAAAAGAATATTACAGCTATTTTTTACACAAAAAGGAGTCTCCTTTCCAGAGGCTCCCTTTTTAATTTATTTAATGTATATTTGTCTTTATTAGAGCTAGGAGAGTTAAAAAATTCTAGCCCTCCTCAGCCTTCTTACCCCAACACTCTACCCGAGCACATACAATATACTCCATAAACTTCAATTTCCTTTTTTAAATCAAAAGAAAAAAAGAGCTAATAAGATTAAAAGCTCTTTTTCTTCTTTTTTCTATCATCTTTAATAAACATCTTGGGGAAGGTTTTATTACTATAATTATACTCTATTTTTTATCTGTTGTCAATTTTTGGTTGCTTTTATTTAGTTTTTATATCTTGTTTATCTCTACATTGTTCTAATGCTACCTTTAATTTTTCTGGTATAGGTATTCCTAGTATAGCTGCATTTTCTAAAATAGATAAAAATTCTGTTGCTACATAGAACATTAATACAAGGGTTCTTATCCCCATACCTTGCAAAATCATATCCATCTGGGTAGCTGCTACAATTATAACAAGTACAATCATTTTTTTTCTCAAACCTTTGTATGCTCTGTTAGAATTAGCATTTTTGTTTTTAAAGCCTTTTGCAACTCCTGTTATATAATCAAGTACCATCATTATCAACAATGCCTTAAACAAAATATCAAAGCCTCCTATTAAATATAATATTAAGCTTATCCAACTTGTCCATATCATAGCGAGCCCTATTTTTGCCAAATTTATATATTCTTTTAGTAGTCCATCCATTATGTTCCTCCAACTTTATATTTTAATCCCTGCTTTTACTCCACCAACTAAATTAGAGTTTCCTTTTAAATCAGTTCTTCCTTCTAAGTAGCCTTCTATATATCCTTTGCTATTTATATCTTTTTGCATTTCCTCTGCTACTTTTAGTACATCCTTTGGAACTCCTGTGGTTGCTGTTTTAAGGATTTCATTCACTATTATGAGTTGTTTATCCTTAGAGTTCTTAAAAGTCTCTTGAAGTACTTTTAGAGCTTCTTCTATTAAAGAAATTATAAATTTTTCTGATATAAGCCAGGATAAATATCCAGGAATGCTTTTTTTAAATTCTTTTATAGCATACTCAAGTTTTTGTTTCCCTTGCCCTGATATAAATTCTTCCTCTGCCCTTGTTACTACATAACAAGCTATTACCCATAAATTTTCTTTTTTGTATCTATACAAGTAATAGATTCCAGCTATAGATAAAATAATTGTTATTATTAAAAGTATTGTTTCTCTATTCATTTAACGCTCTCCTTATTTCCAGTTATTTTCTATATTGTTATATCTTCTTTTTACGTCTCTAGGTTGCTCTCTACCCCATTTTGTTTCTTTTAATTTGAAGTTTAAAATATCTTCAGATTTTAATATTTTTTTACCTTTTATAAATCTGTGCATAAGTCCATTCTTACTAATATTAAACTGATTGTGATAATCTACTAAATGAGCAAAAGTCTTTTCATTTTCAAACTCTGGAAGTCCATCAAGACTAGCCACATAATTTATCACTTGCTGTATATGTTCCCTATCAAGTTTGTCTATATCAGCTCTGAACAGCCTTAATCTTTCATTCAAATGATTTATATCCTTATCAAGATTCAATAATTTTTCCATATCCTGATTTGAAAATCCACATATATTTTTTAAAAAATTTCTGGCTCTTGCATTATGGGTCACATCAAATTGACTTCTCCCAAAGCTATAACCTGATTTTCCACCTGCATAACTAAATTTACATATAACATTTTCATTTCCTGATATTTCATTTAGCGCTATTACTTTCATAATTTTTTCTAAGTTTATATTCTCCATTATATCTCTTATATTCATGATTTTTCTCCTTTAAAAATTATTTTTACAGCTGAATAATTTTGATTATAACAGCTTTATTTTAGGCAAAGTATGCAATTATACTAGGTAAAATTGGATATAATTCTTCTATTGGAGTATTTATATCTACATAGTTATTAGGAAGCTCTAACCATGCTTCTCTAAAGCTGTCTCTGGCTGCTTTCCCTTCTACACTTTCTTCTATATCTCCCCTCAAAACAGCCTTGTCATACAAGTCCAGTGCATTAAATATCTTTTCTCTTTCTGCTCTAGCCTTTGCCTTTTCTGTTTCTAGTGTTATAATCCATTCTTGTATATAATCCTCTCTTGTCTTTTCCACAATTACACCATCTATAATTTTTTGGCTATACGGGTCATAGCTGGTAATTTTGCCATCTATAAGCAGCTCATTTTCCGCCAAAGTTCTTTGCTGTCTTACCAGCTTCTCTTCTTCTGTAGCCTCGCGAATGGTGTCTAGCTCTGGTAAATATGTTATAAAATGTGGTAGGTCTTCCCCTACATATAAACAAGCTTTTCCTTCAAAGTACTCTGCCATATTTTTTATAGGCTCATCTTTAACAGCGAAAACACAAGACACTCCTTTTTTAGCTTGTTCTCTACTTATATAAATATATTTTTTACTCATTTTTTATCACTCCTTATAAATTTAGTTTTTTAATATAAAATTAGTGGATCCCGCTTACTATACAGTGCATATTTGGAAGAGATTAAGTTAGTCTTTTCCAGATATTAACAACTAGATATGGAGGCATATTATTAAAAGCTGTTCCATCTCCCATATTTTGTGTATAAGGAGCTGCGCTGGTAGACATTCCTGTCCAACTATTAGAAGCTGTAAAATTGAACTTCACACTATCGCTATTATCACTAACACTTGAGCCATGTAACCAACTTCCATTAGTTTTAGAGAAGGCTCCAGTTGTAGCAGCATATTTTAATTCTTTAGATGCTTGCATAAAGCTACCAGTTATCTCTTGTGTACCTCTTCCTAAGCTAAAGGAATCTAACTGTAGTTTAGTGGCTGGTAAGTTAGCTTTTGTAAGGGTAGTTGTAGCACTTCCACCAGTACTTCCAAGAGCATAGCTACTGCTAGACCCCAACAGGAATCGCCCTTCTATTTTCTCCCAAGTTGTTCCCACCCATTTTACTGCTGGATTTTGATTACTTGCTGTAAGTAGAATATCCCCAATACTATAAGGACACATAAATGAATAATTTGCTGTGTTAACTATCCTTTCCCATTTAGTATTTTTTACTCCTTTTAGAAAACACCTTGTAAATTGTGCCTCTACATTATAATAAGATACTGCATTTTGATATATAAAACCTCCATAAGTCCATACTTGAACTAATGCTTGATCTCCATATGGAGCATTTGTCGATGGAGGACTACTTGTACTCCCTTTCAATATATAAAAACCATCTGTTATTAGATCGTCATAATCTCTTATATCATTTCTCTCTTGATATTTATCCATTTTTCCTCTTATATCTACAGCAGGATTTCCACTTAATCTTCCAGTTTCATCAATTATTAAATTATCACCTACTATTATTCTTCCTAACTGTGTGGTAGATGCTATCTTAGATATTTCAGTATTTAAATCACTGGCATTTCCTGGATATGTGCCTTTGTCTAGTTTGCTATTATTTAAATTTGTTAAAGCCTGATTAGTTGTTTTAGCGTTTTGGTCTAATTTGTCATAATTTTCGGAAATATGTTTTGTTACATCAACAAAGTCATTTGGCTCTGGTTTTAATAGTTTTAAGAAATTCGTTAATATTCCCATTAGTTCCCCCTTTTTTTATTTTATTTCTGCCTTTTGATAAATTTCATCCCAAGTAAATGGTTCTAATTCTTTCCATTTGTAAGGTGATAATTCTCCCCAAGTTCTATACCTTATTCTTATTTCGTAAGTCAAATGAGCTGGTTT
>ENA-ORNI01000473-ORNI01000473.1-human-gut-metagenome-genome-assembly--contig:-NODE-473-length-34974-cov-13.4319_pt1 | contig 34974 bp, 25 predicted proteins | sample MGYA00242118_ERZ509028 | MGnify/ENA primary metagenome ERZ509028 (study PRJEB26280, sample SAMEA2338755) | human gut metagenome | biome: human gut; feature: human-associated habitat; material: faeces...
ATTTATATTATTAATATATAGAAAAATTGTAGAAGAATAAAAGTTTTTTATTATTATCTATTTTTTTAGTAGAAATTAATTTGAAATCCTAGATTAAAAAGAAAAAGTGTGATAAAATTATTATGGGGTAATCAATTTTTTGGTAAATTTTTATTAAGGAGTGTAACATATGAAAGAAAACGCTATAGAAGTTATGGACAGGAGAACACTTGTATTTGAAGCATTAAAAAATGATATTATAAATGGTAATATAAAATTCGGGGAAAAAATAAATGAAAATGAATATTCCATCAGATATAATATAAGCAGAACACCTTTGAGAGAAGCTTTAAGCAAATTGGAAATGATGGGGATAATAGAGAGAATACCTTTTAAAGGTGTATTTCTAAAGAAGTTTGACTCAGAAAAAGTAAAAGAAATATACGAAATAAGATTAGAACTTGAATATATTATATATAAAGAAATAAAAGAGATAATGACAGATAAACACATTAAAAAAGTTGAAAAGATAGTTGCAAAAAGTCAAAAATATAATAACAGCAACAATCTTGCAAAATTTTCAGAAACATTGGAAGAATTTGATAATTATCTTTATTCTCTTTCTAAGAAAGAACTTTCCTTAAAAATACTTTCTGAACTGTCTTTCTATATGAATATATTTAAGAAAACAAACCCCAATATGCAGGAAACAGTAGATGAACATGAAAAAATAATAGAGGCGCTAAAAGAAAAAAATGATGATAAAATATATGCTGCTTTAGGAGAGCATTTAGATAATGCAGCAGAGTATGTTGTAAAGACTTTTGATAAAATATCTATTTAAAATAAAAAAAGAATGGAAAAATTGATCCGTTCTTTTTTATTTTATAGAAAGTTTACACCAATTTTTTATTACATGCAAGGATTGTATACCAAAAATAATATATTGTATACGAAAAATATAAGAGATGTATTATTACGATATAGAAATTATATTTGTAAAAATCTATTTTTCAAGGTATATCTTAGTAAATACTTTTTTATAAAAGTATTAATAAATCTACAAGGGGGAAGTAGAAATGGAAAAATTTTTGATGCTTAGTATCGTAGCCGGCTTATTTGCAATCGGGGATATTCTAGGTGTTGCAACTAAAGCTAAACTTTCATCAGTATTTATTGCATTGATGGGATTCCTTATCCTGTTTATGACTGGGGTAATACCTTCTGATCTAATTGCAAAAGCACAATTAGATAAAGTTGCAACATTAGCAAGTCCTATACTTGTATTCCATATGGGAAGTATGGTAAATGTAAAACAGTTAATTGAAGAGTGGAAAACTGTTTTAATGGCTTTCATAGGAATGGTAATAACTTGTATTGCAGTTTTTCTAGTAATGCCGATTGTAGGAAAAGAAGTAGCTATTGTTAGTATCCCTGTATTAAATGGTGGAATTGTTGCTACTAATATTATGGTAAACGGTGCACTTGAAAAAGGATTTGTGACAGCAGCAGCTTTTGGTACATTTGCTTATGCTATTCAAAAATTCGTTGGAACTCCGCCAGCATCATTTTTCGGTTTAAGAGAAGCAAAGGTAATTATAGCAGACTACAGATTGAAAAAAGCTGATGGAGAAAAAATAGTAGTCTCTGGGGGAAAAGAGAAAAAAGAGGAAGTAAAAAAAGAATGGTACAAAAAATATGATAAGTATTTTACTGTTTATGTATGTTTTGCAGTAACAGCTATATGTTGTTATTTTGCATCAATACTTGCTAAATATACTGGGGTTGGAGCTACTATCTGGTCACTTGTTATAGCTGCTGTACTTGCATATTTAGGAATAATTCCACCAAGAATACTTGATAGAGGTAAAATGTCTGGGTTCTTCTCAATGCTGACATTTGCTCAAATTATTCCTTCACTTGCCAAGATAAAATTTGATGACCTTATAGTTATGGGATATTATCTGTTAGTTATATTTGGTGCAACAATGATTGGACTATATGTATTTACACAAATACTTCCAGTATGGAAACTTGTTGGATCTAAAAATCTGGCTATGGGTATAGTTGTTGCTCAGCTTCTAGGATTCCCAGCTACATATCTGATCTGTAATGAGATAGCTACAGCTGTGGCAGAAGATGAAGAAGAGCATGAATTCATAATGGCAAAACTTACACCTGCATATGTTGTTGCCGGACTAGCTTCCGTAACTACATTGTCTGTAATCGTAGCTGGAGAATTTGTAAAAATGCTTTAATTTTGAATATTAGTTTTTTAATCACATATAAATATGAATATTAGGGAGGAATAAGATGTTAAAATTTGATTCTACTATTTATCCGTATCCATCAAGAAGAAATGTGATGTATGCTAAAAATGGTATGGTGGCAACTGGATCTCCACTTGCTGCACAAGCTGGACTTGAAATATTGAAAAAAGGTGGAAATGCAATCGACGCTGCTATTGCCACTGCTGCTGCTCTTACTGTTGTAGAGCCTACAGGAAATGGTATAGGAGGAGACGGTTTTGCTATCCTTAGTGTAAAAGATAAAATTTATGGACTTAATGCAAGCGGTCCTTCACCAAAACTTATTGAAGCACAGGAGTTATTAAATAAAGGATTGAAAGCAATGCCTAAATATGGACTTATTCCTGTAACTGTACCGGGAATACCTAAAGCATGGGCAGAGCTAAGTAAAAAATTTGGTAAACTTCCTTTGAGCGAAGTTATAGCTCCAGCTGTAAAATTAGCAAGAGAAGGGTATGCTGTACCTGTAAATGTTGCTAAACTTTGGAAAAAAGCTGCTGTGAATTTTGGAAAAGAAGAGGGAGAAGAGTTTAAACCTTGGTTTGATACTTTTACTCAAGATGGAAAATGTCCTGAGATAGGAGATATAGTAAGACTTCCTGATCATGCAGATACTCTTGAAATGATAGGAGATACTTATGCAGATGCTTTCTACAAGGGAGAACTTGCTGATAAAATAGATGCATTTTCTAAAAAATATAATGGATATCTTAGAAAAGATGACTTGGAAGAATTTGAAGCAGAATGGGTAGAGCCTATTTCTGTAAAATATCATGGATATGATGTATATGAACTTCCACCTAACGGACATGGAATAAGTGCTCTTATGGCTCTTAATATTCTTGACAGATTCCAGTTTGAAGCAAGAGAGACAGTAAGATCATATCATACAATGATAGAAGCTATGAAGCTTGCCTTTGTAGATGTTCAAAAATATGTAGCTGACCCTAGATTTATGAAAGTAACAGTTGAACAGCTGCTGTCTAAAGCATATGCAGAAGATAGAGCTAAACTAATAGGAAATACAGCTATAATGCCAGAAGCAGGAGATCCATTCTGTGGAGGAACTGTATATCTTGCAGCAGCAGACAATGAAGGAAATATGATATCATATATTCAAAGCAACTATATGGGATTTGGTTCTGGAATGGTAGTTCCAGGAACAGGAATAGCTCTTCATAATAGAGGAAACAACTTTAACCTTGACCTTGAAAGTGCAAACTGTGTAGGACCAGCAAAAAGACCTTACCATACAATTATTCCGGGATTCCTTGGAAAAGATGGAAAAGCTATCGGACCATTTGGAGTAATGGGAGGATTTATGCAGCCGCAAGGACATGTACAGGTAGTAACTAATACAGTGGACTTCCTGATGAATCCACAGGCAGCATTAGATGCTCCAAGATGGCAGTGGGTAGGTAAGAAAAATATTGAACTGGAACATGGAGTACCTGAGCATATAGCTTACGAGCTTGCAGCTATGGGACATGATATAAAAGTTCTTTATGACCCTCTTATGATGGGAAGAGGAGAAATCATCTGGAGAATGGAAAATGGAGTTCTTGTAGGGGGAACTGAACCAAGAACAGATGGACATATTGCTTTATATTAGTATGAAAAAAATACATTAAAAGAGTATTGGGGGTATTGTTTGAAAGAACAATATCCCTTTTATAATTTTTATGGTATAATGTAAAATAAAAAAATATGACATCTGATTTGTAAAAAAATTAGATGAAATATAAAGATTAGAGACGATTTATTTTGAAAAACAGAATTTAGAATATGGTATAATATAAGAAAGAAAATACTTAAAAAAAGGATGGTTATATTTTTTGAAAGGAGCTGAATAATATGGATTACAATAAATTAGAAGAAAAATTTAACTTTATAACTCATTATATAGGAGCAGGAATGGCAATAGCTGGATGTGTTACATTAATAGTACATGCAGTGAGAACAGGATATTCAAACTACATAGTAGGATCTTCTATATTTGGAGGTGCTCTTATTCTGATGTATGTTATGTCAGGAACTTATCATCTGCTCGAGGAAGGAAAAGCCAAAAAAGTATTTAAGATACTAGACCACTCGGCAATATATGTATTGATATCTGCTTCATATACCCCTTATCTTCTCACTGTATTAGAAGGAAGAAACAGATGGATACTTTTTGCAATACAATGGGGATTGACTTTTTTAGGGATAATATTTAAAATATTCTTTGTTGGAAGATTTAAAATTCTTTCTACTCTGTTATATATACTTATGGGATGGATAGTTGTATTTGTATTTAAAGATTTAAAAAATGCTTTAAGTCCAGTTTCTCTAAATCTTCTTATTATAGGAGGAGTTATATATACAGTAGGAACAATATTTTATGCAATGAAAAAACTTAAATTTGCACATTCTATATGGCATATATTTGTAATAGGGGGAAGTGTTCTTAATTATCTTTCTATTTACAATATCATCCATACATAAGAGGGGAATAAATGAATATTCTTATAGTTCAAAAAGATGTAGACATAAAAAAATATTTGAAAAAAGGGTTAAAAGAAGCAGGGTACTCAGTGGAAGACACTTCTGACTGGGAAGATGCTTATTATCATGCTGTATCAGGGAATTATGAGCTTATAATACTGGATACTGTCATTGGAGATAAAACTGGAATAGAACTATGTGAAAAAATAAGAAAAGAGAATATTGAATCAGGGATAATATTTATATCTTCTGAGGATAAAATAGAGAAAAAGGTGGAGGCTCTGGATGCAGGGGCTGATGATTATATAGTCAAACCTTTTTCTTTTATAGAACTTTTAGGAAGAATAAGAGCAGTGATAAGAAGAACTATAAAGAGTTTTGCTGTTGGAAATAATATAATTACAATAAAGGATTTATCAATAAATTTTCTTACTAGAGAAGTAAAAAGGGGAGAGGCACTTATAGAACTTACATATAAAGAATTTTCTCTTCTTGAATATTTAGTAAGAAATAAAAATCTTGTTCTCAGCAGAACAATGATAAAAGAAAAAATATGGAGTATAAATTTTACAAGCAATACTAATATAGTAGATGTGTATATGACACATTTAAGAGGAAAAATAGATAAAGATCACAAGGAAAAATTAATATACACAGTAAGAGGAGTGGGATATATCCTCAAAGGGTAAAAGGAGATGAGTATGAATTTTTATGTAAAAATGCTTATAAAAGTTTTAGAGAAGAGCATGAGTGCACAAGAAAGTGAAGTTTTGAAAAAATTAAAATCTGGAATAGATTTAAATAATAAAGATAGAAAACAATTGGAAGAGATGATTGACAATCTATAAAATATCTCTGACAACAGGAGGCAGCAGATGAATTTTTTACATGATAGAGGGAAGGCAGCTATTATATACAAGGATAGAGAATATTCATATAAAGAGCTGATAACAGGGATAAAATATTATTCCACGTTATTGAAAATAAAAAAAGATGATAAAGTTGTTGTATATATAGAAAACAGACCTGAAATAATAGAGGCATTATTTTCAGTATGGAATTCAAAAGGGATAGGAGTTGTTTTAGACGCTGGATATACAGCAGAGCAGCTTCTTTATGTATTTGAAGATGCAGAACCTCAATATATTTATGCAACAAATAAGAATTATAAAAATGTTGTTGAAGCTAAAGAAAAATATGGAAAAGATATAAAGATAATAAATGTAGATGAAATAGTAGTTCCAGAAGATTTTATACCAGATGACTATGAAGTGAATATTGATAATGTAGAAGATGTAGCTCTTTTGTTATATACCTCTGGAACAACAGGAAATCCAAAGGGAGTAATGCTTACATATGCAAACCTTCTTTCTAATATAAATGCTATAAAAGCAATAAAACTGGTAGATGAAACAGATAGAATACTGGCTATTCTCCCTTATCACCATATATTTCCATTAAACATAAACTTATTGATGACTATGTACTTTGGAACTTTAGTTGTAATATTAGATGAAATGTCTTCTGAAGCTTTGAAAAAAGCTTTGAAAGATTACAAAATAACTGTAATAATCGGAGTGCCTAGAGTATGGGAAATGCTTCATAAAGCTATAATGGGGCAGATAAATAAAAGCTGGGCAATCAAAAAATTATTCAAGCTATGTCAAAAGATAAACAATCGTGCACTTAGCAGATTAGTCTTTAAAAAAGTTAATAATGAACTTGGAGGATCACTTAGAGTAATGGCATCAGGGGGAGCTAAATTAGATCCTGAAATTGCCAGAGATTACCTTACTCTAGGACTTCCATTGATGGAAGGGTACGGACTTACTGAAACATCTCCAATTATTTCATTTAATAACCCTGATAGAATAAAGTCCGGAACAGTAGGAGAACTGATACCGGATATAGAAGTAAAAATAGCTGAAGATGGAGAGGTTCTGGTAAAAGGTGCCAATGTAATGAAAGGATATTACAATAATCCTAAAGCAACAGCTGAAGTAATAGATGCTGATGGATGGTTCCACACAGGTGACCTTGGTAAATTAGAAAATAATTATTTAAGTATCATTGGAAGAAAAAAAGAGATGATAGTTCTTTCTAATGGAAAAAATATCAATCCAAGTGATATAGAAAGTGAAATATTCAAAGGAACAGATCTTATAAAAGAGATAGCTGTTATGGAGTACAACAATCATTTGATGGCAGTTGTGTATCCTGACTTTGACCTTATAAAACATAGAAAGATAACTAATATAAAAGAAACATTAAAATGGGAGATAATAGATAAATATAATATAACAGCTCCTAAATATAGAAAAATACTTGAAATAAAAATTGTAAAAGATGAACTTCCAAAAACTAAGCTTGGAAAAGTAAGAAGATTTATGTTGAATGATTTCCTTGCAGGACAGGCAATAGAAGATGGAAATGAAGATAGTTCAAAACATGAAGTAAAAAAAGAGATAGTAATTCCACAAGAATTTAAAGCTGAATATGAAACTCTAAAAGATTATATGGAGAAGAACTACAATGTAGAAGTTACACCTGATGCTCACTTAGAGCTTGATTTAGGACTTGATTCACTGGATATAGTAGAGATATTGTCCTTTATAGAAATGAGTTTTGGAATAAAAATAACAGAAGAAGAATTTACTGATATAAAAAATGTATTGGATATGGCTAAATTTGTTAAGGAAAGAGGAGGAGAATTCAGTGACAATGAAGTGGACTGGAAAACTATCCTCAGCCAAGATACAAATATAGAACTTCCTAAATCAGCATGGGTAGGAAAGTTAATAAGATTTATATTTAAGCCGTTCTTCAGCATATACTTCAGCCTGAAAAAAGAGGGGCAGGATAAAATACTTTCAGAACCGGCAATATATGTAGGAAATCATCAAAGTTTCCTAGATGCTCTTATTTTTAATCAGGCAATATCATCTGCTAAAATGGGAGATACATATTATCTTGGAACAATAGTTCACTTTGGTACTCCTTTGAGAAAATATCTGGCTGAAAGAGGAAATGTACTTATTATAGATATTAATAAAAATCTAAAAGAAACTTTGCAGGTAAGTGCTAAGGTATTGAAAGAAGGAAAAAATCTTGTTATATTCCCAGAAGGAGCAAGAACAAGAGATGGAGAGATACAGGATTTCAAAAAGACTTTTGCTATTCTTTCTAAAGAATTGAATATACCAGTTGTTCCATTTGGAATAAAAGGAGCATATGAAGCTATGCCTTATGGACAGAGAATTCCCAGCATGTCACCAATAACTATAAAATTCTTTGATAAAGTAATGCCAGAAGGTCTTACAGTAGAAGAGATAGTAGAAAAAAGCAAAGATGAAATAGAATTGTGGCTTATAAAATAAAACGCTGACAAAATAAAATATTAATTAAAAAAGAGATTGAACTGTTAAGTAAAAATACTTTCCAGTCAATCTCTTTTATTTTAATAATTAGTTATCTATGTAGTTGTCAAAATATCCTTGAATTAAGATAATAGGAGTTCCCTTATCTCCACTTCCAGAAGTAAGGTCACATAGTGATCCTATAAGATCTGTAAGTCTTCTAGGAGTAGTACCTTGAGTTATCATTTGCCCTTTAAGATCAGAATCTTTATTTTTTATTGCTTCAGCAACAGCTTTGTTTAATTCTTCTCCTGTAAGTCCAGCAAGATCATTATCAGCAAGATATTTTAATTTTATTTCATTAGGAGTTCCTTCTAATCCAGAAGTATATCCCGGAGAAACTACTGGGTCAGCAAGTTCCCATATTTTTCCAACTGGATCTTTAAATGCTCCGTCTCCATATACCATAACTTCTATAGCTTTTCCAGTTTTTTCTAAAAACATTTTTTGGATATTAAGAACTGTATCTTTACAATCACGAGGGAAAAGTTTTATAGTATCTTCAGTAGCTTTATTAGAACCTAACAGCCCGTAATCCTCATTATATCCGCTTCCATTTCTAGAAGAAGTAAGTATTTCATCCATACCAAATACTATTTTAGCTCCAGCTTTTTTTAATAATTTTTTAGTTCTGAAACGAGTATGGATATCACAGTTTAAAACACAGTCAGTATAATTTAAAATTGCAGTAGGATTGTTAGCAAATATTACTTCAACCTCTGCTCCTTGCTCTCTTATTAAATCAGAATAGTACTCAATATAATTTACTCCAGTAAATTCATGAAGAGGTTTTCCAAATTTCTCAGTAAATTCAGCTTCACTAAGAATATCACTCCAAGGATTTACACCTTTTTCATCTAAAAGCTCCATATCAATAAAATGGTTTCCAACTTCATCAGATGGATAACTGAACATAAGAACAATTTTTTTTGCTCCTTTGGCTATTCCTTTCAAGCATACAGAAAATCTGTTACGGCTTAAAATTGGAAAAATAACACCAATAGCATTATCTCCATATTTATTTTTTACATCTGCTGCAATATCATCAGTAGTAGCATAGTTTCCTTGAGCTCTGGCAACTATAGATTCTGTAACCGCAACAATGTCCTTGTCTCTTAATGTTATACCATCGCTTTCAACAGCAGCTAACACTGCATCAACTACGAAATCTTCAATTTTGTCACCTTGATGAATAATAGGTGCACGAAGTCCTCTAGAAATAGTTCCAACTAATCTTCCCATCACATTCTCCTTTAAAGTTATAAAGTATTAACAGTTAATTATAATACATATTTAAAGATATGTAAACCCTTTATTTGAATAATAAAATTTTATATATTGTAAAAATGAAATTTTATTTCCAATTGTTAATTTTTATACATATTCTTTATATTGAATTAATACAAAAATGTGATAAAATTTAAGAAAATACTAAATTTTAAAAGGAGAAAAAATTTGATAGAAATAAAAGAAAAAGTTATAAAATATATGAAGAAAAATAATTTTAAAGGAATAATTTTGAAAAAAGAAATTCAAAGTTTTGGATGAGCAGGGTGCCAAGATATAATTCAGGGTGAATTTATAAAGGATACAAATAATATTTCTCCAAAAGAGATAAAATATATAGAAAAAGAAGCAGAGGGGATAAAAGTGTTTGTCCCAGAATATTTAAGAGATGCAAAAGAAATAAGAATAAGTTCATTATTTAGTGTTTTTAGTAAAATAATGATTTTAAATATTGAAATAACAAATATTTAGAATAGGTGAGGGGTACTGTTCTAATTGTCTAAAATTATAAAATATGCTATAATTGCACTAAACGATTAAAATATTTAGGGGGATAAGTTGGAATTTGTAAGAGATTATAATAAGACAGCGATAATATACGAAGGAAGAAATATAAGCTATAAAGAAATGATAACTAAAGCTAAGATTTTTTCTTCACAAGTATTAATAGAAAAAGAGGACAGAGTTATAATATATATGGAAAACAGACCTGAACTTCTTTACTCTTTCCTAGGAGTATGGGACAAATCAGGAACATGTGTGTGTCTTGATTCAAGTTTATCAGGGGAGGAACTTGTATATTATATAGAAGATTCTGATTCGAAATATATCTATACATCACAAAATAATCTTTCAAATGTAAAAAAAGCTCTTGAAGCAGCAAAAAAAGATTTAAAAATAGTGGTTGTAGATGATGTTGAAGATCATGAGATAACAGAAGAACTTGTTCTTAATTCACCAGAGCCGGAAAATATTGCTTTGATGCTGTATACTTCAGGTACTACTGGAAAACCTAAAGGAGTAATGCTTAAATTTGATAACATACTTGTGAATATAGAAGGACTGGACAAATATAAAATGTTTGTGAAAGAAGATATTGTTCTGGCACTTCTTCCTATGCATCATATATTTCCATTACTGGGATCAGGGGTAGTACCTCTGGCTAAGGGAGCAACAATAATATTCCTTAAAGAGATGTCTTCTCAGGCTATGGTAGATGCTTTTCAGACTTATAAAGTAACTATGATGATAGGAGTTCCAAGATTATGGGAAATGCTTCATCAGAAAATAATGGAAAAAATAAATGCTGGTAAGGCAACAAAGCTTATTTTTAAATTATGTGAAAAAATAAACAGCATCTCTTTCAGCAGAAAAATATTTAAAAAAGTCCATGATAATTTTGGTGGAAATGTAAGATTTTTTGTATCAGGGGGATCTAAGCTTGACCCAAGAGTATCAAGAGATTTTTTAACACTGGGATTAAAAGTATGTGAAGGGTATGGGATGACAGAAACAGCTCCAATGATCTCATTTACACCACTAGATGAGATAAGACCTGGATCAGCTGGAAAAATACTTCCTGGAATAGAAGCTAAAATAGCAGAAGATGGAGAAATTATTGCCAGAGGTAGAAATGTAATGAAAGGATATTACAATAAACCAGAAGAAACTGCTGAAACTATTGACAGTGAAGGATGGATACATACAGGGGACCTTGGAGAAATTAGAGATGGATTCCTATATGTAACAGGAAGAAAAAAAGAGATGATAGTTTTATCAAATGGAAAAAATATCAATCCAATTGAGATAGAACAGCAGATAATGAGTAAGACTAATCTTATTCAGGAGATAGTAATTTCTGAAATAGATTCAGTCCTTACAGCAGTTATATATCCTAACTTTCAGAAAATATATGATGAAAAAGTAACAAACATAAAAGAAACACTGAAATGGGGAGTTATTGATTCATACAATGGAAAAGCTCCTAATTATAGAAAAATACTAGATATAAGAATAGTACAAGAAGAGATGCCTAAAACAAAAATAGGTAAGATAAGAAGATTCATGATACCTGATATGTTGAAAGAGAAGGAAACAGAAAATATTCATATAGAAGAGCCTAAATATGAAGAATATACTCTTTTAAAAGATTATCTGGTAAAGACTAAGAACAGACCAGTTTCACCATCAGCTCATATAGAGCTGGATTTAGGTATGGATTCTTTAGATATGGTTGAACTTTTGACTTATTTGGAAAGTAATTTTGGAGTAAAGGGAGCAGAGAACATAATTCTTGATAATCCAACTGTAGAGAAACTGGCTGAATTTGTAAAAGAAAATAGAAGCGATGAAAAGATAGAGGAAATCAACTGGAAAGATTATCTGAATAAGGATATAGAGGCTGATCTTCCTAAGTCAAATATAGTAACAATGATGGGAAAATTACTGACATGGCTTCCTTTCAAATTGTATTTTAGAGTACAAAAAAGCGGAATGGAAAATCTGACATCAGAACCAGTTATTTATGCAGGAAATCACCAAAGTCTTTTGGATGCTTTTATATTTAATCATTCAGTTCCATCAAAAATACTTAGAAACATTTATTATCTTGCAAAAGTAAAGCATTTTTCTAAGGGATATATGAGAAAACTTGGAGAAAATTCAAATGTTATTCTGGTAGATATCAATAAAAATCTTGGAGAGGTACTTCAGACAATGGCTAAAGTATTGAAAGATGGAAAGAGCGTTGTTATATTCCCAGAAGGAGCAAGAACAAGAGATGGAAAGATGCTGGAATTTAAAAAGGCATTTGCTATTTTGGCAAAAGAGCTGGATATACCAGTTGTACCTTTTGGAATAAGAGGAGCATTTGAAGCTTTCCCTGCAAATACTAAATTTCCTAAGGCTTCTAAGATAGAAGTTAAATTCTTTGAGAAAGTATCACCTGAAGGATTAAATTATGATGAGATTGTAGAAAAAACAAGAGAGAGCCTTGTAAAATGGGTAGAAGATAAAATCTAGAGAAAAGATAAAAAGCAGATAGAAAATAAAAAAAGCCTGATCCACCAGTTATTAAAAGATAATAACTTCTTGGATTAGGCTCTTTTATTTAGATTCATATTATGACTCAGTTTCATCAAATTGTTTATTTTTATTAAAATAATAATAGTAGTCTGCTCCTATTTTTTTCAAATCTTCTTTTGTAAAAGAAGGGTCAGTATTTGTATTAAAAATTATCTTGATATCATTATCAATATATTCACCTATGTGCATAAAATTTTGAGTATCTCTGATTTCAATAAGTTCTGGTTTTTCTTGTGCAACTCTGTTTAAATTGATGGGGATACCTCTATCCTCTTTATAGAGTTTAAGATATTCAAATTTACAATTTTTAGTTTCTTCATAAAACTTTTCCCAATCTGTTATTCCTTTTATATCAAAGATAATATTATTTTCATTGAGTTTAAGTGATGATACCAGTGTGTGTATTCTGTCAAAGAATATACTATTGTCCAGGACATAATTCAATCTTAAAGTATAAAAAAGCTTCTTATCTATGCAGTTATTCTCAATAGCCATTTGAAATGACTTTTCAAGAAGCTTTAAGACAAGAGTTTCAAATGTATCATCTTCAAAGGCCATTTGATACATAAGATCTTTGTCATTGAACCCTATTACAGAAAAATCTTTTATAATTTTGTAACCATAAATAGAATCATCTTTTAAATCAAAAACAGGAATGAAATTGAAATTTATTTTTTCAAGGATTCTTTTAAAATAAAATTGAACCACAGTTCACCTCCGAATGGTTAGTAGCTAAAAGATTTAGTTCCATCAGTCAAAAGATTTAAATCAATAAATCTAAATTCCTCTAAAATAGTTTCAGAAAATTCAGAGAAATTTTTTCTGTTTGGAATTTTTCTAGCTATACTAATTACTCCATTTATTAATTTTTTTTGAGTTCCATCATCTGAGAAAGTGTCTTTAGAGACAGCAATAGATTTATATGGATTCTCAGAATTTTCTAGATTATACATGATAGGATCAGAAAGAAGTTTATGACCTTTATAGATCTCTTCTCTTACTATCTCTAAAAGATCTAGGAAATCTTTTTTTTGAAAATAAAAAACATCATTTGTTTCTTTGTAAAAATTATAAACCTTGTTGTTATTTGTGATAATTATAAAATCCATGATGCACCTCCCGATATCTTATTATCACATAAATGGCTAATAGTCAATACAAGAAACTAAAAAAAATTATATATTTTTTATAAATATATAAAAAAGAGTCAGAAAAAAATTAAAAGCGGATATTATCAAAAAATTCTTGACATAATCTGAAAAAATAGATATACTTTCTTTTAGTAAAAAAAGGAGGTAAAGTATATGGAAGGGATAAAAATTTTATCATTAAAGAAGATAAAAGATTCTATTTTTTATTCTTTTACATTTATTTCTAAAGTTTTTACAGGAATATTGTCTTTAAAATTAATTCATATATATTTATCTTAAGAAAAGATATAACAAGATGTTGTATCTTTTTTTTTAAGAAAACTTTTAAATTACAGGAGGTCAAATGAAAGGAAAGCTTATTCTTGAGAATGGTATGAGTTTTGAAGGAAAGATTTTTGGAGAGTTAGGTGAAACTGTTGGGGAACTTGTTTTTAATACAGGGATGACAGGATACCAAGAACTTTTAACAGATCCCTCTTATTGTGGGCAGATAGTAGTAATGACATATCCTATGATAGGAAATTATGGAATAAATCTAGAGGACATGGAGTCTTCTAAAATACATTTAAAAGGGTTTGTTATTAAAGAAGATGCAAAACTTCCAAATAATTTTAGATGTGAGATGACTTTAGATGGATTCTTAAGACAAAATAAAGTTGTGGCATTCAAAGGTGTAGATACAAGACAGCTTACAAAGATAATAAGAGAAGAGGGAGCTATGAGAGCTATAATCACTTCTCAAGACCTGACTCAAAAAGAGATAGATGAACATTTTGAAAAATTCTGCAACAAAGATGCAGTGAGCAAAGTAAGTACAAAAGAGATATATGAAATACCAGGTACTGGAAAAAGAATAGGGGTAATGGATTTTGGAATCAAAAGAAATATCCTTAGAAGTTTTAAAAAGAGAGATTGCCATATGGTAGTTTTCCCTTGGAACACAACTGCTGAAGAGATAATGAAATATGATCTTGATGGATTGTTCCTTTCAAATGGACCAGGAGACCCAGCTGATCTTACAGAAGTAATAAATGAAATAAAGAAAATGGTAGGAAAACTTCCAATAATTGCAATATGTCTTGGACATCAGCTTCTGGCATGGGCACTTGGAGGATCTACTACTAAATTAAAATATGGTCACAGAGGATGCAATCATCCAGTTAAAGATTTAGAGAAAAACAAGATATTCATAACTTCACAAAACCATGGTTATGTAGTGGACAATGTACCAGAGGCTATGAAAGTAACTCATATAAACCTGAACGATAATTCTATTGAGGGAATGAAAAGCAGCGAATTGAAAATAATGTGTGTACAGTACCATCCAGAAGCTTGGCCTGGACCATCTGATTCTGATTATCTGTTTGATGATTTCTTACAAGTTATAGAAGGTTAATTTAAAGTTTGAGGGAGGAATAAAATGTTAGATAAGTCTATAAAAAAGACATTAGTTATAGGTTCAGGACCAATCATAATAGGACAGGCAGCAGAGTTTGACTATTCAGGAACTCAGGCTTGTGAGACTCTGAAAAAAGAGGGGATAGAAGTTGTACTGATCAACTCTAACCCAGCAACAATAATGACAGATAAAGCAGTAGCTGACAGAATATATATAGAACCAATCACAGCAGACTTTGTTGAAAAAGTAATAGCTAAAGAGAGACCAGACTCTATTCTTGCTGGAATGGGAGGACAGACAGCATTAAATATGGCTGTTGAGTTATCTGAAAAAGGTATTCTTGAAAAATATGGAGTAAAAGTAATTGGAACTCCTATCGAATCTATCAAAAGAGGAGAAGACAGAGAACTATTCAGAGAAGCTATGGAAAAAATAGGAGAGCCTATTATTCAAAGTAAAATAGTAGAAAACCTTGAAGATGGATTTAAAGTAGCTAGAGAAATAGGATATCCAGTAGTAGTAAGACCTGCTTATACATTGGGAGGAACTGGTGGAGGATTTGCATATAATCCAAAAGAGCTTGAAGATATCCTTATGAAAGGACTGGCTCTGTCTAGAGTAAAACAGGTGCTTATTGAAAAATCTATCCTTGGTTGGAAAGAGATAGAGTATGAAGTAATAAGAGATAAAGATGGAAACTGTATTACAGTATGTAATATGGAAAATATTGACCCAGTAGGAATCCATACAGGAGACTCAATAGTTGTTGCTCCTTCTCAAACTTTATCAGATAGAGAATATCAAATGCTTAGGACTTCTGCTATTAAAATAGTAAATGAAATTGGAGTTATTGGAGGATGCAATGTACAGTTCTCTCTTCACCCAAAATCATTTGAATATGCAATAATAGAGATCAACCCAAGAGTATCAAGATCATCAGCACTAGCTTCTAAAGCAACAGGATATCCTATTGCAAGGGTAGCTACAAGATTATCTCTAGGATACCTGTTAGATGAAGTAAAAAATGAAGTAACTGGAAAAACTTTTGCTTGTTTTGAGCCAGCTCTTGACTATATAGTTGTAAAAATACCTAAATGGCCGTTTGATAAATTTAAAAAGGCTGATAAAAAACTTGGTACAAAAATGATGGCAACAGGGGAAGTTATGGCAATAGGAAATAACTTTGAAGCTGCATTTTTGAAAGGTATCAGATCACTTGAAATAGGAAGATACAACTTAGAGCATCCAGTAGCTCAAAAAATGACTATGGAAGAATTAAAAGCAGCAGTTGTAAAACCAGATGATGAGAGAATCTTCATAGTGGCAGAAATGCTTAGAAGAGGATACATCAAAGAAAAATTACAGAAAATTACTGGAATAGATAAATTCTTCATGGAGAAAATCGAATGGATTGTTAAACAGGAAGAAATTTTAAAAGATACAGAATTTAAAAATTTAGATGAAACATATTTAAGAAATCTTAAAAAGAAAGGATTCTCAGACAAAGGAATTGCGTCTTTAATGGGAGTTACTGAAAAAGATATTGAAAGAAAAAGAAAATATTTTCACATAGAGCCAGTATATAAAATGGTTGATACTTGTGCTGGAGAATTTGCAGCTGATTCATCATATTTTTATTCAACATATGATCAATATGATGAGGTAGAAGTATCTAACAAAAGAAAAATAGTGGTAATAGGATCAGGACCAATCAGAATTGGACAGGGAATAGAATTTGACTACTGTACAGTTCATGCAGTAAAAACATTGAAAAAATTAGGAATAGAAAGCATCATAATAAACAATAATCCAGAGACAGTATCAACAGACTTCTCAACAGCAGACAAACTATACTTTGAGCCATTAGTAACAGAAGATATAATGAATATCCTTGAAAAAGAGAAACCAGAGGGAGTAATACTTCAATTTGGAGGACAAACAGCAATCAAATTAGCAAATGATTTGAGCGACAGGGGAATCAAAGTAATAGGAACAAGTGCAGACAAAATAGACGAAGCAGAAGACAGAGAAAGATTTGAAGAAATGATGGAAGAACTGGATATAAAAAGACCTAAAGGAAGAGCAGTGTGGGATATTGAGCATGGAATAGAAATAGCAAATGAGATAAACTATCCAGTGCTGGTAAGACCATCATATGTACTAGGTGGACAAGGAATGGAAATATGCCATGACGAGTACAATCTAGTAAAATATCTGGAAGCATCATTTGACAGAGATCCATCAAATCCAGTGTTGATAGATAAATATCTAAATGGAATCGAATTAGAAGTAGATGCTATCTGTGATGGAGAGGATATCTTAATACCGGGAGTAATGGAGCATTTAGAAAGAGCTGGAGTTCACTCAGGAGACTCAATCACTATTTATCCACAGCAAAATTTATATGAAGGAACTGAAGCTGAACTTTTAGAAATAACTAAGAGAATAGCAAAAGCTCTTGAAGTAAAAGGTATGATGAATATTCAGTTTATCGCATATGAAAATAAACTTTATGTAATAGAAGTAAACCCAAGATCATCAAGAACAGTTCCATATATCTCAAAAGTATCAGGAGTACCAGCTATTGAAATAGCAACAAGAGTAGCACTTGGAGAAAAATTAAAAGATATGGCATATGGAACAGGAATCTACAAGAAGCCAAATGTAGTAGCAGTAAAAGTACCAGTATTCTCAACAGAAAAACTATCAAGTGTAGAGGTATCATTAGGACCAGAAATGAGATCAACAGGAGAGGTACTGGGAGTAGGAAACAATGTAGATGAAGCTATCTATAAAGGACTGCTTGGAGCTAACAGAGTGCACCTTATCAAAGACAGAAAAATACTGGTAACTATCAGAGATAAAGATAAAGATGAATTTTTACCAATTGCTAAGAGCTTAATTGCACATGGATCAATCTTGTTTGCAACAAGTGGAACACAAAAATTCCTAGCAGAAAATGGAGTAGAAGCAACAGTAGTAAATAAAATAGATGAACCATCGCCAAACATTTCAGATGTATTAAAAAATAGAGAAGTAGATCTATTAATAAATACACCAACAAAAGCAAATGACGCTCAAAGAGATGGATTTAAAATGAGAAGAACAGCAATAGAGTATGGAGTGGATGTATTAACAGCTCTTGATACAATTAATGCTATTCTTAGAATGCAGGATGGACATATAGAAGAAGACAAGCTAGATGTATTTGATGTAAGTAAAATCTAATAATTATATAAAATGGAACAGTTAAAAGCTTTAACAGCTTTAGCTGTTCTTTTTTTATAAGTTTATAATATAGCATAATTTATTGGATTTTATTTCAAAAATAATATTATTTAAAGATTATTTTTTATAGACATTGACAAATAAATGGAAATAGAGTAATACAATAGCATAAGCAAAATATTCTGTTCAATGGAGGGAAATGCATGGATAAAAAAGAAATAAAAATAGGGCTTGCATTATCTGGTGGAGGTATGAGAGCTACTCTTTTTCATTTGGGAATATTAAAATGGCTGGCTGAAATGGAGCTTCTAGAAAATATTGAACATGTATCAACAGTATCTGGTGGGAGTATTTGTGCTGGATTAGTCTATTCATCAAATAATATGAAGTGGCCTTCAAGCAAGGAATATCTTGAAAAAGTACTTCCTGAAATAAAGAAAAAGATTTTAGATAAAGATGTAACATTTGGAGCTTTTGGAAAAACTCTTGAAGGATGGGATATAAAGAAACTATTTGAAAGCAAGACAGAATCTCTTGCTAAAACTATGAAAAAATACTGGAAAATGGATGGAATAATTAAAGAATTATCTGAAAAACCAGCATGGTATATAAACTGTACAACTTTTGAAACTGGAAAATGTTTCCGTTTCAGCCAAAAAAGATGTGGAGACTATAAAATAGGATATTTTGATGGCAGCAATTTTCCTATTGCAGAAGCAGTAGCTGCTTCAGCTGGATTCCCCATACTAATAGGAATGACAGAAGTAAAAACTGATAAATATATCTGGAAAAATTATGAAGGAGAAGAGGTAAAATTACCAGCAGATAAAATTCACCTTTGGGATGGAGGAGTATATGACAATCTTGGAATAGAAGCTCTATATAAACCAGATAATGGTGGAGAATGCAGAAAGGGAATAAATTTCTGTATTGTAAGTGATGCTTCAGCAGGAACAGAGGAATTTACAAAACCAAGTAAAAATTTATTTGGAAAGCTGACAGATATAAAAAGACTTGTGGATATAGATATGGATCAGGTTGCGGGATTAAGATTGAGAAATTTTGTTGATTTTATAATTAATAAAAAATCAGGTATGTGTGTAAAAATTGGAAATTCAGCTGAAAAAATAACTGCTAGAGGAATAATAGATGAAAAAGTAAAAGAGAAACTTTTAAAAGAATGTTTAGGTAAAGAGGAAAGCGAAAAATTGAAAAACTATCCAACAACTTTATTCAAACCTAGTGAAAAAGATTTTGATTTAATAGTAAGGCACGGATATGAAAATGCTAAATGTGTATATTATTCTTATGAGTCAACACTTAAATAAATTAAAAACAAAAATAAAATAGTAAATATAGTTGTATAATACTTGGTGTTGATACTAAAAGGGTATCAACATTTTTTTATTAAAAAATTTTTAAACTTAAAAAGGCTGCCATATAGACAGCCCCTTTATATATGTTAAATATTAAAAAGGTCCATAATTAATTGCCACTGCTATAACCATAAATACAACTTGCAGCAGGAACATAAATAGAAATAATGGTGTAATAAATCTATACCATTTCTCTATTGGAAGGCTCATAAGTCCACATACAGTGGCTGCTGATGTAGGCCAGAACATATTTGAGAATCCATCTCCAAACTGGAATGCAAGTACAGCTGTCTGTCTTGTAAGTCCAATGGCATCTGCAAGAGGAGCCATGATAGGCATAGATGTAGCTGCCTGTCCTGAACCAGATGGAATAAAGAAATTGATAAAGTTTTGTACAACAACCATTCCAATAGCTGCAACAGTTTTTGGCATAGTAGCAAGAGTATTAGCCATAAAGTTAATGATTGTATCAATTATATGACCGTTTTCCATTACAATAGTAAGTGATCTTGCTACTCCAACTGCCAAAGCTCCAAAAATAACATCAGAAACTGATTCTATAAAAAGAGAAGCAATCTGGCTGAAGTTGTATCCACCAACAAGTCCAGTTATTATCATCATAATAAAGAACAGAGTTGAAAGTTCGTTCAGATACCATCCAAGCTGGCTTGTACCATATACTAACAAAACTATTGTTACAACAAAAAGCATCATGATAAGTTTATGTTTTCCATTGAATGGAAGTTTTTCCATCTCTTCACGATTCATACCATTTGAAAAATTAAATTTAACATCTTTAACTATAGATAATTCAGGATGACGTCTTACTTTTCTTGCATAAAGCATAAGATAGATAATAGCAGCTCCTTGAAAAACTATAAAACATATGATTCTCAATCCTATTCCAGAACCTATTGGAAGTTCAGCTATTCCTTGAGCTATTCCAATAGTGAAAGGATTAAGTGTAGCAGCAGCAAATCCAGTAGCTGTACCAAGGATAACAGATGCTCCTCCAACTAGAGCATCATATCCTAGAGCTACAGATATTCCCATGAATGCAGGAAGCAGACCATAAGTTTCTTCATAAAGACCAAAAGTAGATCCACAGATTCCAAATACTATCATGAAGATAGGGAAAATCATAGTTTCTTTACCATGAAATTTTTTGATAAGAGAACCAAGAGAACCATAAAAAGCTCCTGTTTTTATCAAAAGATATACAAAACCATAAGCAAAAAAGATAAAGAATATGATATCAGCAGTAGAAACAAGCCCTTCTACAACTGCCATAAACATATGGAAAGGAGATACAGGAGTCTGCTCAATATATTTGAATGATCCCTGAACAACCATAGTTCTATTTAAAACTGGATCTACAGCCCTTTCGTAAGTACCTGCTGGTATGATATAAGTTAAAACAGTTAAAATAACAAGAATGATTCCAATTATCACATAAGTATGTGGTATTGTAAGTTTTCTTCTAGTAGTGTTTTCTGACATTTTTTCCTCCCTCAAGATAATTTTAATATATAAAAACATGTTTTTGATATTTTTATAAAATAAAAAAGTCACAGCTCAGAACACTAAACTGTGACAAAACAACTTAATTATATGCAAAGCAAAAAATGCACATAGATCAGAATCACAGATAGCACTCCATTGAAGTAATCAATGACAGTAGTACAGATATTATCTATACTCCCAACAAAAAAGCTTCAGCATTCTTTTTCATTTCGGCAGAATTCCCTTTCAGATCACCTCACTGTTTGCTAAACTAAATGATCCTACTGATGTTTTCTGCGCCTCTATCTTTCTTTTTAATTTTATAAGGCTGATTATACGTCAACATACATAAAAAGTAAAATATAATAAATGAATCAATTATATTTTTTTTATAAATATAAAAAATGGACATAATAAAATCAATAGTTATTCTTTAATAACCAGAAATTAACTTCTTTTTAATTTTTTAAAATCTTCTTTTACAACTTTTAATAATTCAGGTTCACAATAAAGTTCCAAAGCAGTTCCAGTCATAGCTTTTACAGATTTGTGAAGTTTATCATATGCTTCTTCTGAATTTACATATTTTAAATATGCCTCATCATGAACAAAGCATACTTCATCAATATCAAGAGCTAACTCTGTATACATAGTAGGACAGACCTGACTTACATTTCCTATATCAGATGAACCACTGGCTCCATGTTTCTCATCTAAAAAATTACTTACTCCAACTTCTATAAGATTTTTTCTCATTAAATCCTGTAGAGATGGAAGATTTAATAAATTATCAAATGAATTTTCATACTTTTCATATTTCAAAACAGCACCTGTCATAAGCTCTGCACCTTTTGCACAGTTTATTACTTTCTGAGTAAGAGTATTTAAATAAGCTCTGTCATTTGATCTGATATGAAATTTACATTCAGCAAAATCAGGAACAGTATTAGGGGCATCTCCTCCGCTTGTGATAATACCATGAATTCTTGAATCAGAAGTTATATGCTGTCTCAAGCAGTTTATACCGCTATACATCAACTGAACAGCATCTAAAGCATTTATTCCTTCATCAGGATGAGCAGCAGCGTGGGCAGCTTTACCTGTAAACTGGAATTTTATGCAGTCAATAGCCAGAGTTTTACAACTAAGATTATTATTAGCTTCCAAATGCATTTGAAGAACAACATCAATATCATCAAAAGCATTTTGCTCAACCATGTTTACTTTTCCACCTAAAGTCTCTTCAGCTGGAGTTCCAATTAAAATTACTTTACCTTTGAAATTATTTTTAAATTTTGATAAAACCAGAGCAGCTCCATAAGTTCCAGCAGCTATCCAGTTATGTCCGCAAGCATGTCCAGGAACTTTATCAGGTCCATATCCAGGAAGGGCATCATACTCAGCAAGAAAAGCTATGCTAGGTCCATTGTTATCTCCATATTCAGCTCTGAAAGCCGTAGGAAGTCCGCAATAATTTTCTTCTACAGTAAAACCATTTTTCTTTAAAAGGTCTATAAGGTATTTTGAAGAAAGAAATTCTTTTTCTCCAAGCTCGGGATTTTTAAAAATATAGTCACAAACAACTTCAATATCTTTTTTGCAAGTATCTTCAACAGCATAAAGTTCTTTTTTAATACCTTCTAATTTAAACATTTTTCCCTCCAGACTTATATTATTTAATAATTATAAATGTTACATCAAAAAATATAGCATGTCAATTGATTATTTGATATAATTAATTTGAAAGAGATATTCAGGAAGTAAATATATTTTGAAATTTCTTGACAAATTAGTGAAAAATCGTTATAATACTTCTTAGTAAAAATTAGGAGGAAAGAAATGAAAAGGTTAGAAATATCAATGCTTATTGACAAACAGATATTTGATCCAAACTTTTTTTATTCATTTTTCAATTTTTTTTTAAGAAAAATTTTTTCTAATTTTACACTTTATGATTGCAATTTAAATTTTTATATTATAGAGATATAACTTTTATAGTTATATCTTTTTTTTTAGAGGAGGTAAGATGAAAGGAAAGCTTATTCTAGAAAATGGTATGAGTTTTGATGGAAAAATTTTTGGACATTTTGGAGAAACAACTGGGGAAATAGTTTTTACTACTGGAATGACTGGGTATCAGGAGGTTTTAACAGATCCATCTCTTTATGGAAAGATAGTTGTTATGACGTATCCTATGGTTGGAAACTATGGATTAAATCTTGAGGATATGGAATCAGACAAAATTCATCTAAAAGGATTTATTATAAAGGAAGATGCGAAACTTCCAAATAACTTTAGATGTGAGATGACTTTAGAAGGATTTTTAAGTCAATATAATGTAGTTGGATTCAAAGGTGTAGATACTAGAGAATTAACTAAAATAATAAGAGATAAAGGTTCGATGAAGGCTATTATTACAGATAAAGAATTAACACACAAAGAATTAAAAGAAAGATTTGATAATTTTTCATATGAAAATGCAGTAGAGCAGGTGAGCAGAAAAGGTATAATTGAAATTGGCGGAAATGGACTAAAAATAGGCGTATTAGACTTAGGAGTAAAAAGAAGTACTTTAGACCTACTGGAAAAAATGGGATTTGCTGTATCTGTATTCCCTTATAATACTTCATCAAATGAATTATTGAGACATAATCTTGATGGTCTTATTATTTCAAGTGGTCCTGGAGATCCAAATGAAATGAAGGAAATAATTAAGGAAGTAAAAGGAACACTGTCTAATGTTCCAATGCTTGGAATATCTCTTGGAGCTCAAATAATGAATTTAGCTCTAGGTGGAAGTGTAACAAAAATGAAAAATGGACACAGAGGAGTAAATCACCCTGTAGAAGATTTAAATAGAAAAAAAATATATATAACAGATCAGAATCATGGATATTCAATAGAAAGTCTAGGTGGAGCTTCTGAAACTACTCATATGAATCTTAATGACAAAACAATAGAAGGATTTAGATGTGATTCTCTTGCTGCTATGGGAGTTCAATTTATGCCGGATCTTTCTGGAGAAGATTTGAATAATGTGTTTGCTGATTTCATGGCTGTAATTGAAAAAGGGATAGTTGAAAAAAATAATGATAAAGAATGTGAAAAAAAAGAAGCACATCTGAATTAGGAGGGGAAAATGTTAGATAAGTCTATAAAGAAAACATTAGTTATAGGTTCAGGACCAATCATAATAGGACAGGCAGCAGAGTTTGACTATTCAGGAACTCAGGCTTGTGAGACTCTGAAAAAAGAGGGGATAGAAGTTGTACTGATCAACTCTAACCCAGCAACAATAATGACAGATAAAGCAGTAGCTGACAGAATATATATTGAGCCAATTACTTTGGACTTTGTTGAGAAAGTAATAGCTAAAGAAAGACCAGACTCTGTAATCGCTGGAATGGGAGGACAAACAGGTCTGAACATGGTGGTAGAATTACATGAAAAAGGTATTCTTGAAAAATATGGAGTAAAAGTAATAGGAACATCTGTAGAAGCTATCAAAAAAGGTGAAGACAGAGAGATATTCAGAGAAACTATGAATAAACTTGGAGAGCCTATTATTCAAAGTAAAATAGTAGAAACTTTGGAAGAAGGATTTGAAGTAGCTAGAGAAATAGGTTATCCAGTAGTAGTAAGACCTGCTTATACATTGGGAGGTACTGGGGGAGGAATAGCAAACGACCCTAATGAACTGGAAGACATCCTTATGAAAGGGCTGGCTCTGTCAATGGTAGGACAGGTTCTTCTTGAAAAATCTATATATGGTTGGAAAGAAATAGAGTATGAAGTAATAAGAGATAAAAATGGAAATACAATAGTTGTATGTAATATGGAGAATGTAGATCCAGTGGGAATTCATACTGGAGATTCAATAGTTGTTGCTCCTACACAGACTTTATCTGATAAAGAGTGCAGAATGCTGAGAGCTTCAGCTGTAAAAATAGTAAATGAAGTTGGAGTTATTGGAGGATGTAATGTACAATTTGCTCTTCATCCAAAATCATTTGAGTATGCAATAATAGAGATCAACCCAAGAGTATCAAGATCATCAGCACTAGCTTCTAAAGCAACAGGATATCCTATTGCAAGGGTAGCTACAAGATTATCTCTAGGATACCTGTTAGATGAAGTAAAAAATGAAGTAACTGGAAAAACTTTTGCTTGTTTTGAGCCAGCTCTTGACTATATAGTTGTAAAAATACCTAAATGGCCGTTTGATAAATTTAAAAAGGCTGATAAAAAACTTGGTACAAAAATGATGGCAACAGGGGAAGTTATGGCAATAGGAAATAACTTTGAAGCTGCATTTTTGAAAGGTATCAGATCACTTGAAATAGGAAGATACAACTTAGAGCATCCAGTAGCTCAAAAAATGACTATGGAAGAATTAAAAGCAGCAGTTGTAAAACCAGATGATGAGAGAATCTTCATAGTGGCAGAAATGCTTAGAAGAGGATACATCAAAGAAAAATTACAGAAAATTACTGGAATAGATAAATTCTTCATGGAGAAAATCGAATGGATTGTTAAACAGGAAGAAATAGTAAAAAGAATGTCTCTTAGAGATTTAGATGAGATTTATTTAAGAAAGCTTAAAAAGAAAGGATTCTCAGATAAAGGTATAGCTGAACTTATGAAAATAAGTGAAGAGGATATAACTTCTAAGAGAAAAGAGCTTCATATATTGCCGGTATATAAAATGGTTGACACTTGTGCTGGAGAATTTAAAGCAACATCTTCATATTATTACTCAACATATGATCAATATGATGAGGTAGAAGTATCTAACAGAAGAAAAATAGTTGTAATAGGATCAGGACCTATAAGAATTGGACAGGGAATAGAATTTGACTATTGTACAGTTCATGCAGTAAAAACATTGAAGAAGCTAGGAATAGAAAGCATCATAATAAATAATAACCCAGAGACAGTTTCAACAGACTTCTCAACAGCAGACAAACTATACTTTGAACCATTAGTAACAGAAGATATAATGAATATCCTTGAAAAAGAGAAACCAGAGGGAGTAATACTTCAATTTGGAGGACAAACAGCAATCAAATTAGCAAATGATTTGAGCGACAGGGGAATCAAAGTAATAGGAACAAGTGCAGACAAAATAGACGAAGCAGAAGACAGAGAAAGATTTGAAGAAATGATGGAAGAACTGGATATAAAAAGACCTAAAGGAAGAGCAGTGTGGGATATTGAGCATGGAATAGAAATAGCAAATGAGATAAACTATCCAGTGCTGGTAAGACCATCATATGTACTAGGTGGACAAGGAATGGAAATATGCCATGACGAGTACAATCTAGTAAAATATCTGGAAGCATCATTTGACAGAGATCCATCAAATCCAGTGTTGATAGATAAATATCTAAATGGAATCGAATTAGAAGTAGATGCTATCTGTGATGGAGAGGATATCTTAATACCGGGAGTAATGGAGCATTTAGAAAGAGCTGGAGTTCACTCAGGAGACTCAATCACTATTTATCCACAGCAAAATTTATATGAAGGAACTGAAGCTGAACTTTTAGAAATAACTAAGAGAATAGCAAAAGCTCTTGAAGTAAAAGGTATGATGAATATTCAGTTTATCGCATATGAAAATAAACTTTATGTAATAGAAGTAAACCCAAGATCATCAAGAACAGTTCCATATATCTCAAAAGTATCAGGAGTACCAGCTATTGAAATAGCAACAAGAGTAGCACTTGGAGAAAAATTAAAAGATATGGCATATGGAACAGGAATCTACAAGAAGCCAAATGTAGTAGCAGTAAAAGTACCAGTATTCTCAACAGAAAAACTATCAAGTGTAGAGGTATCATTAGGACCAGAAATGAGATCAACAGGAGAGGTACTGGGAGTAGGAAACAATGTAGATGAAGCTATCTATAAAGGACTGCTTGGAGCTAACAGAGTGCACCTTATCAAAGACAGAAAAATACTGGTAACTATCAGAGATAAAGATAAAGATGAATTTTTACCAATTGCTAAGAGCTTAATTGCACATGGATCAATCTTGTTTGCAACAAGTGGAACACAAAAATTCCTAGCAGAAAATGGAGTAGAAGCAACAGTAGTAAATAAAATAGATGAACCATCGCCAAACATTTCAGATGTATTAAAAAATAGAGAAGTAGATCTATTAATAAATACACCAACAAAAGCAAATGACGCTCAGAGAGATGGATTTAAAATGAGAAGAACAGCAATAGAGTATGGAGTAGAAGTATTAACATCTCTTGATACTATAAGTGCTATTCTTAGAATGCAGGACAGACACGTAGATGAAGCTAAACTAGAAGTGTTTGATGTAAGTAAAATTTAGTTCTAGTTAAAACAGCAGGCTATAGATAATTTATTTTATCTATAGCCTTTTATATTAGAATTAAAAAATTTAAGGAAGAGAATATAAAAACTGCACCCTCTTTCTTAATTTCTAAGATTTTAGGTGCAGTACATTATATTTCAATTTATGTATTATTTTTTAATAAGAGTAATTGATCTTTTCTTGTAATTATCTATAAATTCAGCAACGAAAGCACTCATTATTCCCAGTACTATTCCGAATAATACCCCTATTGCCAGAATCATTTTAGCTTTGCTTTTTGCTTCTATTTCATAGACAGAAGAATCTAAAGAAACTATATTTTTTATATTAGGATCTCTTGTCAATCCATTTAAACCAATAAGCATTTCAGAGCTTTGATTATATAAATCACTTACTTTTTCCTTTTCTACATTTAGAACAGGATTAGTGTATTCTATAAAGTCTTTTATATTAGTATCTTTTGTTATAGTATTCTTTTCTTTCTCAATAAGTTCTTTAATAGTATTTTCTATTATATTAAGTTTTTCTCTTGATTCTTTATTTTCTTTTTCAAGAAATTCATATCTATTTTCTATTTCATCATCAACTTGTATATGGCTGATAGATTTTACAATATCAATATATTTATTCAAAATATTTTTTTGAAGCTCAAGATTTTTTTTCATAGTAACTGATACAGTGTAGCTATTACTGTCTTTATTATAATTTATTCTTAAAATATTGTTTAAAAATTTAGATTTTGAATAATCACTTTCATTTTCTTTACTAATCTTTTCTAAATAAAGAGTGTTTAATTCTTCAATTTTGAAAAATTCATCAACATATTTATTGGTAATTAAAATGTTATCTATATTTATTCTATTCAAAGTCAATCCAGACTTTTTAAAGAAATAATTACTTTCAAGTTTATAATAATTGATATTAAATTTTAAAGCCAAAGTATTTTCTTTGTGGCTTCTGACAAAGAGTGCAGCTCCTAATCCCAACAAAGAACAGATAATAAAAATCCCCAAAACTAAAATTTTTCTTTTGATGATGATATCGACTAACTCATAGATATCTATCTCATCTTCTTCATAGTATTCTCTTTTTTCTAATTGGTTCATAAATAACTCCTATATATAATATTTTATAATTTTAATATTTCAAGTAGAGAGATATAAGTTTTTATTGGTTGAAAAAGCTTATACGTACAAGTAATTTTATCCTATAACATATATTTTGTCAATTATTATTGTTTTAAAAACAAAAATAAGCGTTTTTATTTGTTTTAAAGGTGAATAATGACGCGATAGAAAATCAAATCATTATATTATAATAAGATGAATGTTTGATGATTTAAATATGGTTAAAACAGAATTATATATTGACAAAAATATTTTAAAAGGTTAATATATACCTATAAATCAAAATAAAAAGGGAGAAAGATAATGAACCAATTAGAAGAAAGAGTTTATCAAAATCAGGAAGATGATGAGATAGATTTGATGGAATTATTAAGAATTTTACTAAATCATAAATTAATGTTAATAGGTATAACAGTAATAACTATTTTTATTTCAGGAATAGCTGGATATATTTTTAATCAAAAAAATATAGAAACGAGTGTTGTAATAGCACTTAATTACCCTGAATTGGAATCAGGCTTAAATCCAGATAAAACTCCTTTTACAAAGGAAAATCTTATAAGTATAAAAACTTTAAATTTAGTATTTGATGAATATGAGGGGAAAGCAATAAAAGCAAAAAAATTTGCTGATTTTAGAAATTCATTAAAGATTGAAGGAATTATTCCTGAAAATATTTCTCAAAAAATAGAATCATCTCTAAAAAAAGGAGAAATAATAAGTTATTATCCTACAGAATATAAAATAAGATTGAAAGAATTGAATAAAGAAGTATTAGAAAAACTTTCAATTGGTGCATTAGAGGAATTTGAAGAAAAATATAAACCTAAAAGTAAAATTTTACCTATGAAGAAAGTAAATAATTTCTATGATTATGATGATTATATTTTATTACTTAATGAAAAAATCAAAAATTTAAAACTTAATTATTATTTAGATGATAAAATAAATTACTATTCAAAAACTTTAGGATACTCATTTAATGAATTGAATAATAGACTTGATAATCTTCAAAATATAGAATTGAAAAAATTAGAGTCTTTTATAGATGTAAAAGGAGTTTCAAATTCTAAAAATACAAGAGAAACAAAACTTAGAGCTGATATTAAACTTCTCAATTTAAAAAAAGAAAAACTAGTTGGAGAATCCAAAGTAATAAAAAATATATTAGATGAGTATAAACCGACAAATAGACAACTTGTAGTTCCTTCTATTGGAGAAATGGGAATTAAATTAGAAAGTGAAAATGAATATTATTCAAAATTAATTGAAAAATATCTTATTGTTAATACTTCTATAAAAAATGTAGAATATGAAATAAAATTCAAAGAAGAAGAAATATTAAAAATAGTATATCCTACTGAAAAGGAAAATAAAGTAATAAATGAAAATATAAATCTATTAGTAGATAAATTAAATAAAGTAATAGAAGATACAAATAATATAAATAAAGAATATTATGAAGTAAAATATGGTGAGATGATAAAAATATTAACACCAGTAGAGGTAAGTAAATCTGGGAAATCAATGGCTATATTTTTAGCAGTAGGTGCTGTATTAGGACTGTTTACAAGTATATTTTTAATATTCATTTGTGAATTTGTTAAAAATTATAAAGCAAAATTTTCTTTTAAAAATTAATAATTTTTTAGAAGCTGAATTATTCAGCTTCTTTTTATATTATAATTTAATTAAAAAAGTAAAAAAAGGTTGAAAGGTTTTTTAGAAAGCTACTTTTTAAAATAGGTACAATGTGCTATAATTAGTAGATACTATAATTGACTTGAGGAGAATTGACATGAGCAGGGAGAGAGAGGCAGTTAAATATCGTAGGTATGGATTAATTCTTTATTACATACTGAGAATAGTAGGAAAAACATTAAATATAAAAATAATAAAGAATGATAAAGTCAAAGAAAATGAAGAGAGTTATGTTTTTGCATTTTGGCATAATAAACTTGTAGCTCCAACTCTTTGTCTTGATTATATAGAAAAGAGAGCAGTGCTTGCCAGTCCTTCAAAAGATGGCGAGCTTATTTCTGTGCCTTTGGAAAAAATGGGATTTCATATGGTAAGAGGTTCTTCAGATAAAAACTCAACATCCAGTTTGATATCTCTTATTAAACTGATGAAAAAGGGATATAGTATAGGGACTCCAGTAGATGGACCTAAGGGACCTATATATGAGGTGAAGCCTGGAATGATTTATTTAGCTCAAAAAGGAAGTATGCGGATGGTTCCCCTGGGAGGGGCCTATAAGAGTAAATGGACATTTAATAAAGCTTGGGATAAATTTCAATTTCCCAAACCTTTTACAACAATGGTATTTTTAATGGGAGATCCAATAGATATACCTAAAGATGCAAATGTAGAGGAATACTGTGAAATATTAAAAAATAAATTAAATGAATTAGATAAAGAAGCTGAAAAATATTTTTAGTGAGAAGATCTGATATTGAGAGGAGAGATAAATGAGTAAAAATTTTTATGTAACAACACCAATTTATTATGTAAATGGAGATCCGCATGTAGGGAGTGCTTATACAACAATAGCAGCAGATGTTATAGCTAGATATAAAAAAACTATGGGGTATGATGTTTTCTTCTTAACTGGAACAGATGAACATGGACAGAAAGTAGAAGAAACTGCTAAACAAAAAGGATATACACCTCAAGAGTGGACAGATATAATGGCACCAAAATTTGTGGAGATGTGGAAAGCTTTAAATATAGAATATACAGATTTTATAAGAACTACAGAATCAAGACATAAAGAAGCTGTAAAGAAAATATTAAAAAAAGTATATGAAAATGGAGATATATATAAAGGAGAATATTCAGGGAAATACTGTGTATCTTGTGAGACATTTGTTCCTGAAAATCAAATAGTAAATGGAAATCATTGTCCAGACTGTGGAAAAGAATTAAGAGTAGTAAAAGAGGAATCATACTTCTTTAAAATGTCAAAATACCAAGATGCTCTTTTAGCTCATATAGATTCTCATCCTGACTTTATTCTTCCTCGTTCGAGAAAAAATGAAGTTGTTTCTTTTATTAAACAGGGATTACAGGATTTGTCTATATCAAGAAATACTTTTGAATGGGGTATTCCAATAGAGTTTGCACCAGGACATATAACTTACGTATGGTTTGATGCTCTTACTAACTATCTTACAGCTGTAGGATATGAAAATAATCCTGAATTATTTGACAAATTCTGGACTAATGGAGAAGTTGTACATCTTTTAGGAAAAGATATAGTAAGATTCCATGCTATTATCTGGCCTTGTATGCTTCTTTCAGCAGGAGTAAAACTTCCAGACAATATTGTTGCTCATGGTTGGTGGACTTCTGAGGGAGAAAAAATGTCTAAGTCTAAAGGGAATGTAGTAGACCCAGTGGCAGAAACTAAAAAATATGGTGTAGATGCTTTCAGATACTGCTTATTAAGAGAAGTTCAATTTGGAAATGATGGAGACTATTCAACAAAATCAGTGGTAACTAGAATAAACTCTGATCTTGCAAATGACTTAGGAAACCTATTGAACAGAACACTTGGAATGTATAAAAAATATTTTAATGGTGTAATAGCCGCTGGAACAACAAGAGATGCTTTTGATGATGAAATAGAAAATTTATGGAATGAAACTTTAAAAGAAGTTACTGAACAAATGAATATAGTTCAATTCTCAAAATCTCTTGAAGCTATATGGAAATTTATATCAAGACTTAACAAATATATTGATGAAACTATGCCTTGGGCACTTGCCAAAGATGAAGATAAAAAAGACAGACTTGCAGTAGTAATGAACCATTTAGTAAATGGATTATACAAAACTGCTGTAATGATTTATCCATGTATGCCGACAGCAGCTCAAAAAATCTGGGATCAATTAGGAGTACAAAAACCTGTAAGAGATGCTAAAGTAGCAGAGGTTGAAGGTTGGGATCTTCTTCCAGCAGGACATGTATTAGGAAATGCTGAACCAATATTCCCAAGACTTGACTTAGAAGCTCTTGAACCTAAAAAAGATCCAATGGTAATTGATCCAGAATTAGTAATAGAAAATGCTGTAGATATTTCTGAATTTGATAAATTAAAAATACAGGTTGTGGAAATATTAGAAGCTGGAAAAATAGCTGGAGCAGATAAACTTCTTAAATTTAAAGTAAGTGTTGGAGATCATGCTAGACAAATAGTTTCTGGTATTGCAAAATCATATCCAGAACCTGAAAAATTAGTAGGTAAAAAAGTTCTTGCTATAACTAACTTAAAAACAGTTAAACTAAGAGGTGAAGTATCTCAAGGAATGCTTTTAAGTACTGAAGACAAAGTAAATGGATTAAAATTAGTAGAAGTAGATAAAAGTGTAGTAGTAGGGTCAAGAGCAAAATAAGGAATATACGGGAGGAAAATATAGAATGAAAAAAGTCACAAAGGCAGTAATTCCAGCAGCAGGATTAGGAACAAGAGTATTACCTGCTACAAAGGCACAGCCTAAAGAGATGCTTGTAATAGTTGATAAACCTTCTTTACAATATATTGTAGAAGAGCTTGTAAAATCTGGAATCACAGATATAGTAATTGTTACAGGAAGAAATAAAAATTCTATAGAGGATCACTTTGACTATTCATATGAACTTGAAAATACATTACAAAAAGATGGAAAAGATGAGCTTTTAGAAAAAATAGAAAACCTTTCAACTATGGCAAATATTTTTTATGTGAGACAGAACCTTCCTAAAGGCTTGGGACATGCTATATTAAAAGCAAAACCTTTTATAGGAGATGATCCATTTGTTATAGCTCTGGGAGATGATATAGTAGATAATCCAGAAAGACCAGTAGCTAAGCAGCTGATAGATGTATATGAAAAATATGGGTCAAGTATAGTAGGATGTCAGGAAGTGGCAGAAAAAGATATTTCAAAATATGGAATAGTGAAGCCTATTGAAAGACTTGATGAAAGTACTTGTGTCATAGAAGATTTTATAGAGAAACCATCTATTGAGGAAGCACCTTCAAATTTTGCATGTCTTGGAAGATACCTTCTTACAGGAAAGATATTCAAGTATCTTGAAGAGGTTAAACCTGGTAAAGGTGGAGAAATACAGCTTACAGATGCTATATTGGATATGCTTAAAGATGGGGAAAGAGTTCTTTCTTACAACTTTGAAGGAAAAAGATATGACATTGGAAATAAAGTAGGACTTCTAAAAGCTAATATAGAGTTTGGACTTAAAAATGAAGAAACAAGAGAAGAATTATTAAAATATTTAAAAACAGAACTTAAATTAGATTAATAACTAAGATGATGAGTATGATTTTATAATCACCTCATCATTCTTTTTATACATTAGGAGGAAATATGGGAGCGAAATTAAGAAATATAAGTGCAATGCTGATATTTGGAACAATAGGAATATTTGTAAAAAATATAGAATTAGCTTCCAGTGAAATAGCTTTGTTAAGAGGAATAATAGGAGGAATTGTTCTTGTTATTGTTTCTATTTTATTAAAAAATAAAATATCTTTTAAGGATATAAAACCTAATCTTCTTCTTCTTTTATTATCAGGAGGAGCAGTAGGGTTAAATTGGATATTTTTGTTTCAGGCATATAGATATACAACTATCTCTAATGCTACATTGAGTTATTATTTTGCTCCAGTTTTCGTTATGCTTCTTTCACCATTTATATTAAAAGAAAAACTTACTCTAAAAAAAATACTATGTGTAGCTTGTGCAATGCTGGGAATGATATGTATAGTAGGAAATAGCGGCGGATCTGGGGAAGGAAGAAATGATTTTCTAGGAATTTCTTATGGACTTACAGCAGCAGCTTTTTATGCTGGTGTTGTACTTATGAATAAATTTCTAAAAAATTTAAAAAGTCTTGAAACAACTTACATACAATTAATTTTAGCAGCAGTAGTACTTATGCCTTATGTATTTACTGTTGAAGGATTTAATATTTTCAGAATACCTGCATCTTCAATACCATATATATTGATATTGGGAGTGGTTCATACTGGACTTGCTTACCTGCTGTATTTTTCATCTTTGAAAGAATTGAAAGGTCAAACTATAGCAGTCATGAGTTATATAGACCCTATATCTGCTGTAATAATTTCGTCTATATTTTTAAGAGAAAGAATGGGACTTTTGCAGATAGCAGGAGGTGTTCTAATTTTAGGTTCAACTTTAATAAGTGAGCTTACAAAGAACAAGGAGACCAACTATGAAAAGTCAAGACAAAAATAAATAATTTTCATTTCAATTT
>ENA-ORNI01000492-ORNI01000492.1-human-gut-metagenome-genome-assembly--contig:-NODE-492-length-34324-cov-13.4945_pt1 | contig 34324 bp, 35 predicted proteins | sample MGYA00242118_ERZ509028 | MGnify/ENA primary metagenome ERZ509028 (study PRJEB26280, sample SAMEA2338755) | human gut metagenome | biome: human gut; feature: human-associated habitat; material: faeces...
TCATAATTTAATAGAGTATACTTACATGATAGATAATATATTATTTTCTCAAAAAAGTCAATATTTTATATTTAAAAAACATTCTCTAAAAGTAATAAATAGACTACTGTTCGCAAAAGTATATAAATGCGAACAGTAAAAAGTACTACTTAGTATATAAGATATATTATTACAACAAAAAATATTTATTTAAATTATAAAATTAGGGAGGAAAGATGATAGGAAAAATTATGAAGACAGTAAAAAGTAGTAATAAAAAAAGGGGAAGAAATATAACAATAGGGGGAGTAGTAGGATTTTTGTTATCATGTCCATTGGTAATGGGAGAAGGATTGGAAATAACTCAAAAGGCAGGAGATGAAATACTATTTAATGGAGAAATATACGATAAGACAAAACATCCGTTTAAAGAAAATACTTTTGAGAATAATATTTATACTAATAATACAGAAATTATAAAGAATGGACAGTTAGGACTGGCAATAGAAATAGCTGATGATTTTCAATTAGAAATATATAATAATAATTTAATATCAGCAGATAATAGTGCTGATGCATATGGAATATATAATAGCAGATCAAAAATAAAGAAAATAGAAAATAATGGAACAATATCAGTAAAAGGAGCTAAATCTAGTGTTGGAATGGCTAATTTTTCTGGAGAAATAGAAAGTATAGAAAACAATGGAACAATATCAGTAAAAGCAACTGCTGATAGTTTTGGGATATATAATTCAGGTAATATTGGAGAGATATTAAATAGCGGAATAATATCAGGAGAATCAAAAAAAGATGTTAGTAATGGATTTGGAGTTAGGAATTATTCAGGAACAATAAATAATATAGAAAATAAAGGAGTAATATATGGAAATACGGGTAATACAGCTTCAGGGATACGAAATGAAGGGAAAGGAATTATAGGAACGATAAATAATTCTGGTAAAATAATAGGAGCATTAGCAAATTATTCAAGAGCAATTTATAATATTTCAGGAACAATAAAAAGTATAGAAAATATAGGAATAATTTCTGGGGAAGGATCAAAGTTAGGGGCTGGGATAGCTATGGGGAGTATGAATGCTATAAGAGGCTCAATAAAGAATACAGCAGATACAGATAATGAAACTAAAAATATAAGTAATACAGGAATAATATATGGTAAAGGTAAGAGCGGCTTTGGAATTTTTATAAATGGAACAACAATAAGAACAATAGAAAATTCAGGACTCATAGCAGGAGTAGGAGATAGTGGTGAAGCATATGGTATTCAAAATAATTTTGGTTTTACAGAAATAGATAATATAAAAAATACAGGAAAGATTATAGGAATATCAACAAATGGTAAAAGCAAGGGATTATCAGATAATAATGGAGTTTCATCAATAACAAATCCAATAGATAACTTAGGAATGATAATAGGAAAAGGGGGGGCTTCTGGAACTGGATTCTATAGTGAATCAATTGATGGAGATAATATAAATAACTTTGGAGTAATTTATGGAAATACTTATGCTCTAGAAGCATCTAATTTAGAAGAAATAAAAGGAAATAATTATGGATTATTAGTAGGAGGGTTAGATAATGTAACAATAGAAAATGCAGGTTCAGGGGATACAAATATTAAAAACTATGGAATAGTATTTACTGAAGCAGGAAGCTCATATACAATTTCACATAGATATACTGGTGGTGAAGAGGTAACTGTAGATATGTTTTCTAAGAAAAGAGATATGAAAGTAAAAAATGCTTCTACATCTGCATCAGGAAGTGAGAGTATTTTGGGAAATACATATGAAAACTATATCTTGAATGGAATAACAGATACTTTAAAAGTATCAGGAACAGGAAATAAAATAAAAGGCTCTGTAGTAAATGCTTATACATCTGCAATAAAATTTGACACTACAGAAAATAATTCTCTTACTATTTCTGGAAGTATTATCAATGGGGGATTAGCTGATGATGGAATAGCTATTAAAGGGGATTCTAAAAATGATGAAGTGATTTTAGAATCTGGTGAAGTAGAGTTTAAAGGTGGAATTAGAGAGAAAATTAATACAGTAGTAAATGGAAACATAGATTTAGGAGATGGAGATAACAAACTTACACTTTCAGGAGGAGTAGTAGTAAATGGAAAAATATCTTCAGGTTCTGGGATAAACGATATTCTTATCTTAGGGAAACAGAGTTTTGTAAGAAATACAGAACAAGAGGAAATAAATATTTTTAATAATATAAAAGGATTTGAAAAAACTTCAATATATGGAAATGTCACATTATCAGATAAAACATATATATTTAAAAATGATTTAAGTGTTAATGAAGAAAAATTGATAGCAGAACTGGGAGATATAACACTGGAAAATGGAAGTAACTTAATACTTAAAATAGACGATACACAGAAAGAAGGAGATAAAATTACAGGTCATGCATTGCATGGAAATACAGGAAGTATATCATCTAATGGTGGGAAACTACTTTTAGATGTAGGAAAATTATCTGATGGAAGTATAGTAAATTTTGGTAAAACAGAATTAACTGATTCAATGAAAGGAAATGAAATCAATTATTCTTCAGATATAACATTAGACAGCCTTTCTCTTCTTCATAATATTGAGAAAATTTCAAGTGAAGATATTAAAGTAACAATAAAAGGAAATCTGCCTGAAAAGTCTTATCCAGACAATATGAGTTATTATCACTTAAATAGGATATATCAAGGAATACTTTCAACTGATCAGGTAAAATATTTTAATATTCTCAGCAAAGAAAATCTTTCTATATTCCTAGACTATTTAAATAATATCTATGCAGGAAATCCATACTCATACTCTTCTGAGCTTTCAAGAAAATCAGCTGGAATGTTCAGAGATATAGTGACAGAAAACCAGTTTAAAGCCAATACAGGAAAATGGATGATTTATGGTGGATTAACTCATGTAGATGGTGGAACAAAAGATACATACTATGGAAAAGGGGACTATACATATGATGTAGGAAGTTCAGATATAGACGCAGATACTAAAATAACTGGTGCATATATGCTTGGAGAATATGGAGTATCTGATACACTTACTTCTGGTGTGGTAATCGGAGGAAACAAACTTAAATCTGACCTGTCTAACGGCTCAAAAGTAGATGGAAGCGCGTTGTATCTTGGAGCTTATGCTAAGAAATATCTTGGAAATCTAAAAGTAACAGCAGGAGCAGGATTCCAGTATGGAGATTATGACACTGACAGACTGGCAGTAAATAAAGTAGCTTCAAGTATAGCAGAACCAGTGATGAAATATTCAGACAACTACAATGATGTAGTATATGATATTTATTTAAATGGAAGATATTCTAATCTAATAGGAGACAATTTATTCTTAGAGCCTTACACAACATTATCATATACGTATATAGATCAAGATGGTGCTGATGAAGGAAGCAAAGTTCTTGCTGTAGAGACAGATTCAAAATCATTTGACTACACAGTGGGAAAAGTGGGGGTAGACTTGAAAAAAGTAATACCTCATGAAAAAGGAAAAAGTACACTATCAGCAGGTGTGAGCTATACAAAAATCTTAGATGGAGCAGATGAAGAGCATATCACAGGAAGATTCAAAGGAGGAAGCGACTTTGATATCTTAGTGGCTCATAAAAATGAACACAGTATAGGACTAAATGCAAAATATGCTCTTGAACTAGAAAATGGAGTACTGTTTGATGTAAAAGGAACTTACTCTGTAGAGAGAGATTCACACAACAACTCAGGTAAAAACAAAACAAAAGGTGAATGGATAGTAGGAGCAGAAATAGGTTATAAGTTCTAATTGTAAAAGCAATTCAGTAATTATAGTAATTAAAAGTGAAAAGGGCTGGCTGATATAGCCAGTCTTTTGCTTAATATTAAAAAGGGGGAATTATGACAGAAGGGGAGTTTATAAGATTCTACAAGAAGAGAAATAAAATCAAAAGCCATAAAAAAGTAAAAGAAAAGATAGACTTATTCTGGAATGTACTGCTGAAAGCTTTAGAGGAAGATAAAAAAGTAGTATTTAAAGAATGGGGAACATTTGAAAAAAGAGAAAGAAAAGCTAGAAAAGTGTTAGTGCCAATGTGGGAAAAACCAATTTATACAGAACCAAGAGAAGCAATTAAGTTTAGAGCAGGAAAGAGCCTCATAGAAATAGCTAATGGTGATACAGATGAATAGAAGAGAAATGGCAAAGCTATACAGTGAAATGAGTCCAGATAGACTATCAATAATCAAAGCAGAAGATGAGATAAATGAATTTCTTGAAACAGTGAAGGAAGGAATAGCTATAGATGGAGAAGTAAGATTTCACAAAAGAGGGATATTTGAAATACTTGCAAGAAAGCCAAGAGTAGTAGCTAATCCAGTAACAAGAGAGCAGATAAAACAGTGAGATTCAGAGTATTAAAGAAAATGAAATAGAGAGTGTTCTTTTCATTTATATTAGATATTTTAATGGAATAAGATAAATTGACAACACAAAAAAGAGAGCTGAGTAAAACATTTTTTAAATGTTACTCAGTTTTTTTATATACTATTTACTATGCTTGCTTATTAATTTGGATAAATCTTTCCATATAAATACTGTAGACATAGCTGAAGTATTGTCAAAATAATTGATAAAATCATTGAGATATACAGCTCCTAAATATTGATAAATTTTTTCAGCTTTGTCATTTCCTCTAAGAATAGAGATAGTCATAGTGTCATAGCCATTTTCCAAAGCAAATTCAGCAGTTTTTAAGATAAGAGATTTTCCTATTCCTTTACTTTGAAATTCAGGAGACACATGAAGTGAATCTAAATAGAGACATTTTTTGAGATGTCTGTAAGGTTTACTTGCTGCAAGAGATGTAATAGTTCCTTTGTCATCTAAATGAAGAAAAATAACATTATTATCATTTTCTAAATACTCTTCCCATTTTTTCTCTGCTTGTGCATAAGTTAGAGAATTGAGATAATCATCTGGAAGAATATTTTTATATGTTTTTCTACGACTGTCTATATAGATTTTCGAAATAATTTCTATATCAGTTTTTTTAGCTTTTCTAATCATTTCAGCTCCTTATCTGGTACCTGCCAGCAAAATTATTATTGACCATATACATATTATTTTGTCATATAATTTAAAATAAAAATAATATATTAGAATTTAGATTTTTTATAAATGAACCTTATCTCAATATATTTTTTTCCATAACATAGTTAGTAAGAGAAATTCCTATTCTCTCTACCTGCTGTTTTTTTACCAATGTATATCCCAGCCTTTCAAAGAAGGGTTTAGCTGTGATTGAAGCCTCTGTTATTATTGTGCATATACATGTTTTCTCTGCATATTTTTCAAGTTCCTTAACTATAGCTGATGCAATTCCCATATTCTGATAATCCTTGTGAACAAATAATCTATTGAGATAGCCAGCTTTTTCTATATCTCCAAAACCTACAATCTCTCCATTGATTTCAGCAACAATAGTAAAATTTTCAGAAAGAGACTTTTGCCAGAGGGCATATTTTTCTTCTATATAGTTATCAGGAGCCCATACAGAAAGCTGCTCATCATTATAGTCTTTTTTATTTACATTCCTAACTGTATCATAGAAGAGTTTTAATAATTTAATACAATCATCAGGATTATATTTTCTCAATATCATAGGCTCACCCCTTTAGAATATTATATAGCTAAAGCTGAAAGAAAACAACAGAAATAAAAAAGCTTAAGCTGTTGTACATAAATTGACACTATTTTGATATAATATAATAACAAAGGGTAGGAATATTATTTTAAGGGAGGGTTTATTATGGCTAGATATATTTTAAATGAAACAAGTTATTTTGGAGTTGGATGCAGAGAAGAATTAGCAAATGAAGTAAAAGCAAGAGGATATAAAAAAGCACTTCTTGTAAGTGATAAAGTTCTTGCTGAATGTGGAGTTTTAGGAAAAGTAAAAGAAGTTTTGAACAAAGCAGAAATAGCATATGAGGAATTTACAGATATTAAGCAGAATCCTACTATAAAAAATTGCAAGGATGGACTGGAAGTTTTTAATAAAGTAGGAGCAGATTTCATAATAGCAGTAGGTGGAGGAAGTGTAATAGATACAGCAAAAGCAGTAGCTATTGTAAAAAATAATCCAGAATTTGCAGACATAAGATCATTGGAAGGAGTAGCACCTACTCATAGTAAATGTGTACCAATCATAGCTCTTCCTACAACATGCGGTACAGCAGCAGAAGTAACTATCAACTATGTAATAACAGATGAAGAAAATAACAGAAAAATGGTATGTGTAGATCCAAAAGATATTCCATTAGTAGCAATAGTAGATGCAGAACTGATGGCATCTATGCCGTCCAAATTAATAGCATCAACAGGAATGGATGCCTTGACACATGCTATAGAAGGATATATAACAAAGGGAGCTCATACAATATCAGATATGTTTGAGATAAAATCAATAGAACTTATAGCTAAACATCTGAGAGGGGCAGTAGCAGATAGAAATATGACAGATATGGATGGAATGAGTATAGCTCAATATGTAGCAGGAATGGGATTTAGTAATGTAGGGCTAGGAATAGTTCATTCAATGGCGCATCCATTAGGAGCAGTATTTGATATACCACATGGAGTAGCTAATGCACTTCTTCTGCCAATAGTAATGGAATTCAATATGTCAGCATGTATAGAAAAATATGGAGACATAGCAAGAGCTATGGGAGTAGATACAATAGGAATGACAAAAGAAGAAGCAGCAAGGGCAGCAGTAGAAGCAGTGAGAAAACTTTCTAAAGATATATCAATACCTCAAACTTTGAGAGAAATTAGTATTAAGAGAGAAGATTTACCAAGATTAGCAAAAGATGCTCTTGCAGATGTATGTACTGGAGGAAATCCAAAAGATGTAGTTTTAGAAGATATCTTAGGATTATATGAAGTAGCTTATTAATTTGATATTTTACAAATTAAAAATACTATAAATAAAAACAAGGAAGCTCTAATCAGCTTCCTTTTTATATTTTTCTCCATTTGGATTTTCTTCTTTTATTTTTTGTCTGAACACTTCTATATATGAAAAATCATTTTTGTTATATGATATTTTCATTGAAATATCTTTTCCATCACATACAGTAGATTCTCCATCTTTCAAAGAATATATTTTGATAAGAAATTTTAAATTAGAAGGATACTGGCTTTCCTTCTGTGCTACCTTCATTACTTCCATATGAAGTTCAAATAATGTTTTAAATTTCTTTTTAACTGTAAGATATGCTTTTTCTACAGGAGTATTTTTTAATAAAAGCTGTTCTAGAAAAATGTCAAAATTTCCAGTGAAATTTTTTAGAGCATATTCTGTATTAGTCCTAACATATTCCTCTCCATGTTCAGCTAGAGCTTTTAATATTATAGAGTATATTTCAGTAAAATTTTTAACCTCTTTCCCTATTTTCGTCATAATATCATTAATTATAATAGTATTACTATTTTCTACTATCTGCTTTTCAAGAGTAATTCCCAAAATTTTTGCACTTTTGTAATCTCCACTTTTATTTTTAGTGTATAAAAGAGGAAGGTCTCCGTTATCTTCAAGATCTTTCAATACTGGAATCAGGAGATTTTTTTCAATATCATAATATCTTTTATATGATTCTTTGATTTCAAGAAGATTTCTTAAAATTTCCATAGGGATATATACACTGTCTTCTGGAGCTCTTTTTACATATTGGTATAGACGATATGAAAATTTTTCTCTGAATGTAAGAACTCTATTGACTCCAAGCTTTTCATAGTTAGTTCCTTTTTTAAAAGAACTGGCTATTTCGTCAGGAAATATCAATGTTATATCATCACCAGATATATAGAAAGATTGAAGTATATTTAAATATGCAAGATACTTAGAGTTATTTGATGAAAGAATAATATATTTATTCATAAATAAATTAAGAAATTTTATTCCTTCTTCCTGTGTTTCAAAATCTAGATATTTTAAAAATTCTTTAAAAGGAAGAGTTACATTTTTATCTTTTATGGACAAAAATTTGATAAGGTTTCTTTCTTTTCTATTGAGATGTTTGGAAAATTCTACTTGAATATCTTTCTGAAGTATATCAAAACTCATAAAAATCTCCTTTTTAAAAATTTTTTTATATTTTTGAATATTTTTTTTCTGAAAGTTAAACGAAATACAATTATTTTATTTTCGTCATATCTACTAAATCATACCATATACTATATTTTATTTCAAGAATAATAATTAAATTAGAACTTTAAAAACGATATACGGGCATAAAAATGTGATTTTTGACATTTTATTTGACTAGTGCTAATATAGGTGTAACCTTAAAAAATCAAAAATATCTAAGGAGGTAATGAACATGGATTTAGATTTAGAAGAAGTAGCAATGACAATAGTAGGTAACGCTGGTGAGGCAAGAAGTTTGGCTTATGAAGCACTTAGAGAAGCTAAAACTGGAAATTTTGATAAAGCAGAGGAACTTTTAAAAGAATCAAGAGAGAAATCACTTGTAGCTCATGGGATGCAGACAGAACTTATATGTAATGAAGCAGATGGGAATGGAATAGCTATGAACCTTCTTATGGTCCATGCTCAAGACCACCTTATGAACTCAATTCTTGCTAGAGAATTAGTAGAAGAGCTAATAGACTTATATAGAAGAGTAGGAGTGGAAAAATAATGAAGAAGTGGGCTATGATAGCTACTTGGAGAATGGCTGTTGAAGGTGTAACTCTAGGAGCTGATATATTAAAAAATGGTGGAAAATGTCAGGATGCAGTAGAAAGAGCAATAATGGAAGTTGAAGATTATCCATTCTATAAATCAGTAGGATATGGAGGACTTCCAAATGAAGTGTGTGAAGTTGAATTGGATGCTGCTTTTATGGATGGAAAGACACTTTCTATAGGTGCAGTAGCTGGAATAAAAGATTATAAAAATCCTGTGTGTATAGCAAGAAAGCTCAGCGCAGACAGATTCAATATATTTCTTGTGGGAGAGGGAGCAGAGGCTTATGCTCATAAGAATGGTTTTGTAAGACAGAATATGCTTACTGAAAGAGCTAAAAAAACTTGGGAATTGAGAATGAAAGAGATAACTGAAAAAAATCTTTCCCCTTATGATGGTCATGATACAGTATGCATGATAAGTATAGATTCAGAAAAAGATATGGCAGCAGCTACTTCTACAAGCGGATTGTTTATGAAAAAAAGAGGAAGAGTAGGAGATTCTCCTGTATCTGGTTCAGGATTCTATGTAGATAATGAAGCTGGTGGAGCAGCAGCTACTGGACTTGGAGAAGATATAATGAAAGGGTGTCTTTCTTACGAAACAGTTCAAAGAATGAAAAGAGGAATGTCCCCTACAGAAGCAGCTCAATCAGCAGTTACTGAATTTGCTGAACAGCTGAAAAAAAGAAGAGGGCATGCAGGAGCTATATCTGTTGTGGCTATGAATAATAAAGGAGAATGGGGAATTGGAACAAATGTAGAGTTTTCATTTGTTGCAGCAGACCCAGATAATGAACCTAAAGTATATCTTGCAAATCCTATAGAAGGAAGCAATGAGGTAAAAATAGAGATAGCTTCAAAGGAATATATGGAAAATTACAAAAGAAATATACAAAAACCACTGGAAGAAATATAAAAGGAGACGATGATGAGCAAAGTTATAACGATACTAGAAGACAAACTTGTTCCTGTAGCTGCATGGATAGCACAGAACAAATATATCAATGGAATAAGAAGAGCATTTATAATGATGATGCCTCTTTTAATGATTGGATCTATATTTTTGATGATTTCAGCTTTTCCACTACCAGCATACCAAAGAGGTATGACTAGTTTATTTGGTGAAGGATGGAAGGATATTCTTGATATCCCTGTAAGTGCTACATTTTCACTTATAGCTCTGTATGTAGCTTTCTTAGTAGCTCAGCAGCTTGCTAAACAATTTGAACTTGACAGCATTGCAGTAGGACTTCTGTCTCTAGCTTCATTCTTGATACTTACTCCATTGGGACATTCTACTGAACATGGAGCAGTTATTACATTTGACTGGCTTGGAAGTAAAGGAATGTTTGTGGCTATGGTTATTGGAGTATTAACAGTAAAAATATTTCAGTTTTTCGTTAATAGAAATATTCTTGTAAAAATGCCTGATGGTGTACCACCTGAAGTTATAAAATCATTTGAGGCTCTTATTCCAGGAACAGTTATCCTTGGAGCAGCTCTTCTTCTAAGACTTCTTATGATGCAGACAGACTATGGAACAATACATGACTTTGTATATAAAATGCTGGCTTTGCCATTAAAATCTCTTGGAACTTCATATATAGGTTCTATATTTACAGTTTTTGCTATATCAATTCTTTGGTCTGTTGGAATAAACAGTGGTTCAATGGTAAATGGATTTGTAAGACCTTTCTGGTTGGAAAATCAGGTAGAAAATATAGCTGCATTACAAGCTGGACAGCCTCTTCCTCATGTAATAACTGAACAGTTCTTTGATATGGTATGGATGGGAGGAGCAGGAGTTACTCTTTCTCTGCTTATAGCTATATTAATCTTTGCAAAAAGTAAACATATAAGAAGTGTTGGAGCTATTGGAACTATTCCAGGAATATTCAATATCAATGAACCAATCCTGTTTGGACTTCCAATAATCCTTAACCCTATTATGCTTATACCATTTAATCTGGTAGCTATGGTAATGGTAACTACTCAATATATAACAATGAATCTTGGAATTGTATCAAAACCTTTAGGAGTAGCTTTTCCATGGCCTACCCCAGCAATAATCAGTGGATTTTTAACAGTGGGAGATATTTCTGGCTCTCTTATTCAAATAGTAAATCTTATCATTGGAGCAATGATTTATCTTCCATTCCTTAGAATAATAGACAAGGCAAGTAAAAAAGAGGAAGATGAAATGGAAAGATTAGAACAAATGGAAAATGAAGGAAAATAATTAAAAATTTAAAGTAAATATTCAGGAGGAAAACTATGAAAAAAATATTATTATTATGTGATGCAGGAATGTCAACAAGTCTTATGGTTAAAAAAATGAAAGAAGCAGCTGTAAAAAAAGGAATAGAAGTTGAAATTAATGCTTTAAGTATAGCAAAGTTTCAAGAAAATCTGGGTAACTATGATGTATTTCTATTAGGACCACAAGTAAAATATAAAAAAGCTGAATTAGCAGCAGTAGCTGAAACAGTAGGAAAAAAAGTAGAGATCATCAATACTATGGATTATGGTATGATGAAAGGGGATAAAGTTTTAGACCTTGCTCTTTCTTTAATTGATTAATTCCATTACAGGAGAAAACTATGGATATAAAAAAATATATCAATACACATTTTGATGAAGTATTGAAAAGTATCATTGAAATTATAAGAATAAAAACAGTAAAAGCAGATAGAGCAGGAGATGCACCTTATGGAGAGGAACTAAAAAAAGGACTTAACAAGGTGTTGGAAATTGCTCAAGGGCTTGGTTTTAAAGTAAAAAATCTGGATAACTATATTGGTTATGCAGAATATGGAGAGGGAGAAGAATACATTGCCATATTAGGTCATATAGACGTAGTTCCTGAAGGGGATGAAGCTAGTTGGAGTGTACCTCCATATGAAGGATGTGTAGTGAATAATCAGCTAACAGCAAGAGGAGCTATTGATAATAAAGCTCCTATCATATCAGCTTTGTATTCTTTGAAAGCGGTAGTAGATACTCATCCAGAATTTAATAAAAGAGTAAGAATAATATTTGGAACTAACGAAGAGAGCGGAGATGAGGATATCAAATATTATCTTGCAAGAGAAAAAGAACCAAAATATGCTTTTACACCAGATGGAAGATTTCCAGTGATATTTTCTGAAAAGGGGATATATACATTTTCATTTAGAAAAAAAATTCAATGGAAAGATTCAAAGATTGTAGAAATAAAAGCAGGAACAAGATCAAATATAGTACCAGAAAAGTGTATAGCTAAGGTAAGAAATATATCTAAAGAGACTGTAGAAACAGCTCTTAAAAAGATGAGATCTTTAACTAAAGCTGAATATACTATGAACTGTGAAGGAGATACTACAGAAATTATCTGTACAGGAGTCTCTGCTCATGCTAGTTCACCTCATAAAGGAGTTAATGCTCTTTTGGGAATGTATAAATTCCTTAATCTGATCATTGGGAAAGAGGATGCAGCAAAAGGATTTATATCATTTATTTCAGGTTATATTGGTGAAAGTTCAGCTGGAGAAAAACTAGGGATTAAAACTGTCAATGAAGAAGTAGGAAATCTCACTATAAGTGCAGGAATAACAAATATTCTAAATGATGAATTGTTTGTAAAATTTAATATAAGATATCCAGCATCTATAGATGAAAAAAATCTTGATTTAAGATTGAAAACAGCAGGAGAAAAGGGAGGTATTGTATTTTTTAAAGAAAATCATAATGCACCTCTTTATTTTGAGAAAACTCATCCATTAGTAAAAGAATTACAAGAGATATATGTAAATGTAACAGGAAGAGATGAGGAACCTGCTGCATTAGGAGGAGGGACTTATGCTAAGCTGATGCCAAATACAGTAGCATTTGGACCTAATTTCAAAGAATATAATGGAAAACCTCACAGCTTTGATGAATGCATGGACTTGGATATGTTGAAACAGGGAATGGAAATATATGCAAGAGCTATATTAAAACTTGGGGCATTAATAAAATAAAAAAAGTCAAATGGTTGAAAGAAAGCATCTTTCAACCATTTTTTATCTATAAATATAATCTATTTTTAGTTAAATTTAGATCTTCTTCTATTTTTTTTAATTTTATTTTGCTCACATATAATATAGAGAAATCTCTAAAAATTATAGTTTCCTCTTTATAATCTATGTATCTAATTAAGCTTGTGTTAATTATGGTCCCTCTTTCAATTTTATAAAAACTATTTATTGTTTCTAGTTTTTCTTCAATGATAGAAAAATTTTCTTTCAAGGTAAAGACTTCTTTATTAGTTAAGTGAAATTGAATTCTTCGTGTTGTTCTGCAATAACTGATATATGTTACTTCTGAAAAGTCAATAATTCCTTTTTTCTGATTATCATTTAGATAGAATTGAGTATATTTTTGTTTGGAATAAATTAATTTCTCAATAGATTTTTCAATTTCATAGATCTCATGTTTTAAAATACAATCTGCAACATAATTTGATAAGAACAAAGTTCTCATTTCTTTAATATTATTTTTTCCTAAAACAACTATAACAGGAATTCCCTTTTTATAATTAGCTTTTATTTTATCTGTAATATTTTCTGTGTCAATATCTATTATAAATATTTCAAAGCTGCTACTTTCACGTTTAGTATTTATAAATTCATAATCCAGCATCTCCTTTAAAAGAATAATAAGCTTTTCATCTATATCTACCCCTATTTTAATCATCAAAACTCAACTCCTTGTAAATGGAATTAAGTTTTATATTATTGGCTATACCTGCAACTTTTTCAGATATTCCTATTAGATATTTTATATTTTCAATATCCATTTCATATTCATATTCTTCAATAAATATAGCCCCAACATAAGGATTTCCATTAAAAGCTAATCTTATTCCAGTAGAATAATTTTCTTTTCTTATATTTTCCTTTTTTATAAATAAATTATTTTCACAAAGATCTAAACTAGTTAAATATTCAAGAATTTCTTTTTCATCGATAAAAATTTTAACCAGCACTGATTTGACTTTCAAATTTTTTTTAAGTTCTTTTTCAAGTTCTTCTTCAAATTCGGATCTATTTTGTACCAGACATAATTTGGTGTAAGATTTTTCAAGTATTTCAGTCTTTACAAAGAGTATTTTTTCAAATGTCATTGTATAGAAATCCAGAATAAATATGGTTATTAAAATAATTCCAGGTTCCAATAAAGTTTTGAAATAAAATAGGGTTATATAGGCGATTGTAAATCCCAAAAGATATCGAACAACTCTACTTATATTAGGAGTGTATATTTTTAAGCTTACAAATACCAATCCCCAGTATATACACATATATTCTATTAATTTAATAAAAGAGTACAGATTAATAAATTTAGGAAAAGCAATATAAAAAAATTCCATAAATAAATATAAAAATATAACTGAAAAATAATAAAATTTATATGGTGAAACAGTAAATCTTTTATTTATTAATAAATTAAGCATAATAACCAATAGAATAATTCTTCTCAAATTAATAAACTGATACATCTTTCTTAGAAAAGTTAATAAAATTTCATGAGTACTTAATATATATGTATAAATTTGTGGAGATAATAAGTTTATTGCTATAAGCGTATAATAAACAAAAGAAAGAGCAGTTAATACATAAACAAGGTATTTTATTTTTTTATATTTTTTATTCATGCGGTTATTTAAAATATAAAAAATTATTAAAAAACCTAATGCGGCAGATATAAAAAACTCCAGGAATTTTATAAAATCAGTTTGAAAATTTCCTCTGAAACTAAATAATATTTTTAAAATCAAGATAAAAAAAGCTGAATTAAGTATTTTATCTTTTTTTATTTCTTTATTTGTTTTTATATAAATAAAAACATTTAAAATTATAAGTGTCAGAGTGATAAGATTTAATGCTATTTCTTGTTTCTTTGAAAAGGTATCTCCTTGAAGAGTTATTATTATTTTTTTCCAATTATCATCTTTTATAAAAGATACATATTTTTCTTGATTGTCATAATTGATTTCTAATATGTATTCTCCATTAGGAACATTGAAAAAAATTTTTCCATTTAAAAAATTTCTCATTTCAAAATTCATCTTCTCGCCATCAGGAGAAAGAATAGAATATTCACCAATATTTCTATCTAAAACTTCAATATATTTTATCTTAGGGACTACATATATAAAGTCTTTTTCATTGTGAGAAATAAATTTTAAAAATATACCTAGAGAAGCAACCAAAATAATTATGAATACCAATATTTTTTTATACATCTTAATTCTCCTTTAACATGGAATAATTAATAATCTCAATTAGTTATATCAACTTATTATAAATAAGTAAAGTTTTTTTGAAATGTTAACTGTATAAATGACGATATCTTTAAAATGTTTCATCTTAAAGGTATGTATTGAAAATTAAAATACTTTTTTTATTTTTGTACAATGTTTTTTGTGCGAAAAAGTGATAAGTTTGTGTGTTGAAAGGAAATTTGGCTTCATATTGAGTTATAATTAGAAAAAGTATTTTAAAACATATAAATACAAAAATAGTAAAGTAAGCATAAATATAATTTTTATAATATTAGGATTAAAATATGTGATTTATAAAAATAAAAATTATTAAATTAAATATCGAGGAGGAAAAATAATGAAAATTAGTAAAACTTTATTAGGGGTAACAGGAATTATGCTTATAAGCAGTCAAGTTTTTGCAGAAAAAGATGATACTAATGTATATTTAAGATTAGGAGGAAGTGTATATGAAAAATATAAAACTTATAATGACAAAGGATATCAAATAGGAGATAAAAATGCTGAAGCTGCTGTAGTAAGTTTTGCAGTAGAAGTCACAAAGGAAATTTCAGAAGAATTTGAAATAGGAATAGGGATAGGAGCACAGTATTTTGATAAGTCACTGACAGATACAAGACGTTATTCTGAAAACAAAGTGTCTCTAGAACAACAAATGCCAGATTATAAATCAGTACCAATTTATTTAGTGACAAAATATAATTTTGATAGAATTGGAAACTGGAGACCATATTTAAAATGGAATATTGGGTACTCTTTCAATAAATTTAAAGATGATTTCAAAGGAAAAATGACAGATATAAATACAGGATTAAAAAAAGATTACTCACATAAAGTAAAAGCAGATAATGGAGTTTATTTAGGAATGGGAGGAGGAGTAGAATATAAAAATTTTCTAATAGATTTAATGTATGAAATAAATAAATTCAAGATAAAAATAGATGGGGAATCAGATAAAAGAGATTATGATTCACAAAGAATTACATTATCAATAGGATATAGATTTAATTTTTAACTTTTATAAATAAATAGATGGAGGAGAAGAGTTGCAGCTTAGTTTTACTATACAAATATTACAGCTATATTTTAATATTATAAAAAATGGAAAAGGTAAGGGGGAGATAAATACATTAAAAAAGCAAATAAAATTTATTTTTAGGACAATAGTTTATCTTCCTTCTTCTTTGAAAGTAGGAGAATTTATACTAAAGCATAAAGAATTAAAAGATAATATTTTTAATTATCCAATGTTGGTTAGTAAGGTGCATCGCCCATATTTGATTAAAGGTCTAAATTCACATGAAAAAGCAGAGAGTATTATAGAAAGTTATAATTTTATAGATGATTTTTTTCCTGCTAAATTGAGCCATGAATTATATGAAAAAGGAAAACTTTTGTTAAGTAGTTTTTCTGTCAAAGATGACTCTTTCTTTAAAATATACCTTTGTATATATACCAATTTTGATAAAGAAGGAGAAATTAATATAAAATTAGCAGATTCATATGAAAATATAATTGGAACTCTAACTTTTGGTATTATAAAACAGAAAGAGAAAAAGACAATCTTGATTGGGGGATTACAAGGAGCTTCAAAAGAACTGAATGAAGAATATATAAAAAACTGTACTAAAAATATGTATGGTTTATTTCCTAAAAAGCTTTTATTTGAAGTTCTTTGTTTTTTAGAGAAAACTCTAAAAACTAATTTTATGAAAGCAGCAACAGGTAATTTTACTCATATATATACATCTGAAAGATATACTTCAAGAAGAAAAATTCTCTCTGATTATGATTCGTTTTGGAAATCATTAAATGCTTTTCAAGAAAAAAATAAACTGTGGTATTTTACTGAATCTATAAAAAGAAAATCTCTGGAAGAAATACCAAGTAAAAAAAGAAATCAATATCAAAAAAGATATAGGCTTCTTGACAATATTGAAAGAGATATTTTGAATAAATTTAAAGGAGAAGATAATGAAAATACTTATAATACGTTTTAAACAAATAGGAGATGCTGTTTTAAGTTCAGTTATATGTAACACCCTTAAAAAGAGTTTTCCTGATGCTGAAATTGATTATGTAGTATATGAGCATATTGCTCCTTTATTTAAAAATCATCCATATATTGATAATGTTATTTCAATAACTAAAGAAGAACAGAAAAACTTTTTTAAATATATAATCAAAGTATGGAAAGTAACAAGAAAAAAATATGACATAATAATAGATATAATGTCTACTCCCAAAAGTGAATTTTTTACTTTGTTTTCTTTAAAAAGTAAATATAGAATAGGGAGAAGAAAAATGTATAGAGGTTTTACATATACTCATAAAATTTCTGAACCTATTGATTCAAAAGATAAAGTTGATAAATTTTTAAAAATGCTGGATCCATTAGCAGAAAATTATAAAATTTTATATGATAATAATTATGTAATCCAGATAGAGGAAAAAGAAAAGGAATATATGAGAAAAAAAATGGAAGAATCAGGAATAAATTTTTCTAATCCAGTCTTTATATGTGCCATAAATTCAAGGCGTTCAGAAAAAGTTTATCCTCTTAATAAAATGGAATGTGTTATTAAAAAAGTAATAGAAGAACTGAATCCACAAATTATATTATTTTATTCTCCATCAGAGAAAGAGTTTGCCAAAAACTTTCATTCTAGATTAGCTAACAGCAAAAATATCTTTTCAAATATAGAAACTGCTTCAATAAGAGAACTAGCAATGCTTATCTCAAATTGTGACATATTTTTTGGAAACGAGGGTGGGCCAAGACATATAGCCCAAAGTTTAGATATTCCAAGTTTTGCTATCTTTAGTTCTAAAAGCAGTAAAAAAGAGTGGCTAGCTAATCCAAGTAAAAAACATCAAGGTGTAGAACCTAGAGACATTTATCCAGAGTGTCATCTTCTAAGTTATAAAGATTGTTATTCGTTAATTAAGCCAGACTATGTTGTTGACAAAATTAAAGAACTATATTTACAATACTGTAGAAATATGTAATAAAAAATGAAGATTTTTTTCAATATCAGCTACATCAGCTTAAAGATAATAGAAACTTTTCTCTTTATAAAACTTTTTTATCAATTAAATAATATGCTATTTTTGCAATAATTTAAATTTTTATCTTTTTAACATAGATTAGATTTATAACTAAAATGTGAAGTTCAAAGATATAAATTTGAAATCAAAGAATAAAAATGTTATTATGCAGATAAAGAAGAGAAAAATTTTATACAGGAGAAAAAATGAGTGAAATATGGAATCCCTGGCATGGCTGTTATAAGAAAAGTGAAGGTTGCTTAAACTGCTATATGTACTATCTGGATGCTCAGAGAGGACAGAGGAGCGATGTAATATATAAAGTAAAAAATAATTTTAACCTTCCCTTGAAAAAAGATAGAAAAGGAAACTATAAGATAAAGAAAGGAACTCTTCTCTATACATGTATGACTTCAGATTTTTTTCTTGAGGAAGCTGATGAATGGAGAAAAGAGATATGGGATATGATTAGGATCCGAACTGATGTGATTTTCTGGATACTTACAAAAAGACCTGAACGAATAGAAGAGGCCCTTCCATCTGACTGGGGAGAGGGGTGGGACAATGTATGTATCAATGTTACAGTGGAAAATCAAAAAAGAGCAGATGAGAGGATACCTATTCTTTTGGAACTTCCTTTTAAATATAAAGGAGTGGTAGCAGCTCCTATTTTAGGAAGTATAAATATAGAAAAATATCTAAAAACTGGGATAATAAATGATGTAAGTGCTAGTGGAGAAAATTATGCTGGAGCCAGGTCTTGTGACTATGATTGGATAAAAAATCTTTATGAACAGTGTAGCTTATATGATACAACTTTTAATTTTTTTGAAACAGGAGAATATTTTATAAAAAATGGAAAAAAATATCATATACCTAAAAAATTACAAAAGGAACAGGCAGAAAAATCAGGATTAAATTATAGAGGAAAGAAGTCTTCAATAATACTTAAAGAAATAGAGAAAGATGAACAGATGCAGCTTTTTAATATTAAAAATAATTAATCGTAAATTTTCAAAAAAAGATTGGATTATAAAAATATTTGTATTATAATATATTTCTATAATCAAATTATACTAGGAGGAATTTATGAGAGAAAAAATTGAAGAAATATTGAAAACTGAAGAAGGAGTATCTTTAGCCAAAATTTCTAAAGACTTGGGGATATCATTTATAGAAGTATTGAGACAGGCACCAGCACCAACTGTAAGAAAATATGATGTATCAAAACTAGATGAACTTTTTGATATATTAAGAAGTTGGGAAAAAGTATTTTTATTAGTTGTAACACCTAGTTTTGTTTTAGAAATAAAAGATAAATTTCCAAAGGGGTTCTATTCTCATGGATTTTTAAATTTTCATGATGAAACCTCTTCAATAGGTGGACATTTATCAGCTTCTAAGATAAAAGAAATATTTGTTGTAGAAGATATGATGTATGGAAGAAAAAGCTGTTCAATTAAATTTTATGGAGAAGATGAGAAAGAGATATTTGCCATTTATGTTCCTAGAGATGAAAAGAAAGAGCTTATAAAAGAATGTTTAGAAAGCTTTAATAAACTATAATTAATAAAACAACTTGGAGGTGGCATAATGAGAAAAAGTTTATTAATACTTACAATAATGAGCAGTATTATTTCATATAGTGCAGAATTTAGAGATGGACTTTATAGAGGAGTATTTGTATCAGGACAGGAAACACAGGTTGAAGTGCAGTTTAATTTAAAAGATGATACTGTGAAGAATCCTAAGTATAGAACACTTGCATATAAAGGAACAGATTATTTGAAGGAAAAATCAGTAGCTGATCAAAAAGAAAAATATGAAAATATTCTAAAATTTACAGAAGGAAAAAAACTGAAAGAGGTTTTAGAAAAACTTTATAAACCAGAGGAGATAGAAGTGGCAGGAGCTTCTGTAAGAGGTACTAAAATAAGAGCTGCAATGCAGAATGCTGTAAATAGTGGAGTATATAAACCTGATTAAAATAAATTAATTGAAATGAATCTAAACTATTGGATGAAATATGGTAGTTCAGATTCATTTTTTTATATAATAATCAAGAATAGTTATTTAATAGTTATTGCCTTTATTTGTTTTTTATAACTAATAAAGTATAATATTTTTGAAAAATGTGTTTGAATTAAAAAGTAATAGTTGTAAAAATAAAAAAAACGTGTTATTCTAATTATAATTATATATAATTAGATGGAGATGGTAAAGAACAATCAAGACAAAGTAAATTATAAATCAATTTTAGGAGGGTGAAAAATGAATAAATATGAGGAAGCTATGAAATTATTAGAGAAGCAAGTAGGGAATAAAGATGGATTAATAACTCTTTCTACTATTTCGTTAGAAACAGGAATTGATGGAAGAAGTAAACCTGCTTCTCGTATTGTAGACGCATACTATGAAGATGGAGCTTTTTATATTGTTACTTATGCAACTTCAAATAAGATGTTGGAATTATTAAAAAATCCTGAAGTAGCCATTTGTGTCATTGTAGAAAACTTTACAGCTGATGGTATTGGAGAAAACTTAGGCTGGGTATGTGATGAAAAAAATGTAGAAATGATGACAAAGCTGAGAGAAATATTTGCTGCTTGGTATAATGAAGCAAATAATGATGAAGATCCAAATACATGTTTATTGCGTATTTCTTTAACAAAAGGATTATGGAATGACCCTCATGCAGGAGTTAGAACTGAAATTGATTTTATTAATAAAATAGTTAATTAAATATTTTCTGGACTAATAAATTTTACATTAAAGAAGTAGTATTTTATTGAAAAAATTAAAATTTTAAAAATATATTAATATAAAGTTTAAAATAGAAATATTGAATAAAAAATTAATAAAAAGCAGAAATTTTGTGTATAGTGTGAAATTCCTGCTTTTATATTTTTATAATTGATTTTGATTAGGAAGAGCTTTATTATATTCAAATCTGGCTTTCATTCCAGCAGTTCTCATTTTTCCTCTTTCAGTACTTATTTCTGTGTTAAGTTTTTCAACTTTATTCCAGTCAGGACTGTCTTTAAGCAGTTCTTTTTTTATTTCTAATCTTTTTTCTTCAATAAGAATACTGCTTTTTTCCAGTTCAGGACTTCTTTTAAAATTCATATGATTTGAAGATGTTTGACAAGAACTATTTCCAAAATTATGCATTCTTCCATCAGAATCATTCCAATTTTTATGTCCTCTTGCAAATGAAGTAGCTCCTAAAGCCAATAACATAACTCCAACAACAGCTAATTTTTTCATATTTATCACTCCTATAAGTTTTTTCTTTATGCAGTAATAATAACAGATAATTATGACTTGAATATGTCAGAGCTTATTTTAAAACTAAGAATAAAAAAAATTATAATATATCTTTATTACTAGAAATAACTAAATAAAATTTAAAGTATAAAAAATTCATGTCCGAAAACAGCTGATTTTTTTAAGGAAAGAATGATATAATTATAAAAAAGGAGGTGAAGTGATGCTGAAAGATAAAAAATATGCATGGTATATGGCACTTAAAGCAAAAGATGTCAGATTTGATGGACGTTTTTTTGTAGGGGTATCATCTACAAAGGTATATTGCCGTCCAGTATGTAGAGCAAAAATGCCAAAGTTTGAAAATTGTACTTTTTATTCAACAGCAGCAGAAGCAGAACAGGCGGGATATCGTCCATGTCTGATATGCAGACCTGAGCTTGCACCAGGAACTTCTGTTACAGATGCAACAGCTTCTCTTTTACAGCGAGCAGTAAAAACATTAGAAAAAGAATGTGGAAATGGAGACAGTATAGAGGAAACTGCCAGTCATCTTGGATGTACATCTCGTCATCTTCGGAGGGCATTTGCAACAGAATATAATGTAACACCAACACAATATTTACAAACCTGTAGGCTGCTTCTTGCAAAAAGTCTGCTTACTGATACAAATTTGTCAGTTCTTGAAGTTGCAATATCTTCTGGCTTCGGTAGTTTAAGACGTTTTAATGATGTCTTTAAAAAACAATATAAGCTTGTACCTACAGCCTTACGAAAACAAGGAGGAAATAAAAAGAAACAAACAGATGAAATAACTTTAGCATTAGGATATCGCCCTCCTTATCAATGGGAACATATATTGAATTTTCTTGCTTTACGTGCTATTCCTGGAGTTGAAACAGTAAAAGAGGGAAAATATTATCGTACTGTACATTTTCTAAATGGAGAAAAACATATATACAGCTGGATACAGGCAGAAAATCAACCAGAGAAAAATACTATAGCAGTTACAATGCCAGCTGAACTTCTACCTGTGCTGTCACAAGTACTAGCTAAAGTTAGGAATTTATTTGATTTATCCTGTGATCCATATGCAGTATATGAAGGACTGATGAAAATGAATAATATACAGCCTAATATCTGTACCTTAGGCATTCGTGTTCCTGGATGTTTCGATCCTTTTGAAATGTCAGTGAGAGCAGTTTTAGGGCAGCAAATTACTATAAAGGCAGCAAAAACACTGGCAGCAAGAATTACAGAAAAATTTGGTGTAACTATTGAAACTGGAATAGAAGGATTGACTCATATTTTTCCAGAACCAGAGGATATTTATAAGTTGAAAGATAAAATTACTGATTCTCTTGGAGAATTAGGAATAATTAAAACAAGAGCAAAAACAATTTTAGAACTTGCTTCAGCATTTGTAAATAAGGAGATAGATTTTAATTTTTGTATTCATCCAGAAGAGGAAATAAAAAAATTGATGAAGATTTCAGGAATAGGAAACTGGACAGCACAATATATTGCTATGCGTGCTATGGGATTGACTGATGCATTTTTAGAGACAGATTATGGAGTAAAAAAAGCACTGCCATCATATACTCCAAAAGAAATATTGACTTTAGCAGAAGCATGGCGTCCTTGGAGAAGTTATGCAGTGGTTAATTTATGGAATTCATTATGAGGGAATGAGGAGGAAAAATGTACTATTCAACGAATTATATATCGCCTTTAGGAAAAATTTTATTAGCAAGTGATGGGAATAATCTTATTGGATTATGGTTTGAGGAACAAAAATATTATGCTGCTACTATCAAAGAAAATATAGCAGATAATTCACAACTTCCAGTATTTAATATTACAAAGAAGTGGTTGGATAGATATTTCAATGGAGAAGAACCAAATATTTCGGAAATTCCCTTATCTCCTAAAGGAGGAGAATTCAGAAAAATTATATGGGATATTTTATCTGAAATTCCTTATGGAAAAACTATAACTTATGGAGAAATAGCAGAGAAGGCAGCTAAGAAAATGGGAAAAGAAAGAATGTCCAGTCAGGCAGTTGGAGGGGCAGTAGGACATAATCCTATTTCTATCATTATACCATGTCATCGTGTTGTAGGTAAAAATGGAAGTTTAACAGGATATGCTGGTGGGATTGATAAAAAAATTAAATTATTAGAACTTGAAAAGGTTGATACATCACACTTTTTTGTTCCCACTAAAGGGACAGCACTTTGAAAATATCAAGAAATGAGGAAACTATGAAAAAGATTAAAATATTCTTTATTTTTCTGATATTTTGCAGCTTTAATTTAAAAATAAATAGTCAGGAAATAGATAAAGAAGTTAAAACAATACATATATTTGTAGCTCTTTGTGATAATAAAAATCAGGGGATAGTAAAAGTTCCAGAGAAAATAGGAAATGGACAGGATCCAGAAAATAATCTTTACTGGGGCTGTGCTTATGGAATAAAAACATATTTTAAAAGAAGCAAAGAATGGAAACTTCTAAAAACAGAAAAATCAGACTCAGTGGTTTTAGAAAGGGTTATATTTAAACATAAAACAAAAAATTACTATATAATTGCAGATGCCTATGATGGAAAATATATAAAAGAATGTACAAAAGATTTTTTAAGTGCCAGTTCTGGAATAACCAAAAGTAAAATCAAAATAAATGATAAAACTATTGGAACAGATGGAAATGCAGAGTTAATATCATATATTGGTCATAATGGACTTATGGATTTTAATATTAGAAATAAGTATATAAATAAAGATAAGAAAAAAAGAGATGTTATTATACTTGCATGTTACAGCAAACTTTATTTTCCTAAACATTTAAAGTCAGCAAATGTTAATCCCTTATTGTGGACAACAGGGCGAATGGCTCCAGAAGCTTATACTATACATGATGCAATAAATGGATATTTAAATAATGAGGATAATGAAAAGATAAGAGAAAGAGGTGCATTAGCTTACTCAAAATATCAAAAATGCAGTAAGAAAGCAGCTAATAATTTGTTGGTAATTGGGTGGTAGGAGAAAATTTAATACCAGATATCAACTGATAAAAAATATATGAAAAAAGAGATTGATGAATACTTCAGTCTCTTTTTTATTTCAAGGACTAATTTAAATGCAACTAAAGTTTTTACTCTTATTATACATTAATTTTATATTCTATTTACATAGGGTTGCTAAAATTTCAATATAAAAATAATAAATATTAAATATAAGGGGAGATTTAGTTGAAAATAAAAAAAGATAATTATATGATTATACTTTTAGTTCCAGTTATGAGTATTTTTACTGTATTTGTTTTCTGGCCCATATTGAGAACTATCTATCTTAGTTTCTTTGATTGGAATATGATAAGCAGGAATAAAAAATTTGTGATGCTGGATAACTATACAGGTATATTGGCTGATCCAGTTATATATAAATCACTGGGAAATACATTTTTATACATAATATTTTTAGGGATATTTAATTTTATATTACCTTATATATTTGCCTATGCCCTAGCCTTGCTTATCAGCAAATTGAAAAGTTTTTATCGAGCAATGATATTTTTTCCAAGTATAATTTCTCTTGTGGTAGCGTCTTTAATATTTTTATGGCTTTTTAATCCTATGTCAGGACCTATATCAAAGGTCTATGAGATATTTGGAATAGAATCTCCATTTTGGTTGAAAACTAATGGGTTAGTAATTCTTTTGGTAAGTATAATAACAGCATGGAAGATATTTGGGTACAATCTGATACTTCTTTTAGCAGGGATACTTGAAGTTCCTACTGAGCTGATAGAAAGTGCAAAAATAGATAAACTTTCTAACTTTCAGATATTTATATATATAGTACTTCCTATGACATCTTCTACAGCGTTATATGTGTCAATAATGACAGTGGTATATGGACTTCAACAGGTCTTTGTTCCCATAAATGTTCTTACTCAGGGAGGGCCGAATAATGGAAGTACCAATCTGGTATATAGTATATATCAATATGCTTTTACTTTCTTTCAGACAGGAAGAGCTTCAGCACTTGCTATAATTACAACTCTGTTTTTCTTTATATTAATAAGTCTGAAAATAAAAATATTGGAAAAGGGAGTTTATTATGAAAACTAAAGAAAGAAAATGGCATATACTATTTTTTATAATAATTTTGTTACAGATATTTCCATTGGTATATATGCTTTCTATATCATTAAAAAGTATGGATCAGGTATTCTCTGAACCATTGAAACTTATTCCATCAGCAATTACATTTGAAAATTATAAGCATATCTGGAAGAATGTTCCAATAATCAAATATATATGGAATACTTTCTTTATTTCTACAATGGTCACTTTTGGAAAAATAATTACAAGTATTATGGCAGCTTATGTAATAACATATAAGGATTTTAAGGGGAAGAAAATAATATATTCAATGATATTAGTTACTTTATTTATTCCATTTACAGTAACAATGATTCCAAACTATTTAACAGTATCAAAATTAGGAATACTGGATACAAGTTTTGGAGTAATTCTTCCACAATTAGGAGATGCTTTGGGAATACTTCTTATGATGCAGAATATGAGAGGAATACCAAAATCACTTTTAGAAGTGGCAAAAATAGATAATATATCTGAAACAAGAACTTTAATACATCTCATAATACCTATGATAAAAAATTCTATAATAGCAATGGGAATATTATTTTTTATCAATTCATGGAATGAGTATTTTTGGCCTTTGATAATATTGAGCAGTAAAGAAAATTATACATTATCTCTTGCTTTACAGATGTTCATAAGTTCAGAAGGAGGAAACAACTGGGGAATAACTATGGCAATAGCAGGAATGACAATAATTTTTCCAATAATTCTCTATATATTTTGCCAGAGAATGATAATGACAAGTTTTGTTAAATCGGGAATAAAAGGATAACTAAAAGGAGAAAAAATGAGCAGTATAGTATTTAAAAATGTATGTAAGAATTATGGGAATACACAAGTAGTAAAAAATCTTAATTTAGAAATTAATCCAGGAGAAAGACTTGTTCTGCTGGGACCATCAGGATGTGGAAAAAGTACTACATTGAGAATGATAGCAGGACTTGAAAAAATAACATCAGGAGAATTGTACTTTGGAGATAAAGTGATGAATGATATAGAATCTGGAGATAGAAATGTAGCAATGGTATTTCAAAATTATGCTCTTTATCCTCATATGACTGTCTGGGATAATATAACATTTGGACTTAGAATGAATAAAGTGGAAAGAGAAGAGATAGAAAAAAGAGCTAGAGAAGCTTTGAAAATATTAAATCTTGAAGGGTTGGAGAAAAGATATTCCAAGGAACTTTCAGGAGGACAAAGGCAGAGAGTGGCACTATGCAGAGCTGTAGTAAAGCAATCTCCGTTCTTTCTCCTAGATGAACCTCTATCAAATCTTGATGTACAGCTGAGAAATACTTCAAGAGAAGAACTTGTAAAATTACATAACCTCTATAGACCTACGTTTGTATATGTAACACATGATCAGATAGAAGCTATGACTATTGGACATAGAATAGCAGTTTTAAATAAAGGATATTTGCAGCAGATAGACACTCCAGAAAAAATATACAATAATCCAGTAAATGTATTTGTTGCTAAATTTATAGGAATACCTCAAATAAATATAATAAGAGTAAATATAAATGAAGGAGAGCTATTATTGAAAAATAATAGAATAAAAATATCTGATGAAAAAAGGAAATTTATTGAAAAAAGAAGAGAGGTATATTTAGGTATTAGACCAGAGTATGTAAAAGTTGGTAGAGAAAAATCTGAAAATAATATAAAGGGAAATATATCAAAAATAGAAAATTATGGAAGCCAGAAATGTCTCTTAATAACAATAAACGGTGAAGAAAAAATAATGGCATCTGTACCAAATGACAGTGATTTTAAAAGATATGAAGATGTATATATAACATTATCAAAGAAAAATATGCTTTTCTTTGATATAGCTACAGAACAGAATATAGAGATGGAATAATAAAAATTTAAATAAATATTTAATAGGAGGAAAAATTTGAAAGTAAATTTAAAAAATGGGTTAATAGTAGGAACAATGTTATTTACAGCTGCATGTTCACAAGGAGAAAAGGAAGCAGCAGGAAGTACAGTACAGGAGAAAAAGCCAGTTCAAATAGAATACTGGCATGTAGCTTCAGAAACTTTTGGTGGAGGAGCTATAAAAGAATTGATTAAAGAATTTAATAATCAGAATCAAGATATACAGGTAATTGAAAAATTTAATCCAGATATGTATAAAGGGCTTACTCAAAATCTTCAGGTATCAATAGCTTCAAATAAATATCCTGCAATAGTTCAAATGGGGTATTCTTATCTTAATTATGCAAAGGATAATTTTGAGTATACAACAGCTCAAGAAGTTATAAATGAATATTTTCCAGAGGATAAAGAATTTCTTGCTGAGAATTTTCTTCCTAATATTCTTGAACTAGGGCAGGTAGATGGTGAACAGGTAGGAGTACCTTACTCTATAAGTAATCCTATTATGTATATTAATGCTGATTTATTTAAAGAAGCAGGACTTGATCCAGCAAATCCTCCAAAAACTTGGAAAGAGGTAGCAGAAGCAGCAATGACAATAAAAATGAAGACAGGAAATCCAGGGTTCTTTATGCAGGAATATGCTGATAACTGGGCTCAACAAGCTTTGTTAGAAGGAAACGGGGGGCAGATGCTAAAAGTAGAAAATGGAATTACAATACCTACATTTTCATCAAAAGAATCAGCAGAGGCTTACCAACTAACAGCAGATATGATAAAGAACAAATCAGCAATACATGCAAGCAATGATGAAGGATTTCAGACTTTTCTTAATGGAAAATTGGGAATGGTGGTTACAACAATTGGAAAAAGAGAAAATTTTGAATCAAGTGCTAAATTTGATTTGAGAGGAGCAAAATTTCCATTATTTGAAGGAAAAGAGAGAAAGCTTCCTGCTGGAGGAAATATGCTTATGATAATGGCAAAATCTCCAGAGGACCAAAAAGCAGCATGGAGATTTATGAAGTTTCTTTTAAGTTCTAATTCTACTGAAAAATGGACTAAAGGAACAGGATATCTTCCGCCTACAATAGTAGAAAAGGGAACAGGAATAGATAAATTTCTTACTGAAAATAAATTGATGAGTGTAGCTGCAAGTCAAATGACTGATATGGGACAATGGGCAAGTTTTTCAGGAAGCAATGGATTAAAGGCTGAGCAGATACTTATAGATGCAAGAGATATTATATTAAGTGGAGAAAAACCTGCGGATAAAGCTCTTGAAGATGCACAAAATGAAATTCTGAAACTTATGAAGTAATTAAGGAGAATGGAAAAAATATGAATAGAATATATATAAGTGATCTCATATGTGCAAGTGATAGTTATGAAGAAACAATAAATTTTTTAGAAGAAAATAAAATAAAAAACATAGAATTTTTTATAGAGCCATATGATGAAAAACATAGCAAGAAGCTGAATAAAGTTCTTGAAAATTATTCAATAGAAAATCTTTCATTTCATGGACCATACAGATATTTTAAACTTACAGTGCCAGAAGAAAAATGGAAAGAGGCACTTGAAGACTTTGAAAAGGCTATTGATATAACTCGAAAATATAGAGGAGAATTTTTAGTTCTCCATACTAATGAAGTTTTGGAAGAGAAAGTCGATAAAAATATAATAGAAAGAAGAATAGAAGAAATAGTAAAAAAAGCTGAGGAAAAATCGGTAAAAATAGCAGTAGAAAATGTGGGAATCAGTAAAAATATGCTGTATAATCAAGAAGAATATATTGAACTTATAAAAAAATATAAATTTTATTCTCTTATTGATATAGGGCATGCTTTATTAAATAACTGGAATGTGGAAAATTTAATAGGAGCATTGAAAGATGAGATAATAGGATATCATCTTCATAATAATGATGGAGAAAGGGATATGCATCAATCTGTCTTTAATGGTAAATTTGATTTAAAAAAAATACTGAAATATGTTCATGAAAAAACACCAGATGCAAATCTTGTATTGGAATATTCTGCTGTGACCTCTAAAAATGAACTCCTTGAAGATTTAAAACTGATAAATAATTTTAAGTAAAATCAAAAATAACATAAATAAAGAAAAAACTAGTTGAAAACAGTATAAAAATATACTTTACAACTAGTTTTTTTAGAACATTTAATTTTATGTTAGTTTATATTTATACATATCATTATCTTTAAACTTTTCAATTTTATTTTCATTAAACAGATAATCTAAATGAGATAATGTTTCTCCAACAGCAAACCATTTTTGGTTATCTGGAAATTCTGTCCATGATTTTCCTCTCATATTCCATTTCATAAATGATGCTATTTCATATGCTGTCAGTCCTTCTTTAGCAGATTTTTCTTTGATTACTTCAAGAGTATCTGTTAATCTTGATTTATGATGCTCTATTATTTCATCTATTCTGCTGTAAACATCATCAGAAGTTGCTCTATGCCCTGGAAATGTTTTTGTTATTTCAAGTTTTTTTATTTTTTCAAGGCTTTCAATATAGTTTCTTAGAGAATCTTTTACCCTAAGCCAAGAAGTTATATTAGGAGTTATATCAAAAAGTATATGATCTCCAGAAAATAAAAGTTTTTCTTTTTCAAGGTAAAGGCATGTGTGCCCAGGAGTATGTCCTGAAGTAAGAATAACTGTAAATTCCAGTTTATCCACATTAAATTTATATCCATCTTCAACTAAAATTGATTCAAACATTCCATCAGGAGCAAAGATTTTTGCTTGATTGGTATCTCTTAATCTCTCAATGATTTCATAAGGAAAACCTTCTGAAGCAAATCTTTTTTCTGATTCTTCCCAATTAAAACCTTCTAAATTTTCAAACATATACTCATAATCAATTTTTCCAATGTAGACTTTACTATTTTTATGAGCAATTTTATTTATCAGTCCAGTATGATCAGAGTGGAGATGAGTTAGAAAAATATCTGTTTTTTCCATATCCACATTAAGTTCCTTTAAATTTTCTATAAGTGCTTCATGACATTCAGGACGATTAAAACCAGTATCAATTAATAGATTTCTATTTTCTAATTTTATTAAGTAAGAATTTAAAGTTTTTAATGGATTTTCTGGTAATGGAATTAACATTCTATATATTTCTGGCTTTTTGTAAAGTAACTCTAGCATATTTTATCAACCTCACTTATAATTTAATATGTTATATAACCACCTTTACTTAAAAGTATATACTTAATTTTAGTATTTTACAATTAAAAGAATGATTCATAAAAAAACAGAAAGTATATATTTTATATTTCTAAAAAAGCTTTGAAGTAGTTTTTTACATAAGTATAGTTAAATGAAGAAAAAAGGTATATAATATCAAATATTAAAAATCAGATAACAGGGGGAAAGTTTTATGGAGCAGGTCTTGATGAAAGCATCAGCTTTTGTTTTTATTATAATAATGGGATATGTACTGAAAAAAAGAGGTTTTTTTGCACCAGATGATTATAGGATAGTGACGAAAATAGTTATAAATATAACCCTTCCAGCAGCTATAATAAATAGCTTTGGAAGTTTTCAAAAAGATGATTCACTTTTTATTCTTGTTCTTCTTGGATTAGGATGTAATATGGTAATGATACTCATAGGATATATTCTTTCAGATAAAAAGGGAGATAAGTTAAGGGCTTTGTATATGCTTAATTTATCAGGATATAATATAGGGGCTTTTACATTGCCGTTTGTACAAAATTTTTTAGGAGCTTTTGGAGTGGTGGCAGTATGTATGTTTGATATAGGAAATTCTATAAGTTGTACTGGAGGTTCTTATGCAGTGACATCAGCAGTAATAGGAAGTAGAGAAAAGGCTTCTTTTGCTCAATCTATTAAAAAACTTTTTTCTTCTGTGCCTTTTGTCACTTATACTGGAATGTTAATATTAGCATTGCTGAATATACACATACCTAAAGAAATAATTTCTCTTACATCTGTGATAGGAGCAGCTAATGGATTTGTTTCTATGTTGATGATAGGAATGATGTTTGAGATAAAATTCAGGTATGATTACCTTTCAAAAGCTGGATTTATACTTGCAGTTAGATATCTAGCTTCTGGAATACTGGCATTTATATTTTATAAATTCATGCCTTTTCCACTGGAGATTCGTCAGGTATTAGTAATAGCAGTATTTGCTCCAGTTTCAGCATTATCAGCAGTATTTACTGAAAAATGTGATGGAGATGTGGGAATAGCTGGATTTACAAGTTCAGCATCGATAATCATAAGTATAACAATAATTACTTTCCTTTTGGTATCAATGGGAATAGGAATATAAATAAAAAGCTGACTCATAGAATAAATATATTTTAAAATCTTTTTAGATTTTTAAAACTATTTTTATCTCAATGATATCAGCTTTTTTTAATTATTTTATTTATTTTGTGGAAATACAACTATAAGCAGCATTTTAAAAGCCTCTTTTGCAAAAACTGAATGTGGTTTATTTGCAGGCATTACAAGAGTTTCACCTTGATTTAGAATATATTCTTTTCCATCTACCATAAAAGCTCCTATTCCTTCTAAAACTGTAACCATAGCATCTCCAGAAGAATCATGTGTTCCTATTTCTTCATTTTTATCAAATGCAAATACAGTTATACTTACTGCACTATTTTGAGCAAGAGTTTTACTCACTACCTGCCCATCTTGTATTTTAACAAGATCTTTTAAAAGTGTAACTTCTTCGTGAGGAATATTTTTTAAGATATTTAGTTCCATTTTTTCCCTCCTAATTAATATAAAATTTTCTTTTCTAAATTATATAAATATTATACTACAGATTTTTATAGAGAACGGTAACATGTGTTACTGTTCTTTTATCTTATTTTATAGAACTTTTTATAAAAAAACATATCATTATAAAAATAACAATACAAGTTTTAAAGTATTTTTTTAATGAATGAAATCTATAAATCTAATTAAGATGTCATAATGAAAAAACAGAACTATAATAAGAGGTTTTTTTAGTTTGTGTACTGAAAATTAATATGTTATAATTTAAATATAAACTTATATAGTATATAAAAATTCTATAAAACAGCAATTATTAAATTGTATAATGCCATACTTTAAAAATAATTGTTTGTCAAATTTAAAAAAGTATACAGAATATATATAAGTTGAATTTTAAAACATCAAGGAGGAAATATGAAAAAAGTACTTTGGGTACTTCTTTTTTTATCTTGTTTGAGCACAATTCTTTTATCACAAGAAATAAGTGAAAAAGAGGGAAAAAAAGTAATTGAGGACATAAGAAGAGATCTCAACGAATCCCTTGAAGAAAAAGTATTTAGAAGCAAAAATACTATTGAAACTAGAACAGCATCAGGGGAAGCAGCTTTTGAAACAGGAAAAGAAAGAATGTCATTCTTAAAAATGGAAGAAAAAGAAATTATGGAATTTGAAGAAATTTTGGGGATGGAAGCAAATGAAAACAGAGTATTTTTAAGTCAAAAATTTGATGAAATACACAAGGAGTTCAATTTCAATAAAAATGAGATTGAATCTATTTCAATTGAAAATAAGAAACTAAATGAATACTTGAGTAAACTTAATAACATTGAACAGAAGATAAGAACTGGAAATTAAGGGGGGAGATTTTATGAGAAAGAATGATATTTAAAAATCTCTGAAGAGATTTTTAAAGAGAAGAGTCAGTTATTCCTTTTCACTTTTGATAGCTTTTATGATAACAGGTGGAATAGTCTTGGGAGCAGGAATAACAGCAGAAGAGATTCATGAAACAAAAGGGGATTTATTAATTAAGATTCAAGAAGAAAGAGAAGCCATAAAGCAAAAATTATTAGAAAATCAAAGTAAGATGAAAACACTAAATTTGAATTCAAGGATTCTTTTGAAAGAAGCTGATTTTTATTCTAAACCAACAGCACCAGCATATGGATTTTCAATGATAGGAGGCTTTAAAAAAGCTGACAGTGTAAGTAAAGACTGGAAAGGAAGTGTAAGAGGAGACACTTCTATGGATAAATTAAGAAAAAGATTTAACGAAGTACATGGAACATCAGCAGAAACAGGAGAGAAGGGAACACTTTTAGGAGCAGCCCAATATACACATAATAATAAAGCAAGTGGATATGCATCAAGCGGTTGGATAAATATGAGTGGAAATTATCATTCAAATACAAATGTATATGATGCAGAGGCAAAGTTATTCATTCTGCCAGTGGTAAAAGCACCAGTAGTAATAGAACCAACAGTTCCAAATGTAGCATTTACAGTGCCCACAGCTCCAACAGTGATACCAGTGACATCACCAGCAATAGCTTCAATAACAGTAGGAGCAGTAAATGTAACAGCTCCAACAGTTGTAACTCCAACTGTGACACTGCCAACAACACCAACAGCACCAGGAGATATAATAGTAACAGTAAATGAACCAAATATAAATGTAAATATAGGGACAATAAATGTAGCTGGACCAGGGGTATTAAATATACCTAATTTAGTTACGCCTAATATAGTGATTTCTTTGAACCCTGTGGCACCACCTTCAATTATACCACCATCACCAACATCACCAAGTGTATCTACACCAACAGCACCAGCAGCACCAAATTTTGTTTCATATGTAGCTCCAGGTGGATCGTGGTTAGGAGGGTTTACAGCCTATCAGGGAGTCAATTATTTTAATCCTGCAATCTTATATGCAAATACTAACTCTTTAGCAAGTTTAGGAACTCCTGCTAACTTGGCTAGTGGAAGTGTAAGAAGACAAACAGATCCTGCTCTGCCGCTTTTTTCTAATATCAGATAAAGATGAACTTGGAGCAACATTTGATAACGAACTTAGAGGAAATG
>ENA-ORNI01000511-ORNI01000511.1-human-gut-metagenome-genome-assembly--contig:-NODE-511-length-33158-cov-2.72691_pt1 | contig 33158 bp, 51 predicted proteins | sample MGYA00242118_ERZ509028 | MGnify/ENA primary metagenome ERZ509028 (study PRJEB26280, sample SAMEA2338755) | human gut metagenome | biome: human gut; feature: human-associated habitat; material: faeces...
CGAATCGGAAATAGAAGTATTTCAGTAATTCATGCTGGAGATTTCCACTTTCTATGGAGATGTAAAATTCCAGAAAATTTTGCAGGAAATCTTGCGTTTTCTGGTAAAATAACAATCAGGATTAACCACAAAAGGCTCTGGATTAGAAGCAATACTTGAAATGTCGCTTAAAAGAAGCGATTTCACATGGTCAGCAAAGGCTATAACAATATCTCCTACTTATAAGTAAAAAAAGAATCTATCTATAAGGGCCGCTTTCATTTTCCTGATAGAAGGAAACGAAAGCGGCCGCACAAATCAAAGGATTTGTCAATAATTATTTTCGAAAAACAATATTTTTTTTGGTAACACCCTATGTTTCCATATAAAAATCAAGATCTTAAATATATTCACTCTAAACTAAATGACATTGGGTGTGAACAGTAACAAATAATTCAGATTCATATGAATTATACTACTGGTATAATAACAAAGAAAAAAATTTATGTTAAGATATAGCCATCAAAAGAAAAAACGGGCGTAAAAATCAGCCCAGAAAGGAAAAACCATGAACAGAATCAACAACACTTTATCTTATCTGTATAGCTATTCCAGTCTGTTGTCACTCGCTCTTAGCAAGGGACTTGTTGTGGTACGCTCATACAGAGACAAAGATAAGGTAGATGTGAGGTCTGTCATGTGATCCGATTTTGGGATTTTTATAAGACTTTCTGCAAGCCGCTTGTCCTGATGGGCAGGCGGTTTTTTATATGCAGAAAGGATGAAAAAGAAATGCCAACGATCAATATGGTAGAAACGGGAAAAAAGATAGAAGAGATGCGAAAGCTGGTTGGAATGACAGTAAAAGAACTGCAGGAAGTATTTGGTTTTGCGACACCTCAAGCGATTTACAAATGGCAGCATGGTACTGCAATGCCAACCATTGACAATCTGGTGATTCTGGCAGCGGTATTTGGATGCCGGATCGATGACATCATTGTTGTGGATAGAATAGAAATAAGAAAAACAGCTTGAAAATCCGCAGAGTAAATCTGCGGAGTATATAGGCAAGTGGCCCAGCGGCGACGGCGCCTGACTGTAAATCAGGTACAAGGAAACATCGGGGGTTCGAATCCCTCCTTGCCTACTTAGAATCTATGCCGGTATGACGGTTTACACCCATATCAGAGTTTTTTACTGATATGGCGAAATTGGCAGACGCAACGGGTTTAAGCCCCGCCAGGAGAAATCCCGTGTCGGTTCGAGTCCGACTACCGGTACGATATAGGTGGGTATGTCTAGTGGCGAAGACGGCGGACTGTAAATCCGTTACAAGGAAACATCGTGGGTTCGAGTCCCACCCCATCTACTTTGCCCCTGTAGCAGAATTGGCATATGCACCGGACTAAGGATCCGGATACCGTAAGGTATGTGTGGGTTCGAGTCCCACCAGGGGTACTTTGGCAGCGTCACATAGTGGACGAGTGCATCCGGCTGGAATCCGGAAGGTCGGCGTAAACTGGCCCGCAGGTTCGAATCCTGCCGCTGTCGTTTTTATAAATTCGCTTAGGAAGGAATGGTCGTTTAATAAGGTCATCCTTCTTTTTTTGGTTAAAAACGCAATTATAGGAGCCCGCATTTATAAAGAATACATTCTGCCATATTATAACGGAACAAATGTCTGTTTTAAAAAATGAAGGAGGAAAACAAATGAACAAAGTTATTTTACTTGGAAGACTGACGAGGGATCCTGAAGTGAGGTATTCCAATGGTGCACGTCCGATGGCGGTTGCAAGATATACGCTTGCTGTCAACCGAAGGACAAGGAATCAGGATGGAGCAGATACGGATTTCATTAACGTTGTCGCCTTTGACAGGACTGCGGAGTTTGCAGAAAAATATCTCCGCAGAGGAATGCCGGTCCTGATCTCGGGAAGAATCCAGACCGGAAGCTATACTGACCGGGATGGAAGACGGGTCAATACATTCGAAGTGGTTGCTGAAGAACATGAGTTTGTGGAGAGCCGGTCCGCTGCCGCAGGTAATACAAACATGGCCCCAGCCGGATCTGGATTTATGGATATCCCACAGGATCCAGGGCTTCCATTTAACTAAAAATGAACTGAACATTATACAAAGGGAGAAAAGATATGCTGAATGAAATGATCGTTGAATCAGGGAAACTTATCACCGCGCAGTTAGAGCTGTTTTTTTACACAGGAAGGGAGCTGATTATCCAGTGTTTTCCCGGCAGGTACCTGAGCACAATCTGGCTGCTTATGTTTGCGGGGAATGCGGTTATCTTAGGTGTATGTTGTATGCTTTTAAAGAAAGCGTCTGATAAAAGTAAGGAGCATGATGCCAGGTGGCTGGCTGCCTGTATGTTTTATGGACCATATAAGCAGATGTACGTAATGGACAACTCATTGCTCCAGACTGCAGATAATAAGCTTGTGCGGAAGATCGAACAAATGTTTGAAACATATGTATACACAGAAGCAAAGAAAGCTTCCCCGCTGAGAACTAGGATACGGAATATTTCCGGCTTTATGATGCAGGCGGGAAAACTGTCATGTATGGGTACCGTATCCGTGCTGGGATTGATCTGGATACTGGCAGAAATCCTGCCGATTCCTGGATCCAGTGGAGTATTTTCAGGCCCGCTTAAAGTTTGGGGTGTGGAGATACTGGCTGTCCTGGCTGTTTTGTATACGGAAATTGGAAATATCATGGACAAGACAGACCTTGTATCAGATCTTAAAGAAACGGTTGTATCATTCTTCCCATTCGGCGCAGCTTCAGGAGACTTATTCGCTGGAGCGTGCATCAAGGCGGTGGCTGCGGTATGGACAGGAATGCTTGCCAGTTCAGCTGTGATAACGCTTTTGGTGCTGCTTCCCAGAGTTTTGCATCTGGCAGGTCGAATGTAAGGCATTTCAGCGAAAATATAAGGAGAGAGCTATGGAAAAACAATATTAAACGTGCCGACAAAGCTCGGAACATTAACTGCCTACGAAGCTTTAGACCCGGCACATCCGGGGATTTATATCGACCTACATCGTGACGGGCATCCGGCGGATATGTCGGTCGCCCTTATCGAAGAGGCGGATGATGAAGCCGACCAGGAAGGGATATGGCTGGTGACCAGGGTCTGGGGAGACAGCCAAAAAGAGGACTATACCCACCGGGTCATTCATGCTAATGTGGGCCAGTTTTTTGGGGATTCGGAATGGGTACTAACGGATGATGATTCGTTCCAGATCCGTAGGCAGCTGGGAAACGGTGTATTTGAGCTGTACCAGATCAATGCATTGGAATGCTACCCGAAGGAGCCAGAAAGCTATTTCCGGATATCCCATGCGGTCATATACATTTCTGACATCAATATCCCAGATATACTTCGCTGTTATGGATATGAGTCTACCGAGGGATTAAAAGAAGAATACGGTGAAGACTGGCAGGGGATTCTGGCGGAATGTGAGTTTGAGCTGATGTCTCAGGAGGGGGAATGTTTTATTGACAGACATAACCTAAGCTGGGATGAGGCTAAAAAGAGGGTCATCCAGCTGTCCGGATATCAGGGATAAGGAGAAAAGCTATGGCAAAATATTGCATCGCCAAAAACGGGCCTGCACCGTATCTTGACTGCAGGGAATGTACGGAAAAAGAGTGCGGATCCTTTTTCTGCCTTGTAGTCGGATCCAGAGGTTTTACCGATTACCCGTTACTGGAAGCGAAATTGGACCATTATCTTGTGAATTTCCCACGAGTCATCATTGTATCCGGGGGAGCACGGGGAGCCGATTCGTTGGCCAGACAGTATGCAAAGCGTAAAGGCTATGGATACAGGGAGTTCCCGGCAAAGTGGGATATATACGGAAAATCTGCAGGCTATATCCGGAATGAGGCCATGCACCAGTATATTGCCCATGTAGCTTATCGGGGTGTTGTGGCATTCTGGGACGGGCAGTCGAAAGGGACAATGCATAATTTTGAGCTTGCAAAGAAATATCGTAACCCGATCCGGATTGTACGAGTACAGATACCAGGTTGAGGAGAAAGTACGTGATGAAAAAAGAAAATAGGAAAAAAGTAGTGAAGAAGATCACAGTCCAGGATGTAACAAAGGAGATTTTTGAGCTTTGTGCCGCAACGGAACCGTATCAACATCCGACAAAAGGAAAAATCCTCTCAGCGTCACAGATCAAATCCCTGTGCCCCTCATTTGGGCCTTATTTCAAAAATGTCAACCGGATAGAAGGCCTTGAAATGATCAAAATCTATGAGGACGAAGTTTCAGCTCTAAATATCAAGAATTCAGGGAATCCTAAATTGGGGATAAGGATGTTTACGGAAGCAGGATGCGAAAAAATTGGTGAGAGGCTGCCGGAAAAGGAACAGCGGAACTATTTTATGATCATACGCTGCTTGTTCCATAAGGAAGAAGTGCGGAATCTGCTGTACCCATCCAAGCAGCCTGAACCAGAGGAGCAACTGGCATCAGCGAAACATGCAGAACCGGCAGAAAAAGAAAATGAAATTCTAATTCAGTTTGGAAAACTTATATTATGCCAGATGGATGCTCTGAAGGAACAGACTGTAGAACTGAAGCGGATTGCGGATTCCATGTCCGCAATTCAGGATATGTTAGCAAATATGCAGGCTGTCCCAGAGGTTCTTCCAGACCGAGTGATATCTGATCCACCAGTCAAAGAAGAAGATTTAGAATCCCCTGTTACCAGTCTGAAGCTGAAACGTGGAGAGAAGGATCCGGTCTATAAGAAGAAGCCGGATATGATCCAGAAGTACAAAGAGGAAGTGCTGGAGGGAGTTCCGGCCGCCATGCACAACAGCGTGTTAAATTATGCTTATCGGCGTATGCGCGATGTGTACGGGGTTCCGATTGATACTTACAAAAATGAGTATTTTGCAGATACGGGCAAAGCAATCCGGAGCAGCCTGGATATTGCCCATTGGCTGGAATTTCGAAATCCCGCCATCCGCGGTTTGCTGCGCTGCTGTGTCCAGGCGGTAATGCAGGAAGAATTTCAGCTTAAAGGAGAAATGGTTCAAGTATAGGTTCTAAGGCTGAATTTACAAGATAAGAAACCGTGAAAAACATAGTTAACGGAGGAAAACCATGAAACAGTACGAAGTATATCATTGTTTAATGCGTGATGCGCAGGTGTATTCCGGTGATTCTTTGAGCGACAGCATCGATCTTTATGATGAAGAACACAAAAGCAATTGGTGGGATTTTTCAAGAGATCCACTCATTGATGTCGTGGATGCTGAAGATGAATACGAAGCAACCGCAAAGGTGGCGAACGAAACCGGATACCATGACAGTAATCTATATGCAAAAGAACATATTGTCAGCACTACTGGGATGGTAAAGGTATTCGGAAAGGACTATCCATTCCGGATGGAGGCAGGAAGGTTTGACGAAGGAGATCTAACAGGAATTGCAGTTACCCTTCCGGATGGGCGCGAGACAAGAATCGCCGTAAACCGCAAAACAACGGAACTGAGTCTGACTGTCACAGATCCAGGAAATCCGGATGCGGACACAAGGGCAATCAATCTGGATAGTGCAAATTAGAGAAAAATCAATCAAGGCTTTACAAATTCAAATCCCAGATTTTTATATGATAAGAAACTTTTGAAAGCAGGCGTGGGACATTCTCATGCCTGTTTTTATTATAAATCGTTTTACTCATATTTAGCGTGTAAACATTTAAGCCAGTTTCAGAAAAGAAAGGAGAACATTCTGATGAAAAAAGGAGATCGAGTAAGAACCCCGCGATTTTTGTGGGTGACCATTCAGGAAGTGTACGAAAACGAGGCAGATGCCAGAGAAGCAGGGTATACCGAGCCGACCCATTACCAAAGCGGCGTGTTCGGGATCCGTGGAAAAAGCATTGGGATTAACCGGATGGTGTTTGCGGCATTTAAAAAGATTTAAGGAGAAAATTATGATTACAAAAAAAGATGCTTAGGATTGGTTTTATTAGAGGAGCTGTGTCTGTTGAGAACAGTTACGGTCTATGCAATGATGTTTGCTGCCGGATTGGAGATCATTCGTTTTACTTTTTCAATAATAAGGAGAGTTTAACGGCAGAGGAACTTATGAGTCCGTATATGTTCGAAAAACCTTGGATATGATCGCAAAGGTATTAAAAAAAACGAAGAAGCTGCAAGTGAATATGGTATTGGTGTTGATTTTTACGAGTATGAATACTTCGAATATGTGCTTGCAACAACTATATACAAGAATAGCAAGAAAAACAAGTAGGGGAAAAAATAAAAAAAATGAGCTACTATCATATTACTTCAAAAGAAAATGTGAATAAAATTTTAAAAGAAGGTTTGATTCCTCAGATTGGAACTAATTCATCTCTTTGCGGAGTGAAAACGCCATATGTCTACCTGTGCGAAAGGAAGGATGTTCCGTATTGGAAAATCATTCTTGGGGAAACAGAGGTGCTTCATATCGATCTTCCAAAAGAAGTGGAAGAACAGCTGGAACAGTACGAATATGCTGCATACCAGGAGTTTTTCTTAACTAGTACCATTCCGGCAGAATATATTCAAAAATGCCGCCACAATACAGGTATGAAACAGGCAATGGAAGAGCTGTGTTCTTCCTATATCTACACGATTGGTGATATTTGTGTAGAAATTGCAAAACACTGCACATTGCGTCCTGAGGATATCGAAGAAAAACGAAGGCTGGTAAATGAGGTCAATAGTACACTCAAGACTCTTTATAACCTCGATTTTTCCTGTTTATCACCGAAAGAAATCCGTGATATCATCAAAGACAGCGGAGATGGCCGATATGCATTTACGGATTATTACCGCGACGAAAATATTAAACTGTATCGGAAAATCTCCATGTTTAGAGACGAGATCTTAACAGAACCAGCGTCCAGATTGACGGCATATATATGTAAAACATTTCCAAAATGCCTACGGCTGCAGACTGGCGGTTGGGGCTAAAAAGCCAGATATTTTTATCACAGAAGTTTGGCGGGAACATTCGTCTGGTATCCAGATAGGAGACAAAGCAGTTCTGGAATGAAAACCTAAGGAGAAAAAATATGAAAGTAATCAGAAAGAAGATACTGCCGGAATATTTTGAGGCAGTGAAATCAAGAAAAAAGAATTTCGAGCTCCGTGAGGATGATGATGACGCACAGGAAGGCGATCTACTTATACTTGCAGAATTTGAGCCCTACAAAGGATATTCTGGACGGAAGTTAAACAGACGGATCAAATATGTTCTACGTGATTGTCCAGAATACGGACTGAAAAATGGATATTGTATCATTGGATGGTAACGAGAGGAGAAAAAAATGAGAAAAGAACCAGTTTGGAGCGAAATCAGAAGTGAATTTATTAACGAGGAAGGTTTTCTGTGTATTGATGCCTGGAAAACAGCTAATGACGAGGAAGAAGGCAAAGTAATCGCTTATATCGATACGCTTGGCGGCCGCATAATCTATGTTGATCCAGTAGCCAGAGTAGACGAAAATGCTCAGGAGATCATTCAGGCAAAATCAAAGGAATATCAGAAAGAGCATCCGTTTAATGTTGATGAACTTGAAGTGCTCGCAAAAGGCGTTGTAAACTTCGAAAGCGAAGAGTCGGCTTCTGATGGATATCAGAATCTGGAAGCGATGGGATTTTCCCAGGCTGAGATGAAGTTTTTCGGTTTCGATGTAGATGGCGCATTAAAAGAATTGGAATGTGAGTATGATGGAGGAGAAGAATGAGTCAATATCGGACGATAAGTAGCGATTACAGAGTATTAAAGGTGGATCATAATGATAAAATCATAGAGCAGATATTCGCTAATAATCCCCTCTATCGTGTAGCTCTTATGGAAATGGTAAAAGATTTTAACAATATGCATCTTGAACATTTTATAGACGATAAGGAGTCGATAAAAGTTTTAGGTTATACTATAAAAGAGAAGATAAAATCAATTACCATGGAATTGCTTAATAGGCAGGATAAGGAAGGAAATCCGTATATAAGAATCACGATCGAATCATTTCCTAGGAAACTAAGAATGACAAGTAAAGTTCGCAGTTTTCTTGATGACTATATAAGTTCGCAGTTTTGTGACGGATGGGGAGAAGGCTTTTTCTATCCTAATAATGTAATCAAAACAAGCAATGGAGAATATTTAGCGATTGAGTAAATGGCTATTTTGCAAATTTCTAAATTGCAAAGGAGGAGAAGAATGATTATCAGTGCAAGCAGAAGATGCGATATTCCAAATTATAAGAGTGACTGGTTTTTTGAGGCTTTAAAGAATGGAAAAATTGTTGTACCAATGAATCCATTTCTTTCAAAATCCATCTCATTGGCAAAAGAAAACGTAGACTGCTTTGTGTTTTGGACGAAAAATCCGGAACCCATGCTAAAACGCTTGGATGAGCTAAATGGATATCCGTTTTATTTTCAGTTCACGCTGACGGGGTATTCAAAAAGAATCGAACCAGGAGTCCCGGATAAACATTATATGTTGTCTGTTTTTCAGGAGCTTTCCAGAAGAACCTCACCAAAGCAGGTAATCTGGAGGTATGACCCGATTTTCTTCTCTGAAGCTTACACTATGGAATACCATAAGAAAGCATTTCGATCAATCGCAGAAGCGTTAGACGGATATACAAAACGGTGCGTAATTTCGTTTATTGATATCTATGGGAAGTTACAATCCAGAGTTGCACCATATGGCATACGGACTCCACAGATTGACGAAATCATGGAGCTGGCGCAATTTATTTCGGAAACTGCAGAAAAGCACAAGATTCAAGTCGAAACCTGCGCAGAAAAGATTGATCTATCCAGGTTTGGGATTTATCCAACGCACTGCATTGATGCAGTTCTAATCAGTCAGTTAACGGGTAAGGATCTAAAGATCCTGAAAGATCCATCACAGCGCGCTGAATGTGGATGCTGCAAAAGTATAGACATTGGAAGTTACCATACCTGCAAAAATGGATGTGTGTATTGCTACGCAAATTAAAATAAGGGAGAAAAAATGAAATATACAAAATTTAGAGATATTCCGCCGTTTACATCATCTGGCAGTTATCAGATCGACTGCAGTCCGGAATACCTTGTCGAATGGATAGAAAAAGAACAGGAAGAGATGGGATTGGAATTAAACCCTGATTTTCAGCGTGGGCATGTATGGACGGAACAGCAGCAGATTGCATTCCTCGAATATTTTTTACGAGGTGGCAAATCGGGTACGATTTTGTATTTTAACTGTCCGTCATGGCACCACAATGTACCGGACGGAGCCTATAACGATTATGTGTGCGTAGACGGGTTACAGAGGATTACCGCTTTTCAGCGGTTTATTCGAAACGAGATTCCGGCTTTTGGTTCCTATTACCGCGAATACACGGACAGCATGAAGCTTCGATACACGATGAAGGTGAATGTGAATGATTTAAAAACAAAAGCAGAAGTGCTACGATGGTATATCGAAATGAACGCTGGCGGCACGCCACATACCAACGCAGAAATTGAACGCGTAAAGAGAATTTTGGCAAAAGCCGAATAAGGCGGCAGAAACTGCAAATGTATTGACAATAGCAGGTTCTCGTGGTAAACTAAAAGAAAAAGAGGTGTGATTATGACAGAATCAATTCAAATCAGAACATCTTCAGAACTCAAAAGGGATGCAATCAATATTCTGGAGCAATTGGAAATGAACCTTTCACAGTATATTAATATGGCCCTTCGACAGCTAGTGGTGAATGAAGGAATTCCATTTGAGGTACGCCTGAATAAATCACCCTATACTGTAGAAGAGCGTGTACGCGAAGTTGCTGCAACGATGTCCATGGAAGGAATGAAGCTGTCTGATGAGGAATGGGATATGCTTCGGTTATACACCTCCGACAAAGTGTCTGGTGACGAGCTGAGACGGAAGATTATCGAGGAGGCGCGGAGTGAGCGATAGGGTTTATTGTTATCCGAACAGCAATGTGTTGAAAAACAGATTAAATATTCAAAATCTGGACGTATTGTGTAACACAGAACGGAAACTCACGGCACTACGCTTGATAGAATTACTTACAAAACCAGTACCTGGTAATTTCGATCTGAAACATCTGCAGGCAATCCATTACCATATTTTTCAGGATATTTACGAATGGGCCGGAAAACTCAGAACAGTCAATATCGAGAAGGGAAATATGTTCTGCAATGTGCTGTTTATTGAATCTCAAGCTGAAGAAATATTCTCAAAGTTAAAAAGGGACTATTATTTAAACAGCATGCCCTATGATGACTTTGTAAAGAAACTTGCATATTATTTTTCAGAACTTAATGCTTTGCACCCGTTCCGGGAAGGCAACGGAAGAAGCCAGAGAGAATTTATCCGTCTGCTTGCGTTAAAAAACGGATATGTTATTAGTTTCAGAAATATATCAGAAGAGGAGATGCTTATGGCTAGTGAACAATCGTTTCTCTGTAACTATGAGCCAATGGAACACCTCTTTCAGAAATGTATTTCAGCTAAAAGATCTTAATATTAAAATATAACTGGGCTATCCCTAAAACGAGCAGGGATGGCCTCGTGTCACCCCTGTTTGTATAAAATCATTTGGAAAGGAATGACACGATATGGGACAGATAGACAGCATTACCAAACAATATATGAGTGATAACAGTCGGTTTGCTGATGCATTCAACTACCTCATCTATGATGGCAAGCCGATTATCCAAGGAGATGAACTCACAGAGCAGGATACGACAGAATTGTTGGCATTCCTGGATGAGGACGGGAATCTGATAACGAAGCAGGAATTTCGGGATGTTTTAAAACAGTGTGTTATCAAATACGATACAACTGCGTACTATATTCTGTTAGGAATCGAGAATCAGAGCAATGTGCATTATGCGATGCCCGTTAAAAATGCGTTATATGACGTTTTAAATTATGCAGAGCAGGTTGCCAGAAAAACAAAGGAACATAGGAAACGCAGGGATTTAAAACGGGAAGAGTTCCTGTCAGGGTTTTCTAAAAAAGATAAGTTGCTCCCCGTTATCACGCTTACGATCCTTTGGGATTCTGTTTCCTGGGACGGTGCACGGAGCTTGCATGAAATGCTGGATGTTTCCGATGCGAAACTTTTAAAATTCATCCCGGATTATAGACTTAACCTGATTACTCCAGAAGAAATCAAAGATTTTGAGCAGTTCCAAACAGAACTGGGGTGTGTATTGGAATTTCTTAATACAAAGAACAGTGTAGCTAAGACAAAAGCGCTTTTGGAAGCTAAAAAAGTACGGTTTTCTCATTTGGATCTGGAGTCAGCGCAGCTGCTCAATGTGTGTGCAAACTTAAAACTGGAAATACCGGAAAAAGAAAGAGGCCTGAAGGGAGGATTTGATATGTGCAAGGCATTTGAGGATTACAAAGCAGAAGGTAAAACAGAAGGTAAAAGGGAAATGTCGTTGCAGATATATAAAAATATGCCGGAAGTGTCTGTTTCCAAGATTGCAGAAATGGCAGGAACTACCGTTGATGTTGTCAAGGGCTGGATCTTAGGAGCCGGTATGCAGCTGAGATAATCCATAAACTATAACTTATTTGAAAGAGGGTTTTCGGGCCCTCTTTTTTTTGTACTCTTATCTACAATTTTATTTTATTCCTAAAACTTCATATTATAAAGGAACTTATTTTGTGGATGATTGAGTAGAAAGGAGAATAGGATGGATTATTTAAAGAAACTCTTTAAAAAGGATAAGAACCTGTCTGTTAAAGACAAAGATCAGATTGCCAGTCTTTTAAAAACGACCCCGCAGGCACTTGAGGCATTTGAAGAAGTGTACCGGAATAATATCCTGATGGATACGAATCTTCCGGATAATTTTTTTGATGTCAATGCGAAACAGGCAGCTGCAGTACACGATAAATTAGACAATGCTGCAGATATGGAGGATCTGGTTGGAAGAATCGTGAAAGAATTACTGTCACAGGCAGATATTTATTCCTTTGACGGGGAACATGAAATGTTAAAGTGCCAGCGTCCGGTGATCGGGCCGGCTGTTACCAGGGAGGAAATCGAAGCATTTCCAAAGAATATGCGCCCACAGCTGACCGGCTTTTTCATGAGACGCGATATCCATGAGCCAGCATACAAAATGATTGTGTACATGTATCTGAAATACCTGGAGACTGGAGATAAGCAGTATTATTACCTGTTCCGGCAGGGACTGGACATCCAGGATCTGGATCATGTTATGTATGAAATGATCGGAACCAATCCTAATTCCATGGGTCACTGGCTGCCGCAGCTGGTAGCCACCACAAAGAACAACCGGTTTTTTAAAATCCCAGCAACGGCAATCGTGAAAGTACCTATAACATTGCTTCAGCTGACCCGGCTGGATTACGAAGGCTTAACACCAACGACGCTGCAGATTGTGGACCGGTTCTGCCAGAAAGCCTTTATGCTGGATGAGTCAAAGGAATATTTTATTAAGACAGGAACGTATTCTTCTAAGTATGACTTTAGAAACGCCTACGTTCATGGAGCCAAAGAAGTACGAGAACTGGGGGAGTATCTGCTGTTTATCCATCACCAGGCAGTTATGATGGCTGAGCCACTTACCTCACCTTGTATTTATGGTGTCTCCACAACCAATGAATGGGTGGTGCGGGAGTTTATTCCGGATAAGGAAAACAACCCGACTATTTACAAGGGATTGCCGCTGCACACAGAATATCGGGTGTTTGTAGACTGTGACACCGATGAAGTCATCGGGATCAGCCCATACTGGGAGCCGAATACCATGAAGCGGCGGTTTGGCCATTGCAAGGATGCGGACAGCTCACACCAGATTCATGATTATGTAATTTACCAGATGCATGAAGACACACTAATGAAGCGCTATAAAAAGCATAAAGAACGGGTGAAGGAAGAAATCCAGTCACTGCTTCCGTATCTTGACCTGGCCGGACAATGGAGCATCGATGTTCTGCAGAATGGGGATGAGTTCTGGCTGATTGATATGGCGTTGGCACAGGACTCTGCTCTGATCGAGTGTGTACCGCCGCAGCTTCGCAAAATAACAGAAGAGAACTGGATCCCAGAGTTTATCTGAACAGAAGTAACACTAAAAAAGCAGTAAATTATAAGAAAATATGCAGAATTGTATAAACTTTACAAGCTAAAATGATTAATTTAGCAGCAAGGAGAAAACGAATGAAACGAAAACGACCGCAGGAATACCTGCCTGTACAATTCGCAAACGCAATGATCCCCAATCCGGAGAGCACATTATATGACGATGTCGGGGGATGCCAGGATCATTGTATGCATCACAAAAAGCTAATGGAACAGTACGGATTGTCTTCCTCAGATGAGGACTGCAGAAACCTTGCCAGAACCCTCTTCATTGTAAGGGACTGGATGCGTACCAAACAGTCCTATAAGATCGCAAAGGAACTGGCGGATGATTTGTTTGCCATGGATGACCTGACATTTCCAGCGAATTCGCTGAGGCTGCCATACCGGACAATCTTTATGGATTTCAGTGATCTCGGTCTGCCGGCTGCAGGTACACAGGTAGAAGGGAAGGACTATATTATTTACGGGGTCATGATGACGCTTGGAGATGTGATGTATTATGGGGAGCCAGGCGCAATGTGCGGATTTGTCACCATCCTGGCAGATAAAAACGGAATTAGCGAAGAAACGGATATCTGTTATTTGGATTGGGGGGGGGGTGATTCGACTACAACACTGCGGATGATGGATAGACCTTAAAAAGCCAGATCGACATCCTCACAAAAGATTTTACCGGCCCCAAGGACAGCCTGATCAAAGCGATGCTGTTTGCTGCCTATCTGTCATCTGAACAACCGGATATTGAGGAAAATGAGCAGCAGAAAAGTTTTTACCGGCCAATGGCACAGCAGAAAAAGCCGTTAAAGACTTCTTCTGTGCGAAAATGGGATGTCGGCATCCGGTACGCAACTGAGGTAAAGAGATACCATGAGGACAGCGTGCATTCTGCTGGGACTGGAAACGGGACAGCAAAACGTCCTCATATCCGTAAGGCACACTGGCATGTATACCGATATGGAAAAGGGCGTACACATAAAAAAGTGCTGTGGATACCGCCGATTGAAGTAAACTGCAAAACAAAACCGGAGCTGCCCGTTGTTGTCCGAAAAGTCAGCAAACCAAAGGAGGAACAGAATGAGCTGGAATATACGTCCGAAAACTGAAACAGACCGTGGAGGATGCTACTGCATGCCGCTGAAACAAAACGTGCCAAAAGGGCACCCTGGCTGGAAGCTGGTGCACTGTCCGGAATGCGGCGCCGAATGCTGGAGGATGCCGCAGGCAGTAATTGCAGAAAAACAGGGGGCTGTCGGGCTCTGCACGGTATGTGCGTTAAAAAATAATTGATAGGAGAGATTTTTCATGATTGGAATTACGCTTCTTCTGATCGCTACAGGAAATGTGATCATGTACATGGCACTTTGCGAACCGACTTCTAAAGAGTAAAGTACCAGGAAAGAGTATATATAGAAGAAATGACAGATGATAGGGGCACGGCTTAGGCTGTGCCTTTTACTTTTATCCTGACAGGAAAACGCCATATTTAAAAAGAACCATTCATGTATGCTAAAAAATAGAAAGGAGAATATTTATCATGAAAATTATCAGAAATGGACAGGAATTTAAACTGACAGGAAACGAGCTCATGGAAGCGCATGCAGAATTTGTGACAAATTTTATGCAGAAAGAGCTACTGGAGAATTTCGATGTCAAAGAAGAAGACACCAGAAAGATTGCAGAATCGGCATATGGCCGGTACTGTGAGGGGAATGGTGAAACAGAGTATGAGTGCATCGAATGGGCGTACGAAGAATATTACAAGGGAAAGGAATTTTAAAGGAGACATAATGGACTATGTTTATGTACTGGATCAGTGGGGAACCCCACTGATGCCAACAAGACGATACGGCTGGGCACGCAGGGCGTTTAAGTTCGCGCAGGTTGGTTCTGTACTTGCAGAAATTGTTGTAGCGATTGCAAGAAGTGAAATGAAGAAATAATGATTTTATTGGGAGAAAATAAACATGGAAATTAAAAATTTAGCACAGTTAAAAAGAGTAATAAAAGAAGGTCATAAATTTATAATCAGAAAACATTATATCAAACCAGAATATGAGGGGCAGATTAGAAAACCGAATGTAGTACAGACAAACGGATTTTACAGTATTGAAGATGGAAAACCAAATTCTAACGTTACTCTTGCTAATAATGGCAAGGGAAGTTGGATTGAATACGGAAAGGCTTCAGAGTGGACTTTTGAAAATGGGATTTGCAAACAGTCTTTTCGTGGCAGAGATATATGGGAAATTGAATTTATTTAATGATGAAAGCACGCTTTTATAAGGAGAAACACAGATGAAAAGAGAATGGACAGAAATATTTCTGTCGGGTATACCTGACAGAAGAAAGCGGGTGTTGTCAATCACCCGGCGATGTATCCGCAATCCCATGTATCTGGGGACGTAAGCAAAAGCGCAGGAGTTCAAAGATAAGCTGGAACGATATCTCCCGGACGATTTTGATTGGGATGCCCATATTGGACGGTTTCGGTATGCTACCTATGCGTAAGATCTCAAAACCGGAAACAGGAACAGTAATAATACGGATTGTAGACTTTTATAAAGTATGTTAAACTAAAAGAAAACGAAGAAGGTGAAACTGTGTCTTCAGTAATTTTGTACCATGGAAGCCAGGAAGAGGTAATCTATCCTGAAATCAGGATTACGAAGTATACCAAGGATTTTTCTTTCGGGTTTTATTGTACCAATAATTATGATCAGGCATATCGTTGGGCAAACCGAAAGACTCGGCCGGGGGTTATCAATCGATATACTTACGCTGAAAATCCTGAATTAAAAATATGCCGTTTTCCGGATATGAACGATGAATGGCTGGACTTTATTGCGAATTGCCGCGCAGGGATCCCTCATTCTTATGACATCGTAGAAGGTCCAATGGCAGATGACACGATTTGGGATTTTGTGAATGGTTTTTTGGATGGAAAAATCTCTCGCAGTATTTTTTGGGAATATGCGAAGTTCAAGCATCCAACCCATCAAATCAGTTTTCACACTATTAATGCACTGAGATGTTTAACATTTGAGGGGAGTGAACTTATCCATGACAGAGAAGGAAAAAGATGATATTTATTATGTCTGCAGCCTGATCGAATATATTGCCAGAAAGACATATAACCAACGGAAAACAGTGATCAAATACTTTTCAAAAAAGGATATTGATCATCAGCTGTATGCGGCACAGGTAAACCACTGTTTGCCGTTTGAGCAGGTGTCAGACGAGCTGATCGAGGAATTCGGCATTCAGACAGGTGATTATGATTCAGAGGCTGAATGCAGGTACAGTGTCCCATCTGTAACGTCTATTGGAGCCGTATATCAAAGACTAATTCTGGATACATCGCCAAACGATCCGGCACAGGGTATTCTGGATGTGTTTTCGTCTTTTATAGCCGAGGAGATTTCAGATTTCAATTCCAGCACATACTATCAGAATCCAGATTATTTGCGCTGCTCTTATCTGGAAGGAGAACTATTATCATAAGTACATTGCGAAAGCACCCGATCAGGGTGCTTTTTTTTATGAGAAAAGCTTTCTTTTATTGCCTTGTTTATTTTCCATATTATATGTACCAATGTTAATGCCAGCTTAAAAAATCGAAAGGAGAAGTAAAAATGGTAAAAGAGCAGGGTATCCGCAAATACAGTATGCTGGACCTTTCTACGGTTCATGTCACACCTGAGGCTATGGAAACATTGATAAGGATGCATAACAATGAGGGGCTTGTAGTTTTTCCTAAAATGGACAACAATCGGGAATGCTATGGCTGCCTGATTTGCCTTCCGGACAAAGAAGATCAATTAGAATATCTGCTCTCTGATACGCAGGAAGGGGAGATCCTACGCCAGATCTGCAGATATGCGTCATCACATGGCTGTGAATGGATCAATCTGGATCCGGACGGTACGGAATATGGTGATCTTGCCAAATATCCATGGTAGAAACAAAGACACATACGCAGAGAAGATTAGATTCAGAACGAAAGGAAAAGATATGAACCAAAAGAAATTTATTTTTTTGGATGTAGATGGAGTCTTAAACTGCATGCCATACTGCGACCGTACAGGGAGGGAGCTGAATCCGGAAAATATTCGAAGATTGAAAGAGATCGTGGATGCAACGGATGCGGAGATTGTCCTGTCTTCAACCTGGAAGCGGATATGGCATGATGAATCGGTAGGATCAAAGCATCAAAAAGAGATGCTGGTTTCTTCTTTGGGCCAGTACGGGCTTTCGATTGCCGCATTAACACCGGATTCTAAAAAAGGAAACCGCCCGGAGGAGATCCACACATTCCTGATAGAATATGCGCGGATGCATCCAGAAGAGACTATATTTTATGTCATTTTGGATGACGACTACAAAAAGGAACATTTTGAGCCGTATTTTCTGGAAAACCATCTTGTATCTACGGAATTCTTCTGCAGGGCAGAAGAGGAAGGCGGTCTTCAGGACTGCCATGTCCAGGAAGCAATCTGTGTTTTAAACGGTGAAGGAGAGCCAACGATGAAAAAATGTAAAATTATTATGACGTGCAAAATAAAAGAGGATGACATTGAGGAGATTTTCAATCATTTTATCGAAAATTATCCGGAAGTAGAACTTGTAGAAGATGAAAACAGCCCATACAATCCGGGAATTTATGAAAAATTAGATAATGGGTTTATGAAATTCGAATGGAACGGAACGGTGAAGGATGGGGGTGAAGATGAAATCATCCGACTCACTCATCATGCGGAAGGGATTTACGGCGAAACATCGGCGGAATACGTCCATGTTGAGGTTTGTATTGATGGAAAATGGTATGGCGCGGCATAGGCCAGTAAGATAGCGCTTCGTAATTGTGGGCAAGCAGAACGTAGATTCGATTGAGTTTTATCACTATATAAAAAAGGACATCATTTCGGTGGTGTTCTTTTTTTTATTTTCAGATGTATTCTCCATATTACTCAAGTAAATATTCACGACAGTTTCACAAGGAAGAAAGGAAAACATATGAGAAAAATCGAAGAAAAAGACAAATGGGATTCTTTGGATCCCTTAGAATTTGAACAAGTATCGGATCATGCAGAAGAACTTTTGGAAGCATCGAACCTATTATATGAAGTGATCAATGCTTCTTGGAAGTGTTCCAGAGACTGCTTGAGTATTGAAGTAAACGGTCAGAGCCAGAGCCTTCGGAATCTCTACTGGGATTGCAAGCAGGATATGGAGGCTGCTGAAAAAGGAGGTATCAAAACAGAGTTCCTGAAAATGAGTATCTTAGAAAAAACGTTTCAGCATGCTCTGCCACTACTTCTGGTACGGGTAGAAAACCTGGTAAACGGCGATAACCGGCAGGTAGAAGCAGTAAAACGCCTTCAGGAAATTTTTTCTGATAACCTGTATAAGAAGATGTGGATGGAAAAAGCAGAGCAGTATAGGGACATGCTGAGTCATATGGGTTTCACGGTTGCATCCAGCGATTATCAGGATCTAACAGCCATTATGGATCCTCTGCTCAATGCATTTACATTGTATGAAGGAGGATATAACAAAGGCGGCCCGTCCATTTTGCAGATCCGCAGTGGCACCCGTTCCGAAAAAGAGCCGATAATCATGCGGGAAGTGTGTAAATACAGCTCCGAAAAAGACTTTGTAGATGCCATCGAAGGATGCGGCAAAGAATGTGTCATTGCGTTTGGAGCCATAGAGAAAACAAACCGTCAGATAAAAGACTATTTTTATGAATGGAAGAAAGGATATCCGGAAGAACGGCAACGTAATTATATGTATCACGATAATTTGACTACAGAAGAATACTTGGAGCAGGTTGCGGAATACACGAGAGCGGTGTGGTTTTGCGTAAAATGCGGACAGGTCATATATCTAATGCGTATGCCGCATCATGTAGACACCTATGCAAATCTTACGAATCCAGATTCTTTATATTACTACGGGAAAAGAGCTGGATATGCTCCATATGCAATCTTTTATAAAGATATGGCACCAGCAGAAAAAGATACTTCTTTTCTGGCGATTCCAAGAAAGGGATATCCTCTGTCTGAATTGATGGATGACCAGCAAAAGGTCTGGCTCCCAGTATTTTTAAATGAAACAATCGAACGGTTTTTCCATACAGAGCCGGAAGCAAAGGCAATCATATTGGCAGAGGAAACCTGCGTATCCATAAAGGATGGGAATGGAGCCAGTACGGAGATTGTTCCTGCTGGGAATTTGTTTCCGGCTGTACATACTTGGATTTATGAAGCAAAGGGTCCGGATGAAGTCTTTCAAAATGAAACTTATATCCAGACGTTGATTAAACATTTTGAAATCACTTCAAATGATTTACGTGATGTGCCGTTGTGTCCACGAGAAAATAAGACAGAAGAAAAAATGAGAGCGGAAGTGGAAGGTAATATCCGGGCTGCGTACTTAAAAATCCTGGGTGAGCACGTAGAAGATTATGTCAGCCAGGCAAACGCAGTAAGAAGAACAATCGTCGAACGGATCCTATTCAATAAAGGATATGAGAATGACATTATCGAAGAAGCCTCAAGGGGAAATTATATTTCTTTTACGGAGACGGTAATCGACGGAACTCCTGTATTGGATAAGGATGGAATTCCGATCATGATCACTAATCCAAAAGCAGCTTCGTGGAATGCGGAACCAAAACAGATTCCTGAAATAAGGAAGACAAGTACAGATGACTGTAAAGCCTACCGTATGGAATATTTGTGTCGGACAGTACGACCAAAAATATATTGGGTCGGAGAACCAACAAGTGCAAAACCTCCGGTAGTCCTTAAGATCCGGCCTCGGATCAAAGCAGATTATGAAACTTTCTTTCGTTCTCTTGGAATCGGAATGCCCGAATATTTTAATCTCATCGATGAGATTACAACATTTCGCAAAGAATATGGGCTGTATCGGAAAGGAAATTTCGAACACTGCAATGTGCTGGCAAACATCAATCTTTGCATGAAAAAGACGGTGTATAAGAAATTTAAAACGCTTAAGGAAGGAGAGAAGAAATGAGGGTAACAAAATACTCGGTAGAATTGGATCAGGACAGAAAGAATGTTCTAGTTAAGGAAAACAGTAAAAACTGCCCTGCCGTAGATTCCCTGAATACTCCGCAGAAGGTCAAAAATATGCTGGATGATCTGTATCACGCCGAATCAAAAGCGGAAGAACATATATGGCTGATTGCATTGGATACGAAATGCAAACCGATTGGAGTCTTTGAAGTTAGCCATGGGAGTGTCAACAGCTCCGTTATATCACCAAGAGAGACATTCGTCCGGTTATGTTTATGCGGAGCTACCCATTTCATAATTGCACATAACCATCCAAGCGGGGATCCTACACCTTCAAAGGAAGACATGGAAGTGACACGGAGATTAGACGAAGCAGGTAAGATCATGAATATTGATCTTCTCGATCATATCATTATCGGTGATGGATGCTATTGGTCGTTCAAAGAGCATTCGATTATATAAATTATACGCAGGGTGTTCACAGGGAACACCCTGCCAATATACACGGAAGAACAAGCAGGGATTTTCTCTGCTTGTTTTATTATGCGCCTATTCCGCCATATTCCTTTTGTATCAATGAGTGGTTCAAAAAAATGAAAGGAGAAAAGAAATGAACAAAGATTGGATTAGTAGGAACACTTTGTTGGAAAAACTGGACCTTCTGTTAAAAAGAAGATTTACTGGCAGCGTACCTGAGCAGGCCAATATGCCGATTCACGAATTTTATTCCATGATTGAAAGCTGCCCATCTGTTTATGATGAAGCACCTGATTTAAGCCGTTATGGCAAGTGGGAATTGACCGACAGTGATAATTTTCAGATCTGCAGGCAGCTTGCAGAAGATATGTTTGAGCTGTACCGGATCAGCGTTGATTCGCCGTCATGGAAGAGAGGGCAGGACGTATTCTGGGTAAGCCACAAGATCGTTTATGTGCCGGACATTGATGTAAGCGAGGTTTTGGAATGTTATGATTATGGCTCCATTGAAGCCTTCCAAAAAGAATACGGGGAGCACTGGAAGAGGAAGCTGGCTCAATTCGACTTTGAGCTTGATGCCCAGAACAAATCTCATTACATCAGTCCGCTTCTGACGTGGTATAACGCAAAGCAGTTGATCTGCAGGTTATCCGGATATTTGGACGAGGATGGAGCTGGCGTTTTTGGATTCAAGGAATCTCCTAAAAAGAAATATAAGGTCTGTGGGCTACAGGCCCCGGGAGAGGACGGCATTACCTCAGAGGGGATCCGGTCACTTTCGGAAATGATAGCCGGGGACTCGTTTGATGTAGTGCGGGTGGAAGGAAATTCTTCCCTTGCCGTTTTCTTGATGGACGCCGATGTGTACATGGACTGGGAAAGCCGCGGCATAATGGAAACATTTAAGTCCTTTGTCCGAGAAATCCTGGATGATATCGAAAAGGAGACCAACGACTGGGTATATCGTTTTGAGGATGCCGAAATTTTCGATGAAACAGGTAATGTTGTAAAACACTTTGAGGACGTGTATCTCGGATATTAAGCTGCATAAACTGAAAAAACATATACAAAAAGTAGGAGGAATAAGCAATGACACCAGAAGAAGCGTTGAAAGTATTGAAACTCGAAGGCGGTTTAGAAATCAGTGGAAACCCTAGAAGAATAGCAAAATTCATGGAGGGATTATGCATAGCACAGGAAGCGCTGGAAGGCAGAACCCCAAAAAAACTAAAACCCACGAAGGAACAAACCGGGCAGATCGCCCAGTATGTGGTGCGACAGTACGCGGAATAGAAAAACCATTTGGGGATTATTGTTCAAAATGCGGACAAAAATTAAACTGGAGTGAAAATTAAGCTGGAGGACATTATGATTGACTTAGAAAGAGAAAAGGAAAACTTTAAAAACCATAAGGCTATCTTTACTGATTACGGGAATATCAAAATTTTAGACTTTAAGAATCCGAATAGCAATGAGTACAGAATCCGATTTTTGTTTGAGCAGGATTATTGCAGGCTGCATATTTCCGGTGATTTAGGGGAGTTAGTTGCAGTAAATTACAATAATATGACCTTTGAGGGATTCAAAGACTTTGTGAATAACATTGGATATTTTAACGAGAAAATATCCTGTCATGATCGCAGGATATATACCTATGACGAAGCTGAGGCAAAAAAGGATCTAAAGGAGATATTGGAAGAAGAGGAAATTTTAGATGATATTCTAAAACATGATAGGTACGACTGGGAAACAGACGAAGACAAACTCGATGAATTTTACGATAGCGTTCTTGAAGATTTTTCTGAGGATACGGGCATCAGTTCAAAAGGATATGATGTGTTATCCGGTTATCTAACGGATGCCTGGGAATTTGTTGGAAATATCGGTAAACAGCCCACAGGAATATTAAATTTGTATATGCTTGCTTTTAAACTTGCAATGCAGCAGTTAAGTTGATGTTTGGAGAACCGAGATTAAAAGAGTGGGGCGCAATATTTTCATAACTTGTTTGTGCCTTGAGAGAAGTGAAAGGAATGGGTAACAACGATGAAAAAAGAAGACATTATTCTGGAGCTTAACAAACATACAGATACGGTTCTGTCATTTCCGAACCGTGGGCCATGGGGTGATTCCAGGTACAGGGGAAACTGTTCCGGATGGATTCCGGCGTACTTTATTAACAAGTATAATGCCGGTTCAGTTGCAGAAGTATTTGCAGGGTCTGGAACCACCTACGATGTCTGCAAGGATATGGGTGTCCGGTATGTCGGAATTGATTTAAACCCAAATCCTCCAAGAGATCATATCCATTCCATGGACATTCTGGATGATACAATAGATCTTCCGGATGGATTCTATGATGCGGACATGGTTTTTCTTCATCCACCGTATCCGTCCATCAACGATGTACGGTATGCAGGAAAGATGTGGATAGATGCTGATGGCACCAAAGTTCTGCGTGACATACAGGAAATGTCATGGGAAGAAGGAATGAGAGCCGTAAACTATTCTGTAATCCGGGCATACAATGCAATGCCGGCAGGTTCCTATGAAGTATGTCTGGTAGGAGAGATCCGTGCAAAGGGGCAGTATCGGTCCATGATGCAGAATCTGGCAATCCCAGGCATCCTGCATCAGACGTTCATTAAACTGCAGCACAACACCGTTTCCGGCAGCCGCACTTACAGTGGCAGGAGCGATTATGCTCTGACTGGCCACGAAGTGATCGCCGTCATCAAAAAGCCAAGTGGATACGAACTTGCATATGTCATGCCGAGACGTTATGCCATGGACATTCGGGACTGCAATATGGCAACCTGGAAGGATGTGGTCGTGTCCGTCATACGAAATATACACGGAGATATTTCCAACGAAGCGGTTTATAGCGCACTGGAAGGGCATAAGAAAGCGAAAGAAAATGAAAACTGGAAAGCAAAGATCCGCCAGACGCTTCAAAAGTTAGAAGCTTCTGGCATGATTGTAAGGAAAGGGAATGGGCTGTATGCGCAAGCAACAGCCTGATGGCTAAAATACCAGATCAAATGGTTTGATGGTTAAATTGACATATGGAGGACATTATGATTGATTTAGAAAGACTTGTGAACGGACTGCCCTGTATAAGAAACATGCCGGGATATGACGACGGATACGAAAGTGGATTAAAAAGCGGCATATTTAATATGTTAAATTATCTTGCAGACCGTGGTTATGTCAAAGATTCCGAATTTTTTCGTTTATTAGAACAAATCGAAAACGAAAATGGGATAAAAAATTGAGTTGTGAGATAATGATACCAAAAAAACGGAATGTTACCGCAACAGGGAACTCCATGATAAGCTTATGGATTTTCTCAGAGAAAATAGGAAGCAAACCTAATATCATTCTTAAGGCATCAGCATCCGCTGGTGCCTTTTTTTGATTTTATTCTGCTTGTTATTCTCCATATTGTCTTTGACCCATTTATGTTAGTTTGAAATAACGGAAGGAGAGACTTATGAGAATCAAAACAAGCAAGCGCGGCCTGACCTTTTCTTTTCAGGCGAATGAACATTTTACGGTCGGTTCCAGGTACCGCTACATTTTGGATGTAGCAAAGAATGAGATCGTGATCGTTCCGGATGTACATGGAACCAACACCGTAAGCCGGAAAGGGCCGAACCATAAACCGCTGATCGATATCCGCAGCAATGATGTCAAAGAGCTGATTGCCATGGCATCTTATCTGGAGATCCGAATCGAAGCTGATCAGATCCAGGTATCAGCCATAAAAGAAGTTCCGGGAGTAGCAGATCAGACAACAGATATGGAACTGGCGGAACTCATCAGCCGGGAAAAACATCACACGGTTACATTGGATCGCAGCCTGTTATTGCACAATGATCCAGCTATTTACCAGGCGTTGGAAACTGCTGGGCTATTTTCGGGTATTACTGCGAACGATATATCTTGTGTTTTCGATGTCATAAGCCTCTTTTCAGGAGCGGGGCTTTTGGATTATCCATTCCGTATGGATCCGGCATTTGATATTAAAGCAGCCGTTGATTTTGATGAAGACGCCTGCGAAACGTATCGCTGCAATATCGGAAATCATATCCTTTGTGCTGACATGCGGGAAGTAGAACCTGATATGCTGCGCTGCCAGAATCCGGATCTGATCATCGGCGGCCCCTGCTGCCAGGGATATTCCAATGCCAACCGGCATAACATCCAGTCTGAGACAGCAGAAGAGAAGCGAAGTTTGGTGGATGACTATATCCGCATCGTAAAGGCAAAACATCCATATCTGTTTGTAATTGAAAATGTCCCTCAGTTTATTACCAAAGAGAAAGGAAAATATCTGGAGCGCGTACTCAGTTCCCTGCCGGAATACCAGATCACCTATCAGATCGTGTCCGATCTGGAGGTAGGAGGCTATACTAAGCGCCGGCGCATGATCTTGATCGGGAGCAGGATTGGGAAAGTGATCATCCCGGATGTAGAACTTTCTTCACATCGCACAGCCGGAGATGCTCTGATTAAAGTGGATGATACTTGGTTTAATGCCGGGGATATCACAAAACCGGGGATCGATACTATGCGGAAAATGAGTTTTGTGCGACCCGGTCATAATTACAAGGATATTCCTGAAATGAAGGATCTGAACCGGCACAGCGATACATACCGGCGCCTTGCTATGGATGAGCCGGCTCCGACTATCGTAAACTGGAGAAAGGTGAATATGATGCCGCCGGTCGGCAACCGGATCTTGAGTGTATCAGAAGTAGCTGCACTCATGGGGCTTCCAAAAAGGTTCCATTTGTTTGGCTCCTTAAACTCCAAACAGCAGCAGCTCGGAAACGGCGTAACAATAGCCATTGCAAGCTTCGTAAAAGCACTGGTAAAAAATAAGCTGTATGCATTCGCAAAAGAACAGCTCTGCCTGGCTGCAGCAGTATAAGAGAACGGCGTAGCCGTTCGGGAACTTTCGCAGGATAACAAAAAATAGGATGAAAAGAGAGGGATATGTATATGGACGATGGATTTCGTAATGCAATTTTAAAAATGGCCGTTGGTTTTATTATCATTTTTTTATTGTTCGGTATGACCACTGTTATGCTTCAGAATATGAGGGCCGAAAACCAGGTTCGATACGAAGAATACCGGGCAAAGCTGGAAGCGACATTAAATGATGACGATTACCGGTATTTTCTCGATGGAGTGGAACTGGAATCAATTGACCCAGATGATATTTTAAATCCAAATGCCCCACAGAACTATGAAATTATTTATGATTATAAAGGAAAAAATGTAGTCATCAAAACAAAAGAAAAAGGGATTTTGGGACGGATATTCAGTTAGACTGTATAACTGTTAATAAAAAGAAGAGAGAAGCCGGGACTTTCCTGGCCTCTTTTTTTGCGAGATTTTATTCTTTATGCAATTTTCCATATTTCATGTGTAAAAAAATTAATGCATGATATAAAGGAGGAAATGAGATGTATTATTCTTTGCCATTGGACGAATTAAGCAGCTTTACCGGAAAGACAGTCGAAGTTTTAAAGAGATTCCCTTATGTGAACAAGCACAATACAAAGCCGCCTGGATCACAGAAAGAGCAGGAGGCGGGTAGCAATCGAAGAGGGCACGGATGAAAGTGACTATTATTTCTGCCCAACCTGCTATGCAATCATCGGAACACATGATGAAGGTGCTGCGGAACGCGGCAGTTATCGCCCGGACTGCGGCCAGAAATTAACCTGGCAGGAATACCATGAGAAGCAAATGCAGGATCGTCTTAAAAGCCTGATCCATGATGGATCACTGCAAGTTGAAACAAAAGACGGTGCACTGTTCTGCTGCCTGATGGGAGGTACGCCGTTTGTAGTAGAAGTACCATTGCCTGCAGATGACGAGTACCAGATGATTCACAATATTGTCATTACCTTGATGCAACCAGGGGCTTTCGGGATTTCACGGGAGGTTATGGAAAAAATCAGAGTCCTTTTGTGGGAAGACTAGCAGAATACATCTAAAAGAAGGCTTCGGAATATACCGGGGCCTTTTTCTTTCCCCAGACAAGGCTCAGACTGCTTTTATCGTGGCTCAAATCTGTCATATTTCCTGTGTATTTACCATGCAGGGTTCAAAGCAAAGTGAAAGGAGAACATTTATGACAAAAAACGAGTTTGTGGAAGCGTGCTCACAGGCAGGCTACTGCAGGAAAGAAGAAGCGAAATACTGGGCTGAAAAACATCCAAAAACGTCTTATGATGAAAATGATATGGTTGATGCGTACCATGCAGCACAACAGTGGGCCGGCAGCAGAACATGCGGCCTGCGGGGTGGTGTCTACGGGGTTAATGGGAAAACCACGGTATTCGGAACGGGGTACGCGGAAACAGCTCTGGTCTGCAGGATTGGAAGATGTAGGCAAATAAACAAATCATGGAGGAAGATAGATGAAAAAAGAGTCATATCATTACGAAAAAGGCAGTGCAGAGAAACAGGAGATTATATGTTTCAAACCGGAACGGGAAGGGTTCGAATGTACCGCATGCAAAGTGTATGTGCCGCTTTTGCTTTCAGGTGTGTGTGTTTACCCGACCGAAGGGGGCGGTCATATCATCCTGACCCAGGAAGAACGGCTGAAGCTTTTAAAGCAGCTTCGGAATGAACGGAAGAAGATCCTTGCCTCGTATCCGGTCAAGGATTTAAAAGCGTTTCTGGACTGCGGGCTGCCATCGTTTGAGGATTTCTGCAGGCCGGGAGATAAAATAGACGAATCCATTGTCCGCTATTTTACGGATAATATGCCCTTAGTCTTGTCTCTCTCATACTGTACGCAGTGTGGAGAGCCGCACAGCTATGAGGATTCAGGAAGATCCGGAATCCGGCCAACCTATACAACGTTCCATAAGGTTGAAGGTAGGCAATGGGAATTTGACGGATACTGTTTTTATCAGGAGAACTATAACCGTGCCAAAACCGGCAACCGGCTGGATGAAGAAATTAGGAAGCTGGAAATGCTATTAGGATCGCAGAGTTCAAAATCAGCTTCAGTTAGAGAGTAAGCTGTATTCAGCGCTGCTGGAAAATAGGAGAGAGCAAATGCAAAATACAATCGGAAAAACAATTACCAACCCTTCCCAGATGAAAAAGCCCCTCATCTGGGCCCCAATGAATCAGGAATGGAAGAAAACACTGGAAGACCGGAATACGTGGTGGTATAAGGATAAGCCGAACCCTGCCAATGAACGGGAGCGTATCGCGATGGAAAAACGTTCATTCTGCGTGACAGGCTGCTTGGCTTTGGAGGGAATATTGCCTGTATGGATCTTTTCGATGAAGATCTGGAGAAAATCATGGAGCGTGGGCAATTCTGGTATGGGGAACATACCAGAATGAAAAAAGGGCTCCCGTCCCAGTGCCACCGCAACAGCGCGTATCTCTGGGATGCAAACCGGGGAATATGCCAGATTGCTACCGGATATGCATTGTCAGAAGACGGATGCTGGAGACAGCATTCCTGGGTCGTACAGCCGCTGACTACGAAATACCGTATCTGGGAGACTACCGTCAAGCGCATTGCGTACTTTGGTTTTGTCATGGATGACGAAGAGTGCGAGCAGTTTCTCTGGGATAATGATTAGGAAAGGACTGTGCAGGGGATATTGACGTGGGAAAAGAAATCAAAAATTACATCTGCATTGCGGATGGACACCGGCGCCCAGATCGGCAAAGGAATACAGCCGGCCGCTACCGTGCTGGAGCTAAAACAGAAAAAGAAGCCAAAAATTTTCCGGAAAATGTAAGACAGCAGGAAAAGGATGCAGTTCCTTCTTCACAAGAAAACGTAACAGGTGAATAAAACTATAAGGCCCGGGGATTTTTCCCTGGGCTTTTCTATACCATAAATACCAAGAGCAGAAAACAGCCTTGCATTGATCCGGGTTTTCTGGTTCAGAGCTATTAACACTTTCGCATTTTTTCCATATTAAAGACGAGGGAGGGATGCAGATGAGAGATACGAGTAAATATTACCAGCAACAGGAAGTCCTGGCTTTAGAAAAAACAAAAGAGATTCTGTCCCGGCTTCCGGATTATTGCGGCAAGGTTCTGTTTGCAAAAGAACTTTCTGCCAACAGCAAATATGCATACGCCCAGGATCTGGAACAGTTTTTTCATTTTCTTTCAGCCGAACAGGAAACGTGCAAAGGAAAAGAACCTATTAAAATCACACAGCAGGATCTGGCGCTCCTTACAATTTCAGATCTGGATGAGTACAGTATTTTCCTGAAGCAGAACGGATATACCGCCAATACCAGAAGCCGCCGGCTCAGTGCTGTCCGGACATTGTTCGCGTACCTGTACCGGACCGGGAAAATCAAAGAAAATCCTTCCACTAAAATTGAAATGCCGACCTCCAAAGCGCGTGCCGAAGGGCATGAAATCCGGTTTTTGACAGCCGCACAGGCAAAAGAGCTTCTTACACGGGTAGAGACAAACACGGTATTTGAAGGGAGACGGCAGAAGCGGGCCGCGAAATGGACGGTGAGAAACTATGCTATCATCGCGCTGTTTCTCCATACAGGGATGCGTTTGTCCGAACTTGCCGGGATCGATGTCAATGACCTGGATTTAAGAGAGCAGAGGGTTTATATCCACCGAAAAGGCGGGAAAAAATCAGACCTGTATATGAACAAAGAATGTACGGAAGCCGTGTCTGCATGGCTTTTGCAGAGAAAACAGCTAAAAGTGGAAGAGGGGGAGAAGGCGCTCTTTATTTCTGAACGAGGCAGACGTCTTTCTTCCAGGATGATCGAGCAGATGATATCTGACTCCATGGAAGCCTGCGGATTCCCTGTTACGAATGTCCATGCGCTCCGCAGGAGCTACGGTACCCAGTTTTACGACCAGACCGGGGATATCTACCTTTTGGCAGACAACTTGGGGCACTCCAGTGTGGATGTCACGGCAAAACATTATGCCAAGATGTTAAGTTCCAAACGGAAGAAAAATAAGGAGATCGACCTTTATTCAGGGGAATGACAAGGTTAAGTTCAAATTTATATGGGACGGATTCTGCCATATTAAGTTGTAACCGTTTATGCATGTTTCATTTAAAAAGGAGGAAAACCCAATGACTTGACCAGAAGGAAAAAGTGACGCTGAAAGGAGAAAAGATGGACTCAATTACGACCACGATCCTCGCCACAGAGGATGGGAAAGCGAAGTACGATGATGCTCTCAAAAGCCTTCTTTCCAACCGCCAGATCCTGTCATGGATCTTAAAATCTACAGTTCCTGAATTTATGGACTGTACGTTAGAAGATATCGAACAAAAGTACATAGAGCCGGACAGTATATCAGTCTCTCAGGTTTTTGTTGGACAGAATCTGACGAATATTGAAGGCACTTCGAACGAGGACAAGACGCTCAACGAGGGGAATGTTTATTTCGACATTGTCTTTAAGGCAGTGTACCCAGGCAATGAAGGTTCAGGAGAGAGGAAGCTGATACCGGTATTTATCAATATCGAGGCGCAAAATTCCTATTATCCTGGCTATCCCATTGAGAAGAGGGCGATCTACTACGCTTCCAGAAAACTTAATTCCCAGCTTCGCTCAATTAACCCCAATACAGACTATGGCATCCTGCAGAAGGTGTATTCCATATGGCTTTGTATTGGAAACGTTCCAAACAAAGATGCGAACACAATCACCTTGTATACCGTTCAAAAACATGATATACTAGGAATTAAGGAAACAGATCCTGATAATTACCGCTTGATCAACGCAGTGGTGGTCAGGATGAATGACAACGTAGATCCGGCAACTGATTTTTTAAAACTGCTTCAGACACTCTGCAGCAATCTGCTGGGGAAAGCAGAAAAGCTGAAGGAGTTGAATGAGATCGGGCTTCGTCTGGATCATGATTTGGAAGGTGGGATTAATAGAATGTGCAACGTCAGTGACTACATTTGGGAGAAAGCTGCTACAGAGGGCATGGCTCAGGGTATGGCCCAGGGTATGGCCCAGGGGCTTGAGAAAGGTACTGCCGATACAATCCGCAGGATTGTTACGAGCATGCTCCAAAGAGGTGACCAGCCAGATGCAATTTCTGAGGTAACCGGATGCCCACTGGAAGATATCAAAAAGATTGCAGCAGAATTACAAAACAGTTGACCAAAGTAAGAGGGGAGGAGAAATCCTTCCCTTTTTGCATGAGGGAGAAAATCATGAAGAGAGTGAATGTATGCGGTGTCCCGGAGGAAGCTATTAAAGAGGGCCGATGCGATGCCTGTGGAACCAGCGTTTGTGACATGATGGATGATAGTTTATTTGTAGACAAACGGGTATACGATTATGCCAAGAGAAATAAGATGCCGTGCTTTTGCGGACATTATTATCGGATGTTCCAAGGGCAAAATTTTTCTGAACACATAAAAGAAAATGGAATGTTAGAAAAAGTTCCTAAGTATATTCGGAACTATATTGCGGCATTAGATGTCAGCAAATGAAAGATGCGAACCGAACCTGCCAGCCTCTGATTTCCAGAGACTCGGCGGGTCTTTTTTTTGTCTGCAGAAAACCACCGTATAATTAATAGGAGAGCAGCAGTCCTGATATATCTAATATTGCGTATAACATAAGTTATACGCAATCATATGTGAAAATATAAAAAAGACCCCATTTCTGAGGCCTTTTCTTTTGGTAAGGATTTGTCAGGTCAGCTACTTTACCAGCTGTTTTCCTTCCTGAAGCCAAGATTCAGCAATCGCAGCAGAAACGTTGAAATACTCTTCAATCTGTTCTGCGGTGCTGATTAAACCATTTTTTATCTGTTTTAAAACAGTTGCCTTACTGCGTTCCAAATAGGATTCCAAGATATAATCATCCAGCTCTTTACACATATACTCGTTACCTCCTTTAAGATCTTTGAAGTCCCTGAGTTTCCTTCCTACAGCCGGGAACATCGACGCATCCGCTCTGTAATCTGTCATCAGCTTCCCAAGCTCTGAATCGTCATGTACGGATGCGTTAACCACAATCCGGTGGATCCCGTCGTCTATAAACTGCCCGGGATGCTCTTCCGAAACCAGTCTTATATGGTTAATTATATCCGAAAATCCCAGAATGTCAAATTTGGCAATATAGATCACATACACATCCGGGAAGTCCTTAAACTTACCCCCTTTTTCTGTGAACGTGGTGTCGATATTTGCCGCATTGACACGCATCCTCTTTACATGGTCATCGTTGTCCGCTTTCTGGACTGCCTCTACATTGATGTAATTACCATCCACATCGATGCAGAGGCAGTCCAGTGTCACGGATCTTGCCCCGCAGTTTCGGATGGCATACTGTACATGGTTTTCAGCGACCTGGATCTTTCTTCCAAGAATGGTTGAAATGATCTCTTCACAGACCTCTTTGTCCTCGCACATTTTAAAAAACATGAAATCGTCAATGATATTCAACTTCTGAAGGATCTCAAGATTGCGGTTGACTATCTGGCTCATACGCATTTCCTCCTCCTGTTTTTCTGCATCTTTTTAAGAATCCACGCCCGGAATAGTCATGGCCCAGCTCCATGCGCTTCCAGCCTGGATCCTTGTTTTCAGATACAGAAATAATTGTTTTGTCCATTTCCTTTTCTCCTTTCGTAAAATTAAAACACGCAATAATGTTCCGCTTGTAATATGACGTTTCCCGTCTGTAATAAATTTTCCTGCACAAACAAAAGAAGCCAGGAAACCCCAGCTTCTTCTTAAAGTAATATTCAGTTTTTAGCATTTTATAAGGTGTTCCCGACCCTCATACAGAAAACGCCCTATTTTTACAGGGTGTTCCCGGCGTTAAGCAGAGAACTCTTTATCGTAAGGTGTTCCCGGTTAAAACAGAGAACGCCTTTTTACAGGGTGTTCTCGGGGAACAACCCATCCTTCCCTTCCAGTTTCAGTACCTGTTTCTGCTGCTGAAGAGCCTCCTCAATTGGAAACCGTTCGAATCCCTTTCCGTATTTAATGGAATCACATGCCATGTGCAGGGCAAAAATATTAAGCTTCTCTGTGTCCGTCATTTTGTTTTTGATATCCTTCCCGTTTCTCTTTTGCCGCATAGAATTCACTTCCCTTGATTTCGACGAATCCCTCATAAATCGGGGTAATAGACTTTTTATCTGTTTCAATCCGCAGATAGTAGTTTCCATCGCACTCAAACCTGGTTACGGAATACCCACCGAGTAAAAGCTCCCTGAAATAGTCCCCCTCCATTGGAAAATCGAGGTTGATGACAAGCTGTTCCTTTATGCATAGATCCTGGAAATCTTTCAGGATGGCGCTGTTCTTCCGAAATGGCTTCAATCTGGATCCATCACTGAAGACACGTTCTTTTTTCAGCTGGCTGCCAAACCGTTCCTCGTTTTCAGAGCAGCTGTCAATATACAGATTAATAGATTTTTTATAAAATATTGGCGAGAAAACCGCGTAACTTTAGATGCGCGGATGGATCGC
>ENA-ORNI01000551-ORNI01000551.1-human-gut-metagenome-genome-assembly--contig:-NODE-551-length-31278-cov-20.9639_pt1 | contig 31278 bp, 33 predicted proteins | sample MGYA00242118_ERZ509028 | MGnify/ENA primary metagenome ERZ509028 (study PRJEB26280, sample SAMEA2338755) | human gut metagenome | biome: human gut; feature: human-associated habitat; material: faeces...
TACAGGATGAAGAATTTGCCCGGATGATCCGGGAAGCTGAGAAATATCTGGGAGTTCCGTATGTGTGGGGAGGTTATTCTCCGTCTGGATTTGACTGTTCCGGATTTGTTTCTTATGTGATCAATCATTGCGGAAACGGATGGAACCTGGGAAGACAGACCGCAGAGGGATTGCGAAACAGTTGTACGTTTGTTTCTCCGGGAGATGCAAAGCCGGGGGATCTGATCTTTTTCCAGGGAACGTATAGTACGCCCGGAGCAAGCCATGTAGGGATCTATGTGGGAAATAACATGATGATCCATTGTGGAGATCCAATCCATTATTCCAATGTCAGTACCGCATATTGGCAGCAACATTTTATGTGCTATGGCAGATTGCCATAAGAAGGGAGAGTGAAAGATTTGAATAAGAAAATTAAGAAATATATGGAAGAGATCCATAAGACAGAACAGAAGATTGCTGATCTTCAGCAGTATCTCAAAGGGCTTCATGCTGCGTTAAAACAGGAAGAAGACAATGAGATGATTAAAAGTATCCGTGGAATGAAATTAGACAGTCATGCCCTGCATGACCTTCTGAATGGAATCCAGGAAGGAACCGTAAAATTTCAGGTTAGCCAGGAGTCTGAGAAAGAAGGAAGAGGCTCCTTTGTATTTACAGAAAAGAAAGAGGAGGGACATCCATATGGTGAAATGGAAGAAACTGAATAAAAAAGTGGCAGGATTATTGTTAGGCGTTATGGTGCTTTTTTCAGCGTCAACAACAGCCTTTGCATATGTGGATCCGTCAGCGGAAGCAACAAATACAGAAATGACAAATGCAGAAGCACCACAAACAGAAACGACGCAAAAAGGGGAAACCCCGGTGGAAGAAACGGATCAGCCGGCAGAAGAGGGGACTTTGCCGGAAAATAATACAACGGAGAAGAAAGAAGATGCTTTTACAGAACCGGGAAATGGGGAAGTCCAGGATGATATCCAGAATGGATCCAGTAAAGAATTCCTCACGATCACAACAAAGAATAACAATACCTTTTATCTTGTGATTGACCGCAGTTCTACCTCCCAGAATGTATATCTGTTATCCCAGGTAGATGAAAATGATCTGAAGGAATTTGTGGATCAGGAAAAAGGGCCGGCAACTGTCACACCCACTCCGCAGGTAGTCATCGATGAAAATAAAACCGAAGAAACCGATAAAAAAGAAGAGATAGCAAAGCCAGAAAAAGAGAAGATGCCACAAGCGAATATGGGAGCAATGGCAGCGATCCTTATTCTTGCGTTAGGTGGAGTTGCAGCTTATTACTACTTCAAGATCTATAAGCCAAAGAAAGAGGAAGAAGAGGATTTTGAAGAGGAAGGACTGGAAACAAGTGACGGATTGGAGATCATCAATGAGGATGAATTTGAAGACCGGGAAGAAGAAAATGAATAAAAAATAAAAAAAATGAGTGGAACGCCCTGTATTTTTGGGGCGTTTCCTTTCGTTATATGAAGGAGGTAATAAGTTATGTATTTAGTAATTGCAGAAAAACCAAGCGTGTCCAAAGCGATTGCGGAAGTAATCGGGGCATCAAAAAAAGTAGAAGGGTATCTGGAAGGAAAGGGATGCATTGTCAGTTGGTGTTTTGGGCATCTTGCAGAATATGTTCCACCGGATTCTTATGATGAAAGGTTCACCAGATGGATGTATGAGGATCTTCCAATCATCCCAGAAGAATGGAAACTGGCAGTATCCAAAGGTAAGAAAGAACAGTTCTATATTTTGAAAAAGCTACTGAACCGCCCGGATATTGAGTTTGTGGTAAATGCCTGTGACGCTGGACGAGAAGGAGAACTTATCTTTAAGCATGTATATGATCTGTCCGGAAGTAAAAAACCGGTCAAGAGATTATGGATCAGTTCATTGGAAAGTTCTTCAATCTTAGAAGGGATGGAACATCTGAAAGCTGGAGAAACCTATCATAATCTGGCAGAAGCAGCGGTTTGCCGGGCACAGGCAGACTGGCTTGTTGGTATGAATGCGACAAGAGCTTACACAACAAAATATTTTAAAAAGCTGGCAGTTGGCCGTGTGCAGACACCGACACTTGCCATGCTTGTCGAAAGACAGAAGCAGATTTCCGGTTTCAAAAAAGAAAAATATTTTAATGTGGTTTTGGATTGTGATGGACTGATCGCAGAGAAGAAGAAAATCTTCGATGTGGAAGAAGCAGAAAAAGTGTGGAAAACCTGTCAGGGCAGTGATGCGATTGTGGAAAAGGTGGAGTCAAAGGAAAAGACGGTAAAACCACCGAAACTGTATGACCTGACAACCCTACAGAGAGAGGCGAACCGTATCTATGGAATGACTGCTCAGCAGACATTAAATGCGGCGCAGAGCCTGTATGAGCAGAAGTTGATCACTTATCCGCGTACAGATAGCCAGTATTTGACAAGTGATATGGAAGAAACAGCGAAACAAGTGATCCGTAAGATTCATGAGAAATATCAATTGCTGGGACCGTTTGACCAGCCCAAAACACCGGAGGTAAAGAAGGTGCTGAATGACAAGAAAGTATCGGATCATCATGCAATCATTCCTACGGTAGAACTTGCAGAATTTGATTTCTCTAAGTTAAGAGAATGGGAACAGAAGATTTTATTCCTGATCGCAGTACATACCGTAGAAGCAATGGAAGAAGATCATGTATTCATGGAGACAGAGGTGGAAGTACGATGTCAGGATGAGATTTTTAAAGCAAAAGGAAAAGTGGTCAAACAGATCGGTTGGAAACTGTATGAGGAATGCTTTAAGAATGATGACGGACTTGCCATAGAAAACCCGGCAGATGCAGGAAAAGACAGCATTCCCAAAGTAGAAGTAGACCAGAAGTTTTATAACGTATCGGCAGTGAAAACGGAACATTTCACAGCACCGCCGAAACCATACAGTGAAGATACTCTCCTTGCGGCAATGGAAACTGCTGGAAATAAGGAATTCGATGAAGACACAGAAAAGAAAGGATTAGGAACTCCGGCAACAAGAGCCGGTATCATCGAAAAACTGATCTATTCCCAGTATGCCACCCGAAAGGGAAAACAGATCCTTCCAACAGAGGACGGAAAGGTATTGATCGATATCTTACCAGATTTCTTGAAGTCTGCCACCATGACAGCCGAATGGGAAAACCAACTGTTAGAGATGGAGCAGGGAAAGATGAATCCGGGGCAGTTTATGACAGGTATCGAAAAACTGATTTCCATGATGTTAAATCATTGTGACTCCATTCCGGAAGAAGAGACAGGAAGGTTCCAGAAAAAAGAGAGCGTGGGAACCTGTCCGGTCTGTGGCGGCCTGGTCTATGAAGGAAAGAAAAATTTCTATTGCGGTAACCGTGCATGTAATTTCTGTCTCTGGAAAGAAAACAAGTATTTACAGAGTATGGAAAAGGATATGGATGCCAGGATGGCTGCTGAGCTTTTGAAGAATGGAAGTGTTCATGTGAAGGATCTGTATTCCAAAAAGAAAGATCTGTATTTTGAAGCAGATCTGCATATGGAAGCCGATGAAAACGGGAGAGTTACATTTTCATTATCTTTCCCAGAAAGAAAAACAACGAAGAAAAATAAGAGAAAATAGGAGGAATAGAATATGGAATTTAATCAATTTGTTGACGAAGTAAAGGGAGGAATTAAACAGTTTCTTCCGATTGAATATGAAGATGCACAGGTAAGAATCGAAGAAATCAAGAAATTAAATGAGAATTATCTCGGAATCACGGTCTTAAAAGAAAATCAGGTAATCGCGCCGACCTTTAACCTGAATCAGTTATACGAAATGTTCCAGTCAGATCCACAGAATTCTTTGGAAAATATTTTGAGAAATATTACGGAAGTGGTACTTGATGCACCGGAACAGTTTGATCTGAATAGTATCACAGAATATGAGAGTGTAAAGGATAAGCTGTTCATCCGCGTGTCCTCAGCAGAAAGAAATGAAGAAATACTGCAGAAAATACCTCATCAGAGGAAAGAAGATTTGGCAATCACATATCATCTTGCTATCAATGTTAATGATGTGGGAAGGGGTTCTACTACAATCACAAATGACATTTTAAAACATTATGGGATTAGTGAAGAACAGCTTCACGCAGATGCAATGAAAAATAGTCCTAAAATTATGCCTTTGCATGTAGATGCAATGAAAAATGTTATTAAACAAATAATTGGGGGTGATAACAAGCTCCTTATGCAAGATAAAGGTTTCAAGGATATGGAGGAGGTGATTTCGGAAGGATTGAAAGAAGGTGAACCGATGTTTGTGATTACAAATCAGCAGACAATGGATGGAGCGAGTGCTATTTTTTATCCGGGAGTAATGAAACAACTAGGGGAATGCTTTCAAGGAGACTTTTTTATTTTACCATCGTCCATTCACGAAACTATCGTTCTTCCAGATAAAGGTGATTTTGATTATCTTTCTTTGAAAAGTATCGTTCAAGAGATTAATAGCAATCAAGTTCTTAAAGAAGAGCAGCTTACGAGCGATGTATATCATTATGACGCAAAACAACGCATGTTTGAAAGGGCTGATAAATTTGAAAAACGCCAGAAGGTAACCCAAATGAATAAGAATGAGAAAGCTGGAAGAGAACAAAAGACGGAACATCCAAAACCAAAGAAACATGAGATGGGACTATAGAAGTGTAGAGTCCGTATAACGATAAGATGGGAATCCCTCATACACACGGCTATATGGGGGATTTTTTAGCTTAATAATACGCTGCTGATCGCCATGCAAAGACCGGATGCCACATGGGTAACCGGATATCGGAACTGGCAGTCGATGGGCAGACAGGTAAAAAAGGGAGAGAAGGGAATTACCATTATCGCACCGGCACCGATCAAAAGAAAAAAAGAACAGGCAGTATTAGATCAGGATCAGAAACCGGTGATCGGACCGGACGGAAAGCCAAAGACGGAAGAGGTGGAGGTCACACTTCCCTGTTTCAAGGCAATCACAGTATTTGATATTGAACAGACCACCGGAGAGCCAATCCAGACACTTGCCCCCGAAATCTTGACAGCGGCAGTAGAAGATTATGATTTATTCCTGGAAGCAATCCAGGAAATCTCACCAGTACCGATACGATTCGATATGATCGAAGGATCAGCAAACGGTTATTATCACAATCTGGATAAAGAGATCGTGATCAAAAAGGATATGAGCCAAAGCCAGACCTTAAAAACAGCAATTCACGAAACTGCACATGCAAGATTACATGACAGGGAAATCATGGAAAATCAGGGCATTGAGAAGGACCGGCTGACAAAAGAAGTGGAAGCGGAATCGGTAGCATATTGTGTGTGTTCTGCCTTTGAATTGGATACGTCAGAATACAGTTTCCCTTACATTGCAGGATGGAGCAGCGGAAAAGAAATGAAGGAATTGAAAAATTCTATGGATGTGATCCGCAAGACCGCAGGAGAAATGATCGATGAATTAACAGAAAAAATAGAAATGATGTTGGAGCGGAAACAGGAAAAGCTGATTGCTGTATTAGAAGCTGCCGGGTATCATTTTACACAAGAAGAAAGTAATTCTCAACGTCTGCAGTTTATTCCGGATGGCATCCATAAAATGCAGGGGGATTTATTTGCAAAATCCTGGAATGAAGTGGAACGATGGGTAGAAGCAGTTGTCGAAAAAGGAGATTCGATCCAGAAAGAACGTGTGGAACGGGTATTATATCCGGAGCGGTTTGAACAGAGTTTTGAAGAAATGATGTTTACCAGAAACGAATACAGACTGTCTATCTATCATTTAGATGAAAATGGAGACGGGAGAGATCAACTGTTTATGGGAATGGATGAGCTGCGAGAAACGGGGATCACAGTAACTGCGGATCAGTATCAATGTGTTTATTCCAGTCGGTATCTTTCCAATGAAAATATGGATGCGATTTATAGTGTTTTTAATGACAACCCTCCAGCAGACTATAAGGCGCACTCCCTGTCCGTTGGCGATGTTGTGATCATGAACCAGGATGGGGGTATGAAAGCATATTTTGTGGATCGCTTTGGATTTCAGGAGCTTCCGGAGTTTGTGGAAGAGAGAAAACAGATACTTGGAATAGAAAGTGATGTGCAAACGAAGGATATTTTAGAAGAAACTTCCTGTATCAGTTTTTATGCGGCAGAATGTTCAGAATTTCCGGTGTTAGGCGAGGTGCATCATGATCTGAGCTTGCCTGAAGCTTTGGAAGCTTATGAAAAGATACCGGCAGAACGGATGAATGGAATCAAGTCTGTTGGGTTTAATCTGCAGGAAGGAAGCGATTATGACGGAATGATGGATCTGATGGTTGGCGGAAGATCACAAAGAGAGATTTTGGATTCCATACCATTTTATAAGGAAAATAAATTGGTACAGACTGCGCTTAAACGTGTGGAACGATATATCGAAGAGAAGTCACGGAATACAAAGAAAACCAGACAAAAAGAAGAAAAAGGAGAGATACCAAAAACCAAATCTCAAAAAAGAAGGGAGGAGATGAGCTTATGAGTAAAGTGAAATTTGAAGAAGATGAATTAGCGGTTGTGGCACTTTTTCAGGCGAATACAAGAAAAGATACAATCGATATTTTGAAAGATACCTTAGAAGCGTTGGAAGAAAGGAGAGAAGATCCATCGGAAGACGATCTGATGGAAACCATTGCATCCGCAATCAGTAAGTTACAGATGATTGAAGATAAATATTATTATTCCCTGGATCTGAATGCTTATCTGAATAATTTGGAGGAGGATGCTTATGAAGAATGATCAATTTGCAGTTTACCGGGTAGAGCGTAATTCGGAGGGGAGAGAACTCTGGCATCTTTCTTATCAGGAAGCGGTAAGCAGGAATTTACCGATACGGATTGAGTATTATCAGCAGATGGAAATCAGACCGTTACTGCCGGGAGAAACCGCGATTGCGTTATGGAAACGTATGAAAGAGTCCTGTGAAGTCAGCGATGTGCTTGTTCTGAACCAGAATGGGGAAGTCTATTGTTATTACGTTAATGAAGACTATCTACAGCTTTTATCAGGGTTCATCCGATTAAACCCATCGGGTACATTGGTCACGCTGGATACGGAAAATTACCGCATTAGTGGAAAACCGGGAAACTGGATGGCTACGGATGATATCATCATTGATGGAAAGCAGTTTTATCTCATGGAACATCAGGAATATCACAGGCAGGTTGCCTATATCATCCTAGATAGTTATGGGAAGATGATCATGGAGGAATGTCAGAATGGATTCGATGAAAAAACCAAACAGAAACTCCATGAATTTGTAAAGGAACCGGAACAGAAAAAGGAAGAAACGAAAAATCGCAGTGTACGGTTGAAGCATTATCAGAAGTTTTATGAGAATGGGACTTATGAGAGAAGCTGGGAATCCGGAACAGAAGGAAATTATAATATGGTGGACGGCCAGATAAATAATCTGAAAAATGCAGAAGAGAAAAGGATAGAAAGAAAGCTGGCACAGAGGCTAGAACAATTAACAAAGAAGAAACCAAAGAAAAGAGAATCGGTAATCAAGAGATTGAGAGAAAAACAGATCGCAATTGCTGTGAAATCAGGAAAGCCGGTACCGAGATATTTAGAGCAGGATATGGAAAGGAAGAGAGGATAAATACTATGAAACAGTCAAAGTATGAAAAAGAAACGCTTATCCTCACAAATGAAGAAGATCAATATTATAGTGTCTATATATTTAATCAGAGATTACAGAAACGACTAAAAAATTTTACGGAGAAGTATCCGAAGTGATGTTATCTAAGAAACACAACAAAAGAAGGGAGTGAAGTGTTTATGATTCAAAAGGGACGATTGCTATTGTATTTATGACCGCCATATACAGAGACACAAATTTAGAAAGCATCAGACTCTATTCAGATAGCGCGTAAAGCGAAAATGGATAGCTTATGAGATGGGATTTAAGAGAAAAAAGCCTCATAGTCATGAGGGAAAATAAAAGTAAAAAGTGTTCTGTGATAAAGTATAAAGGCTTGGAGGAGTAGCTCTTCTGAGCCTTTTTCTATTGAAAATATGCCATAAAATTACCATCTTTTATTAAAGCACGATATAATCAAGAAATAAAAACTTTTTTGTCAAGTTTTTTAGGCGAAAAAAAGCCAGCAACTATGCTGGTTTGCGCTGTGTTTGATATAAAATTACTCCGAAAGAATTATAGTGCTAAATCCGAAAGATGGGAAATGCGGAAACTCAAGAAGACAAAAATTGACAAGTTATAATAGTATTTATATAATGGAGATATTAAAAATACTATCCTATGAAAGTAGAGAAAGATTAAAAATAATTAATCGCAGTACACATTTTTATTTCTTGCACTTTTACTATTGATCGAAGTAAGTTCAAGCTATGAGTATAAGTGTTTCGTCAAAGGAAAAATTTCCACGTTAGTGCAGATTTCAAAAATGATTCAAATAGCAGTGAATTTCTCCTGCTAGGAAGAGTAGTCTGAAGAAGCGGTAAATACAAGGATGAGTTTTTTAAACGATTTTTAACCCTATAGAGACTCCTTTTCAGAATTTTCAGAATTGGAACATTTAGAAAAGTACAGGGAGAATCGGTATTAATTGAACGCTTAGCCTATAAACGAAATGTAATATAAAGACAAGATTACGTGTTTAAAATTACGCTTATCTGTGCTTGAAATACAAATACTACATAGATACTAATATGCTCATCTAGTAAGCTAGGCTAGACAACCCCACTTATCTTCTCGGAATTTATAGCATACCGAGTTTCTTACAAGAGTAATAATAACGAAAAGCTCAGGAAAACTTTTTTACAGTATTTTTTGTGTGAGCAAAACGAAAGGAATGGATATAATTATGAAAATAAAATCTATAGAACTACTTAAAATAATAAAAAAACTAGTATCTGTAAAACAAAAATATATTTTATATGCCTTCAATTACACAATTTCAATGGTTTGTGATACAATTGCAATTGTTTTCTTTTCTAAAATATTATCAAGTGCTTTGTTTGAAAAAAATCTCTCTTTTGAAAAAGTGCTTGTATTAGTTATAATATTATCAATTATTTTAATTATTTCAAATTTTTCTAAAGAATATTATAAAAATAAAGGAAATGCAGCAATTGCATCTATTAAATCCTATTATTCTATAAAATTACATGATAAAATCACGTCGATGCCGTACAAATATGTAGAAAATTCTGATTTTCTTGATAAACATCAAAATATTTTTTCGGTTGTAGATTCATATGGAAGTGGTATTGATGGGTTTTGTCAAAATTTATTTGATTTATCTGCGAATATGATAATTTGTTTCATTTTTATTTTTTTGTTGGTTCGAATTCATGTGTTTTGTGTTTTCCTTATGGTTTTTTCACTTATTTTGTGCTTTTTTATTTCAAAAAAGATGCTACATATAAAGACTGAAAAAAATAATGAAATTGGAATAAGTAAAAGAAGGCAATCATATTTTTTTAGAATATCCCATGAAGCAAGAAATGGAAAAGAAATAAGGATTTTCAATATAAGAAAAATCCTTATTAATGATTATACAAAGGAAATTAAACGTTATATTAATTCTTTAAGATCTTTTTATAAGACAGAGTTGTTTGAAAAGTTTTTGGAAAATATTTTTAATTACATAGGTATAATCGGTGTGTTATATTTTTTACTTGTTGGTATTCAAGAAAAAACTTTTCAGGTGTCTGATATAATTATGTATTTGCAAGTTTTGTTTTTTATTAACGATAAATTTAATGAGTTTGCAACTAATATTATTACTATTCTTAATGAAAGTGTTTATATAAACTTGTTATTTGAATTTTTATCTGAAACTGATAATAAAACATCTTCTCAGTTTACGGAGTGTTTGCATTGTGATAGTATTATTTCTGTGAAAGATTTGTTTTTTTCATATCCATGTACTAAAGTAGAGATTATAAAAGACGTTAATTTTACAATTGAAAAAGAAGATAAAGTCGCAATAGTTGGAGCAAATGGGGCAGGAAAAAGTTCTATTATTAAATTATTAACTGGAATTTATGATGATTATAAAGGTGAAATAATTGTAAATGGCAAAGATATAAGGCGTTATTCGCAAGAGGATAAGCAAAATATATATTCTGTAGTTTTACAAAATATTTGTATTTATCCATTTACATTAAAAGAAAATGTTGCAGAGTCCTCTGACAAAATAGATATGGAAAAACTTAATCATGCTATTATATTGTCGGGATTACAAGATAAAGTGAGCAATTTGGAAAATGGTGTAAATACATACTTGAAGAAAGTATTTCATCATGATGCCGTCGAATTATCAGGTGGGGAAGAACAAAAACTAGCACTTGCAAAAGTAATATATAAGAATTCACCAATTTTGATTTTTGACGAACCAACCTCCAAAATGGACGTTAAAGCAGAAGAAAATTTTTATACTAATATCTTAAAGTTATTTAATGATAAAACAATTATTTTGGTTACGCATAGATTATCTAGTATAAAATATTGTAATAAAATACTTTTTTTAAATGACGGAACTGTTGCAGAATATGGCACATTTGATGATCTAATGGAAAAAAAGGGGTTATTTTATGAAATGTACAATAAACAAAAAAATTTGTATAGTTAAAAATGAATATATGCCTATTTTTAAATTAATTTACAAAACAGCACCTATATATTATTATTTCCTTTTACTTAGTGCAATAATGAATTTTGTTCAAATTCGCATAAATGTATGGGTTATTGAAAAGATTGTAGATTTTGCTGCTCAAAAAGAATTGAACACTAGTTTCTTATACATTCTTCTGATCTTTGCTGTTACAGAATTAGGGCTGGTATTTTTAAAGCTTGTCATGGAATACTTGCAGAATATGATTATTCCAAAGGTAAGGGAAAAAATGAAACTTGAAATGTCTATTAAAATGATGAGTATTCCTTATGATATGTTAGAAGATAAAAAGTTTTTAGATTTGAAAGATAAAGCAGTATTTGCTATCACAAATAAAAGTGCTATTTATAATTTTGTGTTTTACTTTAGTGACCTTATTAATAATATTGCGATAGTAATATCAGTTGCTATTGTAATGATTCAACTAAGCATATTTTATATGGTTCTTATTGGTTTTTCGGTATTTTTGATTAGCATATCTTATTCACGCTACATGAAATTTCAAAAAAAATTTTATGACAGCTTTGTTATTAACAGCCGACGAGAAGAATTATATAATGAAATGAGTTTTGACAAATCTTACGCTCTTGATTTTAGAATAAATAGTATAAAGAAACTTTTAAACAAAAATTATAATGAATTTATTCAAAGTAATGAAGATGCTATGAAAGAATTTTATAATACTAAAGGTAAATATCTTGGTTTAATTTCTATTCTCGAAAAAATAGTATATGCATTTTCATATATTTATATAGTGATTTCCTATTTTACAGCATCAGGAAGGATTGTTTCTCCAGGTACTTTTGCAAAATATGTAAGTGCTATGACTAGTTATTTTTCGAAAATAGAAAATATTTGTTTAGACATTATTCAATTACGACAAATGAAAAACTATCTTGAGCCTTTTATGTATTTTGTCAATACAACTAATTTTACTCAAACTGGTAATAAAATTGTTGTAGACGAAAAAATTAATGAAATTAGATTTGAAAATGTAAGTTATAAATATCCAAATGTAAATAAATGGGCAATTAAAAATGTTAATTTCATAATAAAGAGCGGAAGTTCCGTTGCATTTATTGGTTCAAACGGTTCTGGAAAGTCTACGCTCATAAAGTTAATTTGTGGTCTTATTGAACCTACAGAAGGACGTGTTTTAATAAATGGCAGGGATTTAAAAAAATATGATTTTACTAAATCGATTTCTACTGTTTTTCAAGATTATAATTTATTTAATTATTCAATAAAAAAAAATATTGTATTTAATGATGATTCGAAATCTATAAATTTTAATGAATTTGCTGATAATTGGGGATTGTTCGAGATCCTTAATAAATTTTCAAAAGGTTATAATACAATAATCGGGAAGGAGTTTGATCGAAATGGGATAGAATTATCAGGTGGTGAATCTCAAAAAATAGCTATTGCTCGTGCTGGTTACAAAAAGGCATCGCTTTATATATTGGATGAGCCTACAAGTGCACTTGATGTTCATGCAGAAACTTTTTTTGTAGAGAAAACAGCCTGCTTTACAGAATCGAATATTGTAATTATTGTTTCTCACAATTTACTTACAACTAAGAACTGTGATAAAATTTTTGTTATTGATGACGGGGAAGTTATTGAAGAAGGTACTCATAAAAATTTGTTAGAAAAAAATAAAGTATATGCTGATATGTATAAGAGCAATATACAGAAATGGAGATAAAATGTATTACACTTTTCAAAATATGCAAGGGAAAAATTTTTATTTTAATGGAGATAATCTAAAAATATATGAATCTTTAGATTTAAATTCTATAAATGAAGAACCAAGAAGTATTGACTATTTTCGTAATGATTATTTTTCATATCTAACGATTGTGATGTGTAATAATTGTAATTTGACGTGTTCATATTGTTATGAAAGACAAGATAATGATAACAATCCAAATTGCCAAATTTCATTACTGCAAGCAAGAAAGGCTATTGATACTTTAATGAAAAGCATTAATATGCATGAATATAAAAAGGGAGGAATTAATTTTTTTGGTGGAGAACCACTTTTATGTTTTGATTATATTAAAGAACTTGTGTTGTATTCTGAAGAAATTAAAGATCCAAAGGTAAGTATTCAATACTCAATGGTTACGAATGGTACTTTATTGACTGAAGAAAAAATAGAGTTTTTGGAAAAATATAATTTTTTAATTACAATAAGTATAGATGGAGATCAAGATACTCATGATAAAGAAAGGAAATTTAAAAATGGCAAAGGATCATATTTAATTGTAGCATCAAATATAAAAAATTGTATCAGCCGTCTTAAATTGAAAGCAAGAATTACTATAAACAATAATAACTATGATGTTTTAAAAGCGGTCGAGAGTATTCGTTCACTTGGTATTAACGATATTGTAATCGGAATGGATGAAAATATTTCACCAAAACGATTAACCGATTTTTTAAAACAATATGAGTTATTGCTGGGGAGTTATTTAAAAAGTATTGAGAATAAGGATTATTATTGTATAGATAATATTGTTCTTTTGCTTATCAAAATATTTTTTGGTCGAAGAGTTAGTTCGAAATGTAATGCTGGGCGTTCATATTTTACTTTATCTGCAGACGGTGATTTATACTCATGCCATAGACTTATTGGCACAACTTGTGGAAAAGTGTGTTCTTCCTGTGATGATTTTTTTGATTTCACTGAAGAATATTCCATAAAAACCGCATCATTCAGAACAAAAAGAAGGGAAAAAAAATCTATTCCGTGTAGTGGTTGTGTTTTTATTAATTTATGTGGTGGTTCATGCTTGCATTCATCATATTTAAATAGTGAAAATTTAATGGGATATAGTTATAAAGCCTGCGTTTTATCCAAATTTGAAATTGATAAATGTTTGTCATTAATAACATCTCTTGATCAAGAAAACAGAAGGAGTTACATTGAGTATTTATTTAATTAAATATGGAATTTTTAATAAGCTCATTATACTTACTTGCCTTAACTTATTTGAGATTTTTATAAAAGATTTTCAAAGTTCTGTTTTTTTAATTTCTTAGACAAGTAAGAAGGAGATTTATCAATCCTGTCAGAAATATAACGGAGAGAAAAATTTTCTTTGAGGAGAGCTTCGATACGGATACGGTCATCCATAGTAAGGTGTGTTACAGTTTTCTTTTGCATTTAAAAATTCTCTTTTGTATAATGATTACTTTTAGCAAAACCTATAAAAAAGGAATGGGAAAAGCAAGAAAAAGTCTATATTTGTCAAAGTAAATGTAATGTAGTGTTGCATTTATCTTGAAACTTTCTGATTTTACTTGTTGCTTTTTTAAAAGCACTTGTATTTGACGACAAAAAATGATATTGTTAGATATAATAAAAAATTAAAAGAAAGGAGTCTAAATTATGAGAGAATTTGAATTTGGTTTTTCAGAAGAAGAAAAAAAAGACCTGGAAAATCGAGAAGGGTATTCAAGAACTGTATGTGAAGGTGGACCTGAAGGAGCTGCTGGTTAATTTTCCAATAAAATGGGTTTATCCAAAGCTTATGTAAACCTTCAAACCGATGTAAAACCAAATTATTCAGTTTGAAGGTTTATTTTATAGTTAAACGCAAAATAGGTTCTTTGTAGTGAGCGCCTATTTGCGTTTACCTTGTTTTATGCATTTTTATTCTCCGGTACTTCCGAAAGCATTGGTATCTCTGGAGTTTCCCAAATTTAGAACAAAGTCGGCGATTAGAACAGGAATGATAACCAGTTGCCCTACGCGGGTATCTTTTCGGAGTGTTTGGGATTCTGAACTAACATTACTGATAATGGCATGAATCTCTCCGCGATAGCCGGAATCAATAGGCGGAAGCTCGCAGACCAATCCTTTTGCAGCCATACTGCTTCTTGGAAAAACATACCCGGCATATCCATCCGGAATCATGAGACCAAATCCTAAGGGGATTCTTGCAATCTCTCCTGGCTTTAATGTGCAGTTATAAGGCATATATACATCAGCTCCGGCATCGTTTTCATGGGGACGGAAAGGGAAATGACCTTTCTCCAATCCAAAATCGATCAGTTTAATTTTCACAAACAGTTTCTCTCCCTTCTACGAGCAGAGGATAATCTGCTCTCATTATTTCCAATGGGGACCATTCTTTTGAAATGGGAATGCCACAGGACATAGAACCTTCTTCGCAGGTTCCTCTCTGACAGAAAGGACCGGTCAGCTTTGGTGAAAATAACACCGGATTGAATTCATATAGTTTCTGCCAGATATCCAACATTACAATTCTTGTTTCGTCTGTATTCCTCCTGCAGATACGCTGACCGATCATATGTTTCCACTCATAAGGTGTAGCACAGATAATCAGGATATTTCTCAAAGCATGAGGAAGAGCATATCCAGCAGAATCATGATGAAAGCCCACAGAACATAATTCCTGATAGCATCTGAGATCCGATAAGCAGCTTTCCAGATAGAGATCAATACATCCCTGTTCGGAAAAAAGGATTTCATATGGGATTGCAAATGCAGCTTTTTCTGAATAGTTGCTATATTGTAAAGAAGCGCTCATGAATTTTACTTCATTTTGATGGCGAGTGATCTGTGCAAGAAAACGTCTGCTTGCGCCTACAATTGCAACGGTGATCACCGTAAATTTCTGTACTGTTGGATGAGGCAGACTGGCAATCCGGTCTACGGTTTTACCTGTAAAAGATTTCTGATATAGCGCCATAAGATCATCCATGTTTTGGATGGGAATGCCCCTGCTGGGTAAGCCTTGCTGCGAATACCATGTTTTGAGATGCTTCCTGAATGGTATAACTATTTAAAATCTTTGTCTCAATGTGATCCATAGGCTTGTTCCTCCTTTATCAATGCTTTCAGCAGAATGAGATAGTTGATGCAGTCTGTGATCTTCTCATCCCATTGTTCTAAGTCAAACTGGAGTAGAGAAGAGTAACACATATCATAGAGAGATACGACATGCTTCGACATCATTCCGGCCAGAGCAGCCTTAGGTGTGCATCCCTGTAATGAGGCAGCGATTTTAAACGCACTTAGGCGGTCAATGCGGTCTCCGGTGTATTCTTTTTTCTTGTGTGCCAGGACATCAGCACATTTTCGATATTGTTGTTCCAGGACAACATTAAATTCATTTTGTGTCATATTGTAATTCCTCCTTTGTAAAATGATTTATAATTCGGGTTCTCGTGTCTTTTGTTTTTTTGGAACCTGGTTGTGGAGAATTGCTTCCACATTTTTGTCTACGGTTCTTAAATCCTGTGTCAGATCCTTTAGAGACCGGATGGATGATTTTTGCTGATTGATCTGTTCCTGTAATCTGGTCTTCTGTTCCTTTAATGATTTAATAGAAAGCATCTTTCCATCAGGATAAAATGATTTCAGCCAGTCACGGGCTTCTTCATATGCCTGAAGTTCAGCAGTCTGTTCCTTTCGGAATCTGCCTTTGTTTTTCGCTTTTAAAAATTCGGTATAGATTGCTTTCTGTGCAAAATATTGTCCGGTGTAATGGATCTGACGGTTGATGCTTTTCAAATCTGCATTCATTTCCATAAGCCGATCTGTTGCCTGATCTAACTGTTTTTGAGATTTGGAAAAGGCATCTTTTAATTCAGTTTGGGTATTGTATCCATGTTCTTGCGCATAGATAATAGTATTTGCCATTTCCTGAAGATTGGATATTTTTACCCGATGAGCATATCCGGGACTTTGCATTGCTTTCACATTTTTCTGAAGATCCACCACCAACCGTAAATGCGATCTGACATAAAGAATGGTTATCGGATTTTTTCGTAAGAAGAGCTGTTCTAAATGTTCTTTGCCGTATTGAGTTCCCAAAGCCTTCTCTGTAATCCGTTTGTCCCGATCCGGATGGAGATAACGATATCTTCCTCTTTCCTCAATGACGGATATCTGATATTTCTCCAAAAGCAGAGATTGGAATTCCTGAAAGTTTTTAGAATGCGAGCTGCATTCTTCGATGGCATTTCGGAGTTCCTGCTTCTGCGTCTGAAACATTGTGGCAGTTGGTTTCAATCCATCTGCAATGATTTTTTTATTTGTCTCTTCTAATTTTTTCTGTCCGGATTTTTGCGCCATATATTCAGCCTGTGTGATTTTTGTTTCAGCCGGAGAGAGAAGATCAACCTGATGAAGTCCCTCCTGGATGCACATATCCATAATTTCCTTTTTGAAATAATTCAGGAATTTATTTGTGGATCGGTGCTTGTATCCGGCAATTTCTTCATGGGGCTTATCCATGTAAGGTAGCCTTTTGACAGCTTCCTTACGGACGCTGTTGATCACAATATGCGTATGGATATTGCCGGAGCCATTGTGACCATCGGTATGTGTCACGATAAGAGCCTGATATCCCGGAAAGGTTTTCTTTGCAAGTTCTAAAGATAGGGCTTGTGCTTTTTCTCCGGTCAGCCCACACTCTGATTTATCATCTGGATCAAAACTGATGATATAATGGTGACTTTTGATTTCAGAGGACTTTGTGTTTTTATGAAATTTTGTATTTGTCAGCTTACATTCTTTATCAAAAGACATCGGATCACAGTTGAGACCATCCATGTAGAATTCATCTCTTAAAAGACTTCGCCCCATTTCATCTTTTATCTTTTTTCCAGTGCTCTCATCGTGTTGGAAAAGCAGATAATCAATGGCATCTGAATAGTTGGCATTTCTACTTTTGATGTGCTTTAGTATCGCCATGAAAATCACCTGCCATTTCTAAAACATGTTTTCGTAATTGGAAGAGATCAGAGATGCATTGATGGATTTCATTTTCCATTGCCTGTGAATGAGTACCGCCAGTATTAAAATACTTGGCAATCTGATTCAGATTAGATCCGATTTTTCCATATTGCCCGACCAGCTCCCGAAGCAATTTGATATCTGCGACAATCTCATAACGGATTTGAATTGGTTTATCCAGAAACAATCGCCTGAGATATTCGGAACGAGATATTCCCGTAGAGCTTGCAGCTTGATTTAATATTTCCAATTCAATGTCTGTAAGTTTCAGACAGATTATGTTTCTGCGCTTTAATTCTTTTGTTTTTTCTTTTGGTGGCATACTTCTCCTTCCTTTCTAAACTGTGACATCGTATGCTGTTACAGTTCACTAATTTTTATCGGCTGTCCCTTCCGATAAAGAATTAGTTCAGTATCCATTTTTATGGAGACTGGCTGCATCTTTGATGCCAAATCGAGGGTATGGGGAAACGTAATCCCCATCAAGATCTTTGCCCCGGGGATAAGACCGTTCTCATAAAATGAGGATACGGTATTACCCGGGTGAATCTTGCTCTTGAAAAATTTACCCTCTCATATAACGAAAGGCTCAGAGGTGAAAATACAGGGTGAGATAGAAAAAAAACAAAAAAACTGTTATACTACAATTCAGGATTAATCAAAAAAGTAAAATAGAAGGGGAGATTATGAATGTATGAAATTTTCATAGGTGAATTGCTGGAAAACCAAAGAAAAGAAAAAAGATATTCCAAATCTATGGTTTGTAGAGGTCTTTGCAGTGTTACTGCGTTGTCTAGATATGAGAATGGATTAAGAGTACCAGATAAGTTTTTGCTTGAATATCTGTTGCAAAGGTTAGGCTGTGATTCAAAGCAATATGAGATGATTATCAGCAATGAAGAATATTATGAAATGAAGCAACAGAGGAAAATAGAAGAGTGCATAGAACAGAAGAAATATTTGGAGGCAGAAGCTGAAATAAAAAACTATAAAAAAATGGCATCTATCTCAAAGCCAATTCATGAACAATATGTTTTTTACTATTCTGGATTGGTAAAAAAATATATAGGGGAATATATGCAGGCAATAGACTGTTTTGAGGAATCTATATCAAAAACTGCTATTCAAAAGGAATATAAGCAAGGTGGGCAAGAGCTGTTATCCTTTATGGAGCTTAAGGTCTTGAGAGAATTAGGAGACTGCTATCAGGAAGTCAAAAGAACGCAGGATGCACAGAAGATATATTCAAAACTTCAAGAATACCTTGAGAGTCATTCCTATATTTCTTTAGAACTGGAACAGTTTTATTATGGTGTTTTATATAAGATAGCAGAACAGGAGTATCAGAACTATAATTATGGAACTGCATATGATTTCATTCAAAAAATATATGCAGGGATGAAAAAACACTATTTGGTCAGATCTATGAAAGAAGTATTGGAGTTAAAGATGGCGTTGGAAGAAAAAATGAATTTTTTAACAATAGAGTCAAAGAAGGATTATAAAGATAAGATTATGGCACTGAAGTTGTTAAAATGTACAAATGAAAAGGAAATGCTTGCTTATATGGAGGAAGAAAATGTCAGAATACAATAGGGGATCTGTAATACGTTATTATCGGAAACAAAAAAATATGACACAGGAAGAACTGGCGGAGGGAATATGCGATACTTATACATTAGCAAGATATGAAAGTGGTGGTGTGAGTCCATCAGAAGAGAACTTTCAAAAAATAATGAATAAACTTGGTATGTCAGAAGAAACAATTCTTTTCAATTTACAGACAGAAGATGCCAATATCGCAAAAGTCAGGAATCGGTTATTATGGCTATTTGAAAAAGGGGATTATCAAGGGGCAGAAAATGAAGTAAAAGAAATTATTAGCAAAAATCAGTTGCCATTGATGTATGTTGAAAACAGACAATTTCTTTATCGGATACGTCTTGTAGTAAAAAATAATAGTGGAAAAATAGACTCAGTTAATTATATTTTATCTTTGGAAAATTTACTGAAAGAGAGTTTTAAAGATTATAACAGTGAAAAATTTATTAATAAATATTTTTACACCGAGAATGAACTATTAATTTTAAATGACATCGCAATCGCATATGGAGAGGCAGGAAATTATGAAACAGCTTGTAGAATATTCTCCAGTGTCATTCAACAGATGGAGAAGGTGTCTTGCATGGATGGCTATAAGCCTTATTATCTTCTCATGTTAAATTATGCCAATATTCTTGGGTTACATCGGCAGTATGATGATAGTATCGAGATGTGCAAAAAAGGGATTTCCTGGCTTTTGAAATGGGAAAAAGGGAATTGTCTTTATAATTTCATTTACAATATTGGGTGGAATTATATAGAAAAATCTAAGGAACTTTCTGGAGAAGAGTCCCTTAGATTAAGAAAAATTGGGCTTCTCTATGTATGGGAAGCGTATGAACTTTGCGAACTATATCCAGAACGTAAAGAAAATTTAAATTATATTAAACAATACTTTGAAGAAAATCAAACGATTTATTTTTGAGGAGGAAGGTTACAAGACGGAGTTGGTATATTATCTTCACCATTATCAATTTCACCCCCATCATTGTTTGTATTACAACAAATAATGCGGGGATTATCAGTCGTGTAACCTTGAAAACTATAAAAATCTTTTGGGCAGTTCATTGAAAGAATTGCCATGCAGCATCCTAAAATTATTTTTTTTCTCATATTCTTTATCCTTCTTTCTTTTCTGAAAGTTATTGTAAAATGAATTTGCTAAGTTGGCAATGACGTAGTCGGTTAAATTTTATATGACCAATAAAGTCATTTTTTATTCTAGAATAGGGAGATACAATGAGTTCATCTTCTTAAAACCCAGATCATTATATTGTAGAAGATACATAGATAACCTTTAAAATTATAGAAACAGAGGTGTTGCTATTGAGTAGAAGTGAAGTGATAAAGAGTTTCTTCACTGGTTTTTTAACTCTGTGTCTCGTACTGGTATCTACTATTATCAGTACTTTTAAGACAGGGGTTGGAGCAGTGATCGACACTGCTTTAATATCAATTTGTTTGTTAAAAGTTTTCCATGCGTTGTCAAAAAAAACAACTGCTTTAGCAGATTGCTTTGCTAGAGCATTTCTCTCTTGTGCATCTACTATTGCATTGTATTTTGCAGTGCTATTTTTACAGGGAGGCAAGGTAAGTACAAAGCAGAGTTTTCAATTTGTTTTCATTGCGGTTATATCAGCAATACTTGGAATTCTCTTTTTTTCGACAATGACGGAGTACTTTTCAGAAGAACAATATGCGTTTCCGCAATTAATACCGAGAATTTCAATGATCTCTGCTGCAGAGAGCAGCCATGAAAAAAGGCAGAAAATGATATTATCGGTAATTTTATCATCGGGATATGCGGTGGTTGTTAAAATATGGAAATTAATACCATCTCAAATGATAAGACTAAGAAATAGTTCCATTTTTTTGATTCAGAATAGCTTGTTATATGTTGCCACAGGATATTTCATAGGATATCAGACATGGATAAAAATGCTAGTTGGTTTTTGTTATTCTCTATTACTTTTCTTTTTGCATCCTGTAGAGGATTTTTCGGAACATTTACTTAACCCATATCTATATTCCGTTATTTTGGCATTTTCTCTTACGAATGGGATCGTTGCAATAATGAAAGCAGTAAAAAAATGGAAGCTAACAGTCCCATGCAGGAAACAGCAGGCAAATAAGAAATCAAAGCTGTTTGGAATATTTGTTTTGGTGGGATTATGCTGTATCTATTTGGTGTCTTTTAGTATGTGGTACCCAAATGAGAAACTTCCGATATGGATATTCGTCTGCCTAATCTTTGTAACAGTTATTTCCAGTATGTCTACAGCGATGGGAGTAGCTGAAACAGGTTTTTGGTTTTCTGCCTTGGATGATATTGTTCCCATTTTGTTAATCGCACTTTTACAGCTTCGCAATGTAGATGTGATTTTGCTAGTGCTCACAGGTTTAACCGCTTTTGAAATGTCAGGAATTTATTATACAATTAATTGGCGAGTTACACTTAATTTTTCTATTAAAAAAGAAATGCTGACAGTGTTTAGTATTATAAGCTGTATGTTAGGCGCGATATTAACATTTGGAATTGTTATAATCTTAGCAAAAGGAAATACAATCGGAGGAACAGAATTACCTGTTCCGAACACGAAGGTTCTTGCGATGACAATGGATGGATTGATATCTGCTTTGTCAGAATTTCAATTCCCTGAGTATTTAAATTTTACAGTTTTCTTTATTGCCTGTTTGGTTTGCCTTTTGTTATTGCGTTTAAAAATATCACCTATGACGATCATTGCAGGACTTATGCTTCCGTTTGGTGCATTTTTGGCATTAGGAGGCGGTGCATTACTTTCCTACTGCATGAGAAAAAAAGAGAATAAAAGAATGGAAATTTTCTCAGGCATGGCAATTGGAGAAAGTTTGGTCTCAGCCGTAACTTGTATGATAGGTGCATTTTTTTAATACATCTCGTAGGAATGAATTAAAAAAATCTTAAGACACCCTGTAAAATCCCTCTTTTTCCTTTCGTTATATAGAAGGATATTTTTCCTTCATATATGAAAGAAGAAAGAGGGGTTTTTTATATGCCAGAAAAAAGATGTTATACCGTAAAAGAAATTCAGGAAATTTTAGATGTGAGCCGCCCGACAGTTTATGCATTATTAAAAAAGAAAGAATTTCGTTGGATCCAGTTGGATGGTGGAAAGTACAGAATTTCAAAAAAGAGTTTTGATGACTGGCTTGATCATCAGCCGGAGTAAAAAATCTGGGATGTTGGTTGAGAGAAAAAGTCGCAATCGACATCCTAATTTTTTATTTGAAAATGATGTATGATGCAGAAAAGAAAGGAGAGTCGATCAGATGAATCAAGTTGTTATAGAAGAAACTTCGTTTGAAGAAGTGCTTTCAGAAATAGAGGAAAACGGTAAATACAAACGACTTCCTCCAAAGGAAAAAACCTGGATGACAGTTCCAGAGATGGGAAATCTTTTGGGACTAAAGAAGACAGGCAGATACTGGCTGGTTCAGAAAAATTATTTTGAATGCAGAGAAATCGCAGGACAAATGAGAGTGAAGATTGCCAGCTTTGAAAAGTGGTACGCAAACCAGGTGAAGTATCAGAAAGTGAATGGGGAAGGACCGGGAAAAAATCTGAAAAAATGGTCTTATTCCATATCAGAAGTTGCTAAAATGTTGGGGATTAGTGAAACTACGGTTTATGATCTGATTAAACGTGACGGTATAAAAACAGTTACTGTTGATTACTGGATCAGGATTCCGAAAAAATCTTTTCAGGAATGGTATGAGAAGCAATCAAAGTATCGGACACAGAAAGATAGGAGAAAAGATGAGGAACTGGAAGATGCTACAATCACCATGCCAGAAATGGCAAGGCTTTTGGGAATTACAAGAAGTCAGGTTTATGGGATTTTGAAGAATTCTAAATACAGCCATTTTTTTGAAACGATTGTAATTGCAGAGAAGAAAAGAATTACAAAAGAGAGCTTTCAGAAATTTTTAGATGGACAAGATCATTATAAATTGGATCCGGCCAACGATTATGAAGAATTGTCAATGGAACAAAATTATAGTCTGGCAAATTACAGGCGAAAGAAATTAGCCAAAACCGGAGACCGTAGCAAAAATGGAAATCTTGGTTATCTGACATTTGACGAGGCAGCATTTCTTGCAAAGGTCAGTAGAGGAATGATTTACAAATGGATTGATGATGGGAAATTTTCGTCAGTAAAGATTGGATATATATCCAGAGTAAAAAGAGATGAATTTGAAGTATGGCTGAAAGAAAGAGAAAGGAAAGGGAATTAATATGGCATCGATTAGAGAACGAAAAGGAAAGTTTAATGTGATTTATAACTATAAGGATGATTCCGGCAAACGGAAACAGAAATGGGAAACATATGACACAAAAGCAGAAGCAAAGAAGAGGAAAAGAGAAATAGAATATAAACAGGAAATGGGATCGCTTGTTGTTAGAAAGTGCAATACATTGTCAGATCTGCTTACAGAGTACGTTTCCCTATATGGAAAAGAAAAATGGGCATTGTCCACTTACGAAGGGAATGTTAGTCTGATCAGAAATTATATTGAGCCTATGATTGGAACTGTAAAACTTTCGGAGATCAATACACGTTTTATGGAAAGATTCTATCAGGGATTGTTGCAGACAAAAGCAGTAGGAAATCAGGCAAAGGGAAATAAGAGAAATGAATATGTGTCAGCGAGTACTGTCAGAGATATTCACAAATTACTCCGCAATTGTTTTGAGCAGGCAATAAAATGGGAGATGTTAGAAAAAAATCCGTGTATCTATGCAACAGTGCCGAAACATAAATCACAGAAACGGGAAATCTGGACGGCAGAAACATTGATGTATGCAATGGATGTTTGTGAAGATCAACGATTGAAGTTGGCAATCAATTTGTCATTTTCCTGTTCCATGCGGTTAGGCGAATTACTTGGTCTGACCTGGGATTGTGTAGATATTTCTCCGGAAGCAATCGAAGAAAATCGTGCATATGTTTATATCAATAAGGAAACACAACGGGTAAAAAAGGAATCGCTAAAAGATCTGGAGGGAAAAGATGTCTTACTGGTATTTCCTTCGCAGCACAAAACCAACACAACTGTTCAGATTTTGAAAACCCCAAAAACAGAAAGCAGTATCCGTAAGGTGTTTCTTCCAAAGAGCGTTGCAAATATGTTGGTTGAATGGAAAGCAGAACAGGACGAAGTAAAAGAAGTGCTAGGAGAGGAATATATAGATTACAATCTGGTGATGGCAACGACATTTGGAAATCCGATTGGTACCGGGGCAATCCGGGGACAATTGAAAAAACTGATCGAAGAGCATAATCTTCCTCCGGTTGTCTTCCACAGTTTAAGACATAGCAGTGTAACCTATAAATTAAAACTGAATGGAGGAGACATCAAAGCGGTTCAAGGGGATTCCGGCCATTCACAGGTGGATATGGTAACAGATGTATATTCCCATATTATTGATGAGGATCGAAGACGAAATGCAGAATTATTCGAGGAAGCGTTCTATGAGAAGAAAAATCTGGATCCAAAGATGCGAGAGGAAACCACAACTCAGACAGTAGATGTGCCGGATGATGTGGATGCAGAGCTGCTTGCAAAAGTATTGTCTAATCCGGAAATAAAAGCATTGCTGGCATCATTGGCGAAGGCAATGAAGTAATGAAAAATAGTGAAAAAATAGTGAAATATTAGTGGTGTGATTTATTACTAAAAAATGTGCAAATACATAAAAATAGGGAGTCAAGGGTTGGTTTAGGGTTTGTCTGAATAAACGAGAGATACGTTAAAAACAAATAAAATAAAATCATAGAAAACGAATAAAAAATTCGGAAACAGAGAAAAATATTGAAGAAATTAATGCTTTGTGGTATCGTTATAGCATAACATATAGTGTGGAATGATGGTTGTAAGGAGAAGAATAAAGATGAGAAGGCCGATTGTTCGTTTGTCATCGTTGCAGTTGACAAATATTAAAAATGTAAAAAAAGGCACTATATATATGCCGAATACTGTAAATAAAATTCTATCAGCGGATAAAGCGGAAATACTAGGGATTTATGGCCAAAATGGTTCGGGAAAAACAGCAATTGTTGATGCCTTGTATTTTTTACAAAAAGTAATGATAGGGGTCGATCTGGATCAGTCATTAGAAGATTACATGGACATGGATTCCGATACTGCTGAAATTTTTGCAGATTTCAATATTTTTATGGATGATATTGTGTTTGAAATAGGATACAGATTAAGTCTTAGCAGAGAAGAAAAAGAAGTTGTTATCAGTCGAGAAACACTAAGTGCTGCAAAAAATGAAAATGGAATCAGAACCAATAAGACTGTATTTATGGATTACCAAAGAGATCAAGCGAATGCCATTTTTAAACCACAGAAAAGACTGGATGAAATACTGGAAGAAAATAAAGAAATAAAAACAGATTTGATTGTAGCACGTAAAATGGCAGAAAAAAGTAATTGCTCTTATATTTTTGGTGAAAGCAGTCGGGAAATATTCTGCAGAGAATATAAAAATGGATTTCAACAATTCTCGGTTATTATTTCTTCTCTGTTTGAATTTGCATTGAAAGATTTATTTGTGATTCGCAATACACATTCAGGAGTGATTTCTGCTAATTTTGTTTTACCGATGGCTTTTCGGATTGAAAATGATAATATTGGAGCAAAAGGGGATTTTGCAGTTTCTTTGACAGAACCAATTCTGGTGGATGAGGAGAGAAAAAATCGGTTAGAGACAATTGTTGAACAGATCAATATTGTGTTATACACAATCATTCCGGGATTGCAGGTAACGATTAAAAATTACGGGAAACAGTCATTGGATAATGGAGAAGAAGGATGGAAGCTGGAACTAATGTCAAAGAGAGAGGGTATGAAAGAGATTCCGATTAGAATGGAGTCGGAAGGAATTATTAAAATCATTTCTATTCTGAATGCACTCATACAGGCATTTGGAAATCCTTCGATTTGCCTTGTGATTGACGAGCTTGATTCTGGAATTTTTGAATATATGTTGGGAGAGCTGCTTGATATTTTCAAAAAGAGTGCAAAAGGACAATTGATCTTCACTTCACATAATCTTCGGGCACTTGAAATGATTGATAAGGAAAGCATTATGTTCTCTACTACGAATCCAGATAATCGTTATATCCATATGAAGAACGTAAGGGAAAGCAACAACCTTCGCAATATGTATATCAGAAGCATTACATTGGGCGGTCAATCAGAACAAATTTATGAAGAAACCGATAGTTTGAAAATTGCCAGAGCATTTAGAAAAGCAGGGCGGGGTGTTCGCGGTGAATGAGAAAAAAATAATTGCAGTTATTGTAGAAGGACCGAGTGATGAAGCTGCATTATATATTTGAAACAGCAGTTTTTATCCAACTATTGAAAGTTTCATCCAGAATGGGGTGTAATATGGACGAAAGAATAAAGGAATGGATGATAACCCTTATGAAAGAACTGGTACCGATTGCCGGAGAATTTGTCTAACGGAGGAGATTACTATGTTAAAAATATATTTAGGGAATATGGAGAATGCGATTTATCATCCTCCGACTTATTTCGATAATCGATATCAGGATGAATGGATTACAAACGAATTATCAATCAGAATGATTAAAGCTGTAGATAAGTCAGATGTGATAAGTTCTCATCTGATACAAAGTCCGGTATTAGGACCGATTTCCATAAAAGAACTGTCAGGTTCTGTAAAGACATTGATGCTGATGGCATTTGACCAATCTGGAAACGTGTTTAATGCGTCTGTATGTGGAGATGATTGTGCAAAATGGATTTTGTCTATAGCAAAGACAAAAGATTTAACAATAAATTTGAGACATATTATGGATTTTGGAAATGAGGATTTTGAAATAGAAATTCTCAATACAGGTGATATTATTCATAATATGTTGGAATATGTTGATATTGCTGGAGAGTATGTTTAAATCAGGTAAATGCCTGAAAAACACTAAAAACACTAAATACACTTATATTTTTGGGTGCCAATATGTTTAATATACCACAGGGATTATTATGGAATGGGTTTAGTGACAGATATCTTAGTGAGGAAAGAAATCGGCGGTCATAAAAATTTTTTCAAGAGTACTTGAAAAAAGATTGATATCTGATAGAATGTAATTAGAGATATATGCAATATTCTTACGATATTGCATATACTAGATTAGAATGATGTAATCATTTCGGAGAGCTCCTGCCGTTTAAGTGGAGGGTTTAACAACCGGAGAGTTCCTGCCGTTTAAGTGGAAGGTTTAACAACCGGAGAGCTCCTGCCGTTTAAGTGGAGAGTTTAACAACAAGAGGCATCCATGGATGCTTCTTTTTTTTAGAAAGGACAAATTAATTATGCGATTATATAGCATTTCAGATGAATACATTAACTATATTAGAAAGAAATTTCCAAGAGTATATTCAAATAAGGAAGATACACGTATACATACAAGAAAGTATTTGGGAGCTGTTATTGAGATAGAAACACATAAATATTACATACCGCTATCTTCTCCGAAGGATAAGCACGATTATATCATGGTGGGCGGAAAGAAAACTATTCGAAAAGATTCTCTTATTGTTATGAGAATAGTAGCAGGTACTGGGGAGAAAAAGGAATTGAAGGGTACATTACAGATTGGAACAATGATACCAGTTCCAGACGAAGCACTTGAACTCTACGATGTGGGAAATGAACCAGATAAGGCATACAAGGATCTTATCAACGAAGAGATCATTTATATTCGTAAAAACGAGAAGAAGATAATAAAGAATGCGAGAGTACTTTATAGTAAAAGAAAATCGGGTGATGAAAATAGGGTGGTACAGAGTTGCCTTGATTTTGTAGCATTAGAAAAAGAATGTGATAATTGGAAAAGTAGTTCGTATGGAGGTTGATTATGAGCGAAATATTATTGTATCATGGGAGCAAAGTTGAAGTTGGAACATGTTGATAGTGCAGGAGAGTATGTTTAGATCAGGAAAATACCTGAAAAGTCTTAATGAAAATCACAATATACGTAAAAAAGGAAGGGATTTTTATGCTGAATATTTATTATGGTGATATGAAAGAAGCTGTATATAATACATCGGCTTATTTTAAATATGATTATGAAGACAGTTGGATTGTAGATCCTTTTGTGAAAGAAATGATTCAGGATGTAGATAAGTCAACAGTTTTGGATAGTGGAGTGATAGATAGTCCAGTTTTGGGAAAGATTCCGCCAACTGGGTTATCTGGTGGAGTGAAAACGCTAATCCTTTTTAAGTTTAATAAAGATAAAATTTTCAATGCATCAACTTGTGGAGATAACTGTGCGAAATGGCTGCTTAAAATTGCAGAATCGGAAGACAGGACGGTAAATCTGCGGCATTTGATGGATTTTGGTAAGGAGCCTTTTACGATCCGTATTTTGAATACCAACGAAATTGTTCACTCTATGAAAGAACTGGTACCGATTGCGGGAGAATTTGTCTAATGGAGGAGTGGTACGATGAGAGGGAAACATAGGGTTATTGTATCAACAAAACGTTTAAAATATGATTTTGAACTACGGAGAAATCTGACGATTATTCGCGGTGATAGCGCTACGGGAAAAACTACTCTTGTAGACATGATTCAGGAATATGTGAACAATCCGACAGGAAGTCCGGTAGATCTGATATGCGATAAAAAATGTTATGTGCTGGAAGGCGCTTTGTGGAAAGGACAGCTGGCGGAGATTACTGACAGTATCGTATTTATTGATGAGGGAAATGATTTTATTAAGACCGAGGAGTTTGCCGGAGAAATTCAGAAAACAGATAATTATTATGTGATTGTAACGAGGGAATCACTGCCGACTTTACCTTATAGTGTGGAAGAGATTTATGGAATCCGGACATCTGGAAAGTATGGAACATTGAAGCAGAGCTACCATGAATTTTATCGGATATATGGGACGTTTACTCATGAGAAAGACGTAACACCTGAATTGGTAATAACAGAAGACAGTAATTCTGGATACCAGTTTTTCGATTATGTGTGTCAGGAAAATCATTTGCGATGTGAAACTATGAATGGAAAATCCAATGTATTTCATTATTTGAGAGAGCATAAAAGTGAGAGAATGCTTGTCATTGCGGATGGCGCTGCTTTTGGATCAGAAATTGACCGGGTATTAAGGTTAATAGAAGGATGCGAAAATGTGGCATTGTATTTACCGGAGTCTTTTGAGTGGCTGATTTTATCTGCCGGAATTCTGAAAAACAATCATGTGCTGGAAATATTGGACGCTCCATATGATTATGTGGATAGTGAAGAGTTTTTCAGTTGGGAAAGATTTTTTACATCAGTTTTAATTGATGAAACGAAAGATACATATCTTGCGTATATGAAAAAGAAACTGAATCCGGCATATCTACAGGATGTGATTAAGGAGGCAATCCTTAATAAAATGGAAAAAATCAGGCTGACATGGAAAAAATAAAAATTGCTGCAATTATAATTTAGTAGTCAAAACACCGTAGACAACCAGTCTAAAGTACGGTATTATATGTGTAGAAATCAATTCAATTTCATATTGTTTATCATTCTCGAATGCTTGAATGATGGTAGCCATATTTTTCATAATGGTGGTGACACGAAGGTATTCCCCAAGTATTAGCTGATGCAAATATTCTGCTAATAAACAGGTCTTATCTAAGGCATATATGTGGGGGACAGGAATTGACTTGATTTGACTCGGAAGTAGAAAAAAGCCTTGACTTTAAAGGGCTTATAATGATAGTTCTTGTCCGGAATTGACACCACCTGTTCGCTCTCCTAAGCGAGGGGTCGGAGGTTCAAATCCTCTTGGCGACGGGCTTCAAAGCGTTCGAAAATGTTAGCTGGATTAGCTGACAACGAACGCTTTTGTTATTTTCAAATCACGTTCGTGACACAAAATTCCATTCAAAATGATCAATTTCCAGCTAACGCAATCCGATTTTTGTTAGCTGACAGCTAATCAAAATCACCGGTTTGCAAACATGGTTTTTCAAGAGTCCAGCTAACATTTGGGTTCCGCTCTGTTGTCACCCCTTATTTGGGGATGTAAATCAGAGAAAAGGCAGGAAAAGAAACAATCTCTCCGAAACCTGCAAACATAAATTAGCTGAAACAGTATTCAATTCTATTAGCTACAGCTAATAGTCAAACGGCAATGTCTGTTTGGAACTTTTCTTACAACAAAAGTTCCAGGCAGGCATTTTTTATTTCCTGAATCCTGGAGGAAAGGAGTCAAGATGACTGATGCAAACAGACAATCAGGAGAAAAAGAAGAAAGAATCATAGAAATTGAGATTGAACGTCTCCGCCCTTTTAAGGAGCATCCGTTTCAGGTGAAAGATGATAAGGAAATGTTTCTTCTGCAGGAAAGCATTGAGAAATATGGAATCTTAAATCCGCTGATCGTCAGACCGGTACCGGATGGCTACTATGAAATCATATCCGGTCACAGAAGAAAACATGCTGCAGAGAAACTTGGATACCGTAAAGTACCGGTGATCATCCGGGTATTAAGTGAAGATGATTCCATCTTAAGCATGGTGGATTCGAATCTTCATAGAGAACGGATCAGCTACAGTGAAAAGGCTTTTGCTTACAAATTAAAGAATGACGTATTGAAAAGAAAAAGTGGTCGAAAAAAGAGCCAAGTTGACCACAAAAAAACAAGAAAACGTTCGATAGATATTATCAGTGAGGATTGTGGTGATAGCCCAAAACAAGTGCAGCGTTATATATCACTGACAAAGCTTATACCGGAAATGTTGCAGAAACTGGATGATGAGATTATTTCTTTTTGTCCGGCAGTAGAGATTGCTGCATTGAAAGAAAATGAACAAAGAGAACTGCTTAAAGCAATGGATTATGCACAGGCGATTCCGTCACTCTCACAGGCTCAGCGGATAAAGCAGCTGAGTAAAGAAAAACAGTTATCGTTAGAAAAGATGGAAGAAATCATGAGTGAAGTTAAAAAAGGTGAGATCACCAGAGTAGCATTTACCAATGAGCAACTACACAAGTATTTTCCAAATTCTTATACACCGGCAATGATGAAACGGGAAATACTGGCACTGCTAAAATTATGGAAAAAAGAATCATGGGAAAGTTAAAGGAGGAAGAAATCATGTGTAA
>ENA-ORNI01000560-ORNI01000560.1-human-gut-metagenome-genome-assembly--contig:-NODE-560-length-30674-cov-11.0192_pt1 | contig 30674 bp, 30 predicted proteins | sample MGYA00242118_ERZ509028 | MGnify/ENA primary metagenome ERZ509028 (study PRJEB26280, sample SAMEA2338755) | human gut metagenome | biome: human gut; feature: human-associated habitat; material: faeces...
TTTCATCACAATTTCAAGAAATAAACTACCAAAACAAAAAATCACCCACAAGGTAGAATTACCTCACGGGTGATGATTTTTTTAAAATTTCTTAACACATGAAAAAATTACAAAGCAATTTTAATTGGCGAATGGTTTACGAAAGTTTCATATACATATCAATATGAGGTATCCCATCTTCATCATATACATCAGATACAGCTGTAAATCCTACAGAAGAATAAAAATCTTTTAAATAAGATTGGGCACCAATAGTAATTTCATTTTTTCCCATGATATTTTTTACACAATCTATACATTGCAGTACTAATTTTCTGGCATATCCATATTTTCTGTAATTGCTTAAAACCATAACTCTACCGATAGATGCAGTATCATAAGATAATCCCGGGGCTAAAACTCTAGCATAACATATGATCTTATCAGTATCCTCATCTTTTGAATAGACATGGAGAGAATCAAAGTCTTTTTCATCAAAATCTAAATAAGGGCAGTTTTGCTCCACTACAAATACTTCTTGTCTGATTTTTCCAATTTCATAGAGCTCTCTTGCAGTTAATTCATCAAATGATTTTATAGAAAATTTCATAGGTTGTTTCCTCCTGTTATTATTTAATATTTCTCCTTAGATTATACCTGTGAACTTAGAGAAATTCAAATTCTTTTTTACAGCAGACTAGAGCAGATAAAATAAATTTACTTATTTGGTATATTATCTTTTGAGTGTTATGATAAATTATCTCTAGAGAAAATAAATATTATAGGAGGAAATCTTATGCATACAGTTATTAGAAACAATTTACTTCCAGCTCGTTTTGGTCAAAATACAAAAAACAGTGAGATTCAAGAAATGATAGATATGGTTACTGCACAGAAAATAAGCAATGTCTTTAGAGAAAAGAATGATATTTTCGAAGGCTACAATCATACTTTACACATTGATGTGAGAATTATTGCTAATAATTCTAATCTTCCGGGAGCTAATCTGTATAAGGTAGATGTTCAGCGTAAAACAGGAGAAGATACCACTATTGGAGAAGCTTTTATTACACTAGGAGCAAAAGCTGAATATTTAGCAAACCCTTTTAGCAGCCAAAATTTAGCAGACAATTTAGTAAATGCCTTAAAGCGTTCTATGGAAGAAGTTAAACAAAGTGCAAACTCACGATATTATTTTGTAGCAGCTGATAATGAAAATTAAGAGAGCAGGGATTATTCCCTGCTTTCTTAATTAGCTTTAGTTTTAAAATAATTAACCGGATAGGAAATTTATTGTATCGCTTGTATGGGAAGAACCGCCTCTTATCTAATGAACCAAATACAAAATATTTCAAAAATTTATTTGACAATATTTGGGTGATATGTTATCTTATTTGTAGAGATTACAAAAATGTAAAAAGAAAACAAGGAGATGGTTTTAATGGAATTAAAAGGATCTAAAACAGAAAAAAACTTAATGACTGCATTTGCTGGGGAATCAGAAGCAAGAAATAAATATACATATTATGCATCAAAAGCTAAAAAAGATGGATTTGAGCAAGTATCAAAATTATTTGAAGCAACTGCTAACAATGAGAAAGAACATGCAAAACTTTGGTTCAAACTATTAAAAGGTGGAAATATTCCTTCAACTATTGACAATCTTTTAGATGCTGCTGAGGGAGAAAACTATGAGTGGACTGATATGTATGCTGAATTTGCAAAAGTAGCAAAAGAAGAAGGGTTCACTGAAATTGCTAGATTATTTGAAGGTGTAGCAAAAGTAGAAAAAGAACATGAAGAAAGATATAGAAAATTATTAGCTAATATCAAAGAAGAAATGGTATTCGCAAGAGAAGAAGAAGTAGCATGGGAATGTATGAACTGTGGACATATTCACTATGGAAAGAAAGCTCCAGAAGTTTGTCCAGTATGTGCTCATCCACAAGCTTACTTCATGATTCAGCCTAAAAATTTCTAATTAAATAAAAAAATCAGACCAGCCTGTTAATTTCAAGCTGGTCTTTTTACATTACCATGCAGCCTTTTCTATAGCTTTCAGCAGTGCATAAATATCATCTGGATATACTTCACCAATATTTCCTATTCTAAAACTTTCCATGTCAGTAACTTTTCCGGGATAGATGACGAATCCCTCTTTCTTTAACTTATAATAGAATTTCTCAAAATTATAATCTGGATTTTCAGGTGCAAAGAAAGTAGTTATTATTGGGGATTGATACTCTTCAGGAATAAGTGATTTGAAGCCTAGATTTTTCATTCCCTCTCTCAAAATAGTATTATTTTTTCTGTATCTTTTTTCTCTTTCTATCACGCCCCCTTCCTTTTCTAATTCCAAAAGAGCCTGATAAAAAGCTCTTACAGTATGAGTAGGAGAAGTGAATCTCCATTTTCCATTATTTTCCTCCATGACTTTCCATTGACTGTATAGATCAAGAGAAAGAGAACGAGCCCGCCCTGAACAGTTTTCTAAAACTTCTTTTCTGCATATGATGAAAGAGAAACCCGGAACACCTTGTATACATTTATTTGAAGAACTGATTATAAAATCTGCTTTTACCTCTTCAATATCTATTTCAATGCCCCCAAAACTTGACATAGTATCAACAATATATATCTTATTAAATTCTTTAACTAATTCTCCTATCTTTTCAATAGGATTTAAAATTCCGCTTGTAGTTTCACTATGTACTACAGATACATGAGTGATATCTGGATTAGATTCAAGGATTTCTCTCACTCTGTTGATATCTATAATATCTTTATCGCCAAATTTTTCTATGATATTATTTATTTTTAAAACCTGAGCAATTTCTCCCATTCTGTTTCCATAAGCTCCATTTGATAAAATTAATAACTTCCCATTTTCAGGAAGAGCAGTTCCTATAACAGATTCTACTCCAAAAGAACCGCTTCCCTGCATAAGAACAGAAGTATATTTATGATAATTTCCTGATGGAACAGCTAATCTTACTAATTTTTCTCTTATTTCCTGAACTATATTATTATATTCTTTATCCCATGTGCACCAGTCTTTAAGCATAGCCATTCTCACTCCGTTGCTTGTAGTTAATGGTCCTGGTGTTAAAAGCAGATATGGTTTTTCTAAATATTCTTCTAAAGTATGCATGTTTAATTCCTCCAGCTTAACTGTTTTAGGCTCTTTCGCCGTTTTTTAATTTGTTGTTGATAATATCTATAATATATGGAACTTTTGAAATGTCTTCTATTATAAAATGAGCTCCTGCTGAAAGCATTTTTTCAGCTGTTTTTTCCATCTTTTCTTTCAAGTCTTTTTCAGAAAGAGAGTTTATTTCTTCAAGGGATAATCCTAGTTCACTGCTTCCTTTTAATATTCCAACTGTCCACACTTTCGTATTTCTTCCCTCTTTAATGTCAGAGATTGTATCTCCGATTTTTATAACGCAGTCTGTGTCCTCTTCTCCAAGAGTAAGCATATTCTGATATATCATATATGGAGCAGGTCTTCCAGCTGGAACAGCATTAGGAGTAGTATAGTAATCTGGAGAATATCCCTGAGATTTTGCCCCAGCAGTGACAATGTCCATCATTTCCTGTGTGTATCCTGTTGTTGAACCTATTTTCAATCCTCTTTCCCTCAAAATATTTACAGTTTCTATGCAGTGTGGAACAGGTTCAGTATAGTCAGCAAGTATTTTAAAAAGCTTGTTTTCAAAATTTTTGTAAAGCTCTTCTATGTCATTTTCATTCCACATTCTATTATATTTTTCATTCCATAGAGCAGTAACTCTGTCAAGTGACAGCATAGCTTTGATATGATCTATTTTCAGCATTCCCATAGGGCCTCTTGCTTCTTCCAGTGTTACATCTATATTTTTTTCTTTGAATATTTCAAGAAAGACCTGTACAGGAGCAAAGCACCCATAATCAACAGCAGTTCCAGCCCAGTCAAAAATTACAAGATTTATTTTTTTCATAATTAAACATTCTCCTCTTTCATTTTATTTTTTCTTTTCTGTAAAAATTTTAAAATTATCTGATATATTATTTTAATTATTATATTTGTAAGAAGTATTACTATGGACATTGCAGAAGCTTTTGCTATCTCCCCAGTATCATCCAGATTGATTACTGCTATGGAAAGGAGATTCAGACTTGATGTATAAAGGAATACAAGAGCTGAAATAGTTACCATAGAATTTACAAAGTAATAGAAGAATATCTCTAATATTGATTCGAGACACATTGGGAAGGTTACATTGGAAAATGTTTTGTACCAAGGTATTCCCATTGAGAGAGAAACTCTTTCAAATTCTTTGTCCAGCTTCTTCAAAGCTGTGTTGGCAGTTAAAAAAGATATTGAGTAAAAATGTATCACATTTGCCAGTACCATTATCCAGATAGTCTTATACAATGAATTGAAAGGATTCATTATACTTATATTTAAAAAAGGTATTGTGAAATAGCTTTTATTAAAAAAGAATATATATGAAATACCTATTACCATTCCCGGAAGTGCTAGAGGAACAAGAGAAAGAAAATATATCACTTTATCTTTTAAGGTTTTCTTTTCTTTTTTCTCAATAAGGTAAGCACTCATAAATGTCATAAAAGTTCCAAATATTCCAGAAAGAACTGCAAGAATAAAAGAGTTTTTAAAGAATATCTCAATACCACCGTTATAGTCATAAAATTTAAAATTATTCAAACTGAAACTAAGGTCATAGGGCCATAGTTTAGAAAAAGCTGAAACAAATATTGTGACAAAGATTGATATGATAAATAAACAAATCAATATAGTATAAATGTAGAAAAATATATCTCTTGCCTTATTTTCCTTTGCAGTATAGGGAATAGATTTTGCATTGAGGACTACCCCCTGTTTTTTCTGTATCTTCTGATCAATAAAGAATGCTGCTACAGAAGGAATCAACAGAATAATACTGACAACAGCTCCCATAGACATATTATTCTGCCCAACTACTTTAATATATACATCTGTAGCCAGAACACTGAAATTTCCTCCTACTACTTTCGGAGCACCAAAATCTGTAAATGAAAGTATGAATGCTATAATAAAAGAGGATATCATTCCATATTTCATATTTGGAAGAGTGATAGTAAAAAATTTTCTGAAATTACTTGTTCCCAGCATATCAGCAGCTTCATAAAGTCTGTAGTCAGTTGTAGAAAGAGCAATATTCAATACCAGAAATATCTGTGGAAAAATATATAAAACCTCAGCTATTATGATTCCAGTAGCACCATAGAGATTGATATCAAAGGCAAGCTGAGGAAGTTTATCAAAAAAACCAGTAGTTACAGCCCCTTTTCTCCCAAAGAGATACACAAGAGATATTCCATGCATCATTGTAGGAGCAAAGAGAGGCATGAGGGCTATATATTTGAATATATTTTTAAATCTGATTGTAGTTCTCTGTACACCATAGGCATAGATAAAAGCTAGTACCAGAGATATGACGCTTGAAGCTATTGAGATAGTAAATGTATTTTTTAATGAGATAAGAAGATTTTTATTTGAGAAATATTCTTTGAAGTTGCTGAGTCCAATAAATTCTCCAGAGTTGTTTTCAAAGGATTTCGTCAGTAAAAGCCCCAGAGGAAAAACTATGGCAACTATCAAAAAAATAAGGATAAACCAAGTGAGTATTTCTCTGATTACTTCATCTTTAGTTTTTTCCATTATGATACCTCATCTCTGAAATCGAGATAGAAGCTTTCATCAAATTCAAGAAAAAATTTATTTCCCTGTTTCAAAGTTTGTTCATTTATAAAATTACAAGGAACTTCAACTTTCAATATTCTATCTCTATTTTTGAAAAAAAGCCTGTAAGACGGGCCTAAGTATTCCCAACTTTCTATTTCTCTCATTATAAATTTATTTTTATTACTCAATACATCAGACACTATTTTTACATGTTCTGGACGTATAGCCTTTCCATTTTCCAGAAAATTTATTTTACCTATGAAATCTGCTGTGAAAAATGAGTTGGGATTCTCATATATCTCTCTTGGACTTCCCCACTGCATTATTTCTCCATCTTTCATGACCATAATTTTATCTGACATAGATAACGCTTCCTCTTGATCATGAGTTACCATAATAGTAGTAAGTCCAAGCCTCTTTTGCAGGGACTTGATATCATTTCTTAATTTTTCTCTTACCTTTGCATCCAGTGCAGAAAGAGGCTCATCTAACAGAAGTATATCTGGTTCAAGGGCAACTGCTCTGGCAAGAGCCACTCTCTGCTGCTGTCCTCCGCTCATTTCATTGGGATATTTATTGCTGATAGAAAAAAGTCCTACCATCTCCAATACACTTTTAACTTTCTTTTCTATTAAATCTTTAGGCATTTTTTTATTTTTTAGTCCATAAGCTATATTTTCCCATGTTGTCATATTTGGGAAAAGGGCATATGACTGAAAAACTATAGAGAAGTTTCTTTTCGATGGATGAAGTGAAGAGATATCCTTTCCCTTTAGAAAAAGATTTCCAGAATTAAGTTCTTCCAGTCCAGATATAACTCTCAGCAAAGTAGTTTTTCCACAGCCGCTGGGGCCGAGAAAGGAGATAAACTCCCCTTTCTCAATAGATAAGCTTATATTTTTTAAAGCATGAAATTTTCCATAATATTTATTTACGTTTTTTACTTCTAAATAACTCATATTTCCTCCAGAATCAGGATATTTCTATTTTTGTTCAGCTTTTGCACCAAATTTTTCACTCCATTTATCTAAAATAGTATTTTTGTTTTCTGCAAGCCATTTAAAATCATTTTTTACCAGATGGCTTACAGGGTCAGAAGGGTAGCCATTTGGAATAGGGTTGTTGATATCAATGCTTGTTATAGCATATTGAGTACCATAGAGCTTCATCATCTCTTCTGAGATAGCCCAGTCCAGAAATATTTTTGATTCCTCTTTTATATCTTTTTTGTTGATAAGGGCATTAGCTTCTGAATCCCATCCAGAACCTTCAGCTGGAAAGACTACTTCAATAGGATTTCCTTCATTCATAAGTTTTACGCTAGGGTAATCATAAGATATTCCAATTGGATATTCTCCACTGGCAGCCTGTTTAGCAGACTTTGAACCAGAATGAGTATATACCCCCATATTTTCATGAAGTTTTTCCATATACTCCCATGCTTCTTTTTCTCCCATTATCTGCATAAATCCTGCTATGGCAAGAAATCCGGTACCTGATGAAGCAGGGTGAGGCATAGAAATTAGCCCTTTATATCCTGGATTCAGAAGATCTTCATAAGTTCTGGGAATAGGAAGCCCAAGTTTTTCAAGTTCAGTTTTATTTACTGCAAAAGTTGCCATCCAAGCATTATTTCCTACCCATACAGGTTCTTCAGCAGAGTCTTTAAATTTAGGATCAACTTTTTCAAGTCCTTTTGGAGCATAAGGTTTTAAAAGATTTTCTTTGTCCAGCATTAGAAGTCCAGTAGCAGCAGTTCCCCATACTACATCTGCTTGAGGATTATCCTTTTCAGCCAAGATTTTTGTGATAAGGACACCAGTTGAATCACGAGTTATATTTAATTTGATATCAGGATGATGTTTTTTAAAATTTTCAAGGAATACAGGTATTTGTTCATTTTCAAGAGCAGTGTAGACATTGATTTCTTTTGGTTTTTGAGAAGAACTGCTTTCTTTAGACTGGCAGCTTGTCAATAAAAGTCCTGCAAAGAGAATAGTTAAAAATTTTTTCATTATTTTCCTCCATATGTTTAATTTGTATTTTTATGTTTTTTCTAGTTTAAGACAGAGATGTTAATAAAGTTTTAATTTGAAGTAAAAAGAAAGTGAAAAGGGAATTAACACTGTATTTACACAAAACTATTGATTTTTTTATATATAAAGAATAGAATTAAAAGGTATATTAAAAAATTATACAGGAGGAAAGGAAATGTGGTTTATATTTGCATTGCTGTCAGCAGTATTTGCAGCACTTACATCTATTTTTGCAAAGATAGGGATAGAGGGAATAAATTCTAATCTGGCAACAGCTATAAGGACAGTTGTGGTATTGTTTATGGCATGGGGAATGGTATTTGTTACTGGGACTCAAAATCAGATAGGAAATATAGGGCAGAAAAGCTGGATATTTTTGGTATTGTCAGGAATGGCAACTGGATTTTCATGGCTGTTTTATTACAAGGCTCTACAGATAGGGGAAGCTTCAAAAGTTGTTCCAGTGGATAAATTCAGTGTGGTTATAACTATGATAATGGCTTTTGTGATATTGAAAGAGGCAGTTACATTAAAAACTGTTTTAGGTGGAGTGTTTATAACAATAGGAACATTTATTATGATATTGTAATAGAAAAAGAGGGTGACTAAGTAAAAAGTTAAAATTATACTTTTTTTAATGAGTCAACCTCTTTATTATTTTATAATATATCGTTTAATTTATAATCTGTAACTATACTTTCAGATTCATTAATAAATTCATCTAGGAATTTTATATGTGCATTGATGCTTTCTTTTCCAGGTCCTCCAAGAGTACAACGTTTTTCCACACAGTTTTTGATAGAAATCATTTCATAGATATCTTTGTCAAATAAAGGAGAAAATTCTTTGTAAGTTTCTATTGAAATTTCTTCGAAAGTAGTATTGTTATCAATACAGTAAGCAACCATACCTCCAACTATTTTATAGGCATCTCTGAAACTCATTCCCTTTTCAGTGAGATAATCAGCTACATCTGTTGCATTGATAAATCCTTGAGCAGCAGCAGCCAGAAGTCTCTCTTTTTTTACAGTCATAGTGTGAATCATTCCATTGAATACAGCCAGACACCCTTTTACTGTATCAAGGCTGTCAAAGAAGTTTTCTTTGTCTTCCTGCATATCTTTATTATATGCAAGAGGAATTCCTTTCATAGTTGTAAGTAGAGCCATTAAATCTCCAAAAACTCTTCCGCTTTTTCCTCTTATAAGTTCAGCAGCATCAGGATTTTTCTTTTGAGGCATTATACTGCTTCCAGTAGAGAAAGAATCACTTAATTCTATATATCCAAAGTCATTGGAACTATAGATTATTATTTCTTCACAGAAACGAGAAAGGTGTACCATAATAAGTGCAAAAGCATTCATTATTTCAATAAGATAATCTCTGTCGCTTACACTGTCCATGCTGTTCCAAGTAGGAGAAGAGAACCCAAGTATAGAACTTGTGAAATTTCTGTCCAAAGGATAAGTAGTTCCAGCCAGAGCAGCAGATCCAAGTGGTGATGTATCAGCTAAAGCAGCAGCATTTTTAAGTCTGATAAAATCTCTTCTGAACATTTCAGCATAAGCTAAAATATAGTGAGAAAAAGAAACTGGCTGAGCTTTTTGCAGATGAGTGAATCCGGGCATATATGTAGATATATTTTCTTTAGCAATTCCATTTATTATTTCAAGCAGATCAAGAAGCTGTGCCTGTACTTTTACTATTTCATCTTTTGTAAATAATTTCATATCTAAAGCAACTTGGTCGTTTCTGCTTCTTCCAGTATGAAGTTTTTTTCCTACATCTCCAATTCTATCTATAAGGATTTTTTCAATATTCATATGAATATCTTCATATTCTATTGAGAAAGTAATTTTTCCCTCTTCAATATCGTTTAATATTTCTCTAAGTGTTTTTTCTATAAGTTCACAGTCTGAAACAGGTATTATTCCTTGTTTACCAAGCCCTCTCACATGAGCAATGCTTCCCATAATATCATATTTGTAAAGTCTCTTATCAAAGTTTATTGATGAATGAAAGTCAAGAATAAGATGACTTGCCTTTTCTTTAAATCTTCCTGAAAAAAATTGCATTATAACATCTCCTTAAAAATTATTTATTTCAAAATTATTTATTTCCCTGTTTTATTTTTATAACTGTTAAAATTGTAAGCTGTAAAACAATAGCAGCTGCAAGAACCAGATAACTCTGGAAGAATCCACCTATAAGGAAAGTTCCCATAGAGATTACTCCATTGATAGATGCATAGTAGAACTGAGTTTTTACGTGTTCAATATGACTGCATCCAGAACCAGCAGAAGCCAGTATAGTAGTATCTGATATTGGTGAAACATGATCTCCGAATAATCCTCCAGAAAGTATAGAACCAATAGTAACATATAAAGGAGCGTTAAGAGCTACCGCCATAGGAATAACTATTGGAATCATTATACTGTATGTTCCCCAAGAACTTCCAGTAGAAAATGATATTATACATCCAAGTAAGAAAGCTATCATTGGGATAAATCCAGAATTAAGATTTATACTTTTTATAAAGTGGACTATGTAATCAGCGGAACCAAGATTTTTATTAATAGTTCCTAAAGACCATGCAAGTATAAGGATTATAGATATTTGAGTCATTTTATTTATACCATTTAGGTATATTGAAAATATCTCATTAAAAGTTTTGCTCTTATTTATCAACATCATGACAGAAAGAACAATAGCTGCATATAAATATCCACTGCTCAATGCTGCTCTGAATTCACTTCCAGAAAATCTTCTGAACATGAAATCAAATCCAAGCATAGAGAATAATGTGATTAAAAGAACCAAAATTGGAAGCCATACATAGATAGGCTTGGCATTTTCTACAATATACTCTTTTTTCTCTAAAACTTCAAGTTCTGTATCGTTGAATATATCATCTTCAACTTTTTTCATAGGTCCAAAATCCAGCTTCATAATTGCTAAAGTAGGAACAATAGTAAGGGCAAGAAGTGGATACGTATTAAATGGTATTGCTTTTACAAAACTTTCATAGTCAGAAAGATTTAGATTTAAATTTTCAAATTCTTTTTGAAGAAGTCCAATGATGAAAACTCCCCATCCAATAAATGGAACTAATACTGCTACTGGTGATGAAGTAGTATCAAGAATAAAAGCAAGCTTCTCTTTAGATATTTTTAATTTTTTGAAAAATGGAGCAAAGATTGGTCCTACAATCAATGGAGTACCTAAGTCAGAGAAAAAAATAACTATTCCTGCAAGGTAGGCTGAAAGCTGGGCCTTAGTTTTAGAGTTGATATATTTACCAACACTTTGAGCAAAGGCATAAGCTCCTCCTGATCTCATCATCAGTTCTATAAATCCACCTATGAATACCATCAAAACAATAACACCAGCATTATAGCTGTCAGTAAGCTGTTTTACAAAATAATCTGTCATCAATGTTTTTGTAGTAAGAAGAGGATTATAATTCAGCAGTATAAGAGCCCCTAGAAATACACTTGTGAAAAGTGACAAAATTACATTTTTAGTTTTTATTGCCATAGCAACTGCTATTATGATAGGCAATATAGACAAAAACCCATAGTTTTCCATAAAAAATTCCCCCTTAAAATTAATTTTTAATATAAAAAGCCAGCCATATAAATGACCAGCTTGATTTTAAATAAAAAAGCCAATAGACATACTATTGGCTAAACAAAAACTTTTTTATGCTCATAAAGATATAAATGCCATCTTTAATCTTTTCCAAAAGAAATATAATCAATCAGCCATTGAAAGTGGAATATTAGTTTTATAATTTAGATATACCTTGCCTTTCACGCCTCAATAACATTTTATTTCCCCCAGTTTTATTTTTTATCTAAGTTATACTACTAAAAAAAAACTCATATGTCAATAAAAAATTTATTTTAGAATGTTGTATATTGCATCTATATCTAAATTATTTCTAAGTAAATCAGCTAATTTGTTATATTCATTTTCTTTAAATTCAGAAAAATTAAAAAGTTCTTCAACTGGTTTCAACCCTTTTTTCTTTCTGATGTTATTTAAAAATATTCTGGTGAATTTGCTGTTGTCAAAGATTCCATGGATGTATGTTCCAAAGGTATTATCTTTTGCAAGGACAGTGTAGTCGCTTTCTAAAGTAAGATTTTTTTCACTTCCATGTGTAATTCCCTGATGAATTTCATAACCTTTTATATGAAGCCCTTCACAATCAGCTAGTAGATCACACTCAGAATTGGAAAGAGTTTTTTCTACCTGTTTTGTATATTTCATTTTTTCCATTGTAGTAACAGTATCCATTATTCCAAAACCTTCAGTTTTCTCGATGTCGCTTTCAATATGGTGAGGATCAAATATCTCTTTTCCCATCATTTGAAATCCACCGCATATACCTACTACAGTAGTTCCAGCAGAATATAGTTTTTTTATTTTATCAAAAATACCATTAGCTTTCAGCAGTTCAAGATCAGAAAGAGTATTTTTACTTCCTGGAAGAATAATTATATCCTCATCTCCCAGCTGTTCAGGACTATATACATAATTCAGAGCTACATCAGGATATTGACTTAAAGCATCAAAGTCAGTGTAGTTAGACATTTTATTAGTTCTTATTACACTGATGTTTATATCTCTTTTTTCATTTGTGTTAGTAGTTAATTTTTTAGCCAGAACATCCTCTTCTTCAATATCCAGCTTTTCATATGGAACTACGCCTAATACTTTTATATCCAGCCCTTCATCTTTTAATTTTTTTTCAAACATATCTATACCGGGTTTTAAAAGTTCCAGATCACCTCTGAATTTATTTATTATAACCCCTTTTATTCTTTTTCTGTCATTTTCATCAAGAAGAGCTATGTTTCCATAAAGAGAAGCAAAGACTCCTCCAGTCTCAATATTTCCTACCAGTACAACAGGAGCATCTACAAGTTCAGCTATTCCCATATTCACGAGATCCCATTCTCTGAGATTAATTTCGGCAGGACTTCCTCCACCCTCTAACACTCCAATATCAAAATTATTTTCTATTATATCATAATTTCTTTTTGCTATAACTTTCAATTCTTTAGAGTTTGAAAAATAATCTACAGCATTCATATTTGTATTTGGGATTCCTTCAATAATAATTTGAGAATTATTATCTGAGTTTGGTTTTAAAAGTATAGGATTCATAAAAACTCTTGGAAGTTCCATAGCAGCCTCAGCCTGTACTACCTGAGCTCTTCCCATTTCTAATCCGTCTATATCTACAAATGAGTTGAGAGCCATATTTTGAGATTTAAAAGGAGAAACTCTGTATCCGTCTTGGGCAAATATTCTGCATAATCCAGCAGTTATAATGCTCTTTCCAACAGAAGAACCAGTTCCTTGTATCATAATTTTTTTATGCATAATACACCTCTATTATTATTTTCTTTCAATTAGATGGTATCATAGTTTTGTGTATAATTTCAACAGCTAAAAAATATATAGATTCGAAATAAAACTTTTATTATTTGAATGTATATCTAAAATTATTGACAAAAATGTCTAAAAATTATATCATAAAGTTGATAAACAAACAGAAAAGTGAAAGTAAGGTGCTTATTTAAGCTTAATAGAGGAAGCAGGGTGAAAATCCCTCACAGCGAAAGCTACTGTATAGAGGACGAAATCACGTATGCCACTGGGAAACTGGGAAGGTGTGAAAGTAGAAAGATTCTGAGTCAGGAGACTTACCAATAGATAAAAGTATATTTTGATATATTTATCCAGTAAGGTAGGCAGACTATTTTATTGGATTTTTTATTTGGAGGTTTTTGATGAGGAAAATTCTTAATATAACAGATTTCTATACTAATGAAGAAAATGAAAAAATGATGAAATATTATTGTGATAAGTATAATTTTAATGGCTTTGAGCTTATAAAATTTGATCTAGAAAAGGACAATGCTCCATTGAAAAAATTGATAAGAGGTTATCATATGAGATTTTTTCCAATGTGGCTGGATCTATATCAGGGAAAATATGAGATGCTCAAAGAAAAATTCAAAGAGAATCAAGAAATATTTTACTGGTGTGGTGGAACTACCAGAGAGGAATTAATTGAATACTATAAAAAAGAACTAGAAACAGCAGAAAAACTTGAAGCAGAATATGTTGTATTTCATGCATGTTATGTAGATGATGAAGGAAGTTTAATATATGAATTTCAATATTCAGATAAAGAGGTTCTTCAAAATGTTGTTGAGTTAGTGAATGAAGTTTTTGGAGAGAAAAAATATAAGTTTAAACTTCTATTAGAAAATTTATGGTGGCCAGGACTTAGATTGACTTCAAAAGAAGAGATAGAATTTCTGGTTGAAAATATAAACTATGAAAATATTGGCTTCATGCTTGATACAGGGCATATGCTGAATAATGAACCTAAGCTTAGAACAGTTGATGAAGGAATAGAGTATATTGAGAAAAATATTGCTGAAATGGGAGAATTGAAAAAGTATATAAAGGGAGTTCATCTGAATTTTTCTCTTTCAGGAAAATATCTTACAGAAGCAGTAGAAAAGCATAAAAATTCAGAAGCTGAGAGAGAGAAAACTTTGAAAAATATATACAGTCATGTAAGCCAGATAGATCAACATCTTCCTTTTGAAGATGAAAGAATAATAGGAATATTAGAAAGTTTGCCATTAGATTGGGTGGTATATGAGTTTATATATTATGACACTGATGATTTGGAAAAAAAGGTAAAATGTCAGGATAGGATATTAAAGAAATTAAATTTTAAATAAACTTTGGGAGGAGAAATGAAAAAAGCTTTAATGGTAGCAGCAATACTAACAGTGAGCACAACAATAATGGCAGAGGAAAATATCGCTAGTCGAAGATTAACTGAATCAGTTATTTCTACAGAGAATTTTGAAACAAGTGTGTTGGATACTGCTAAAAATGTAACTATTGTAACTCAGGAGGATATTCAAAATAAGGGAGCCAGCACAGTGGCAGAAGCTCTTAGAGGAGTTCCGGGGTTAACAGTAAATTCTATGGAAGGATCAGATCCTGTATTTGATTTAAGAGGTTCAGGAGCTACAGCAAAAAGCAATACATTAGTATTACTTGATGGTATCCCTTTAAATGCTGTAGATGGAACATATAATACAAGTGGAATACCTGTTGATCAAATAGACAAAATAGAGATAATTCCTTCAGGTGGAGCTGTAATGTATGGAGATGGAGCTGTTGGTGGAGTGATAAATATTATTACAAAACTTCCTCAAGATAAGAAAAATTATGGTAGTGTAAATATGGAAGCAGGGTCGTGGAATACAGGAAAAGGAACTGTAAATTATGGAACTAAAATAGGGAATAAATTTCTATTGGATACTTCATATACATATACTGAAGGAGATGGATATAGAACTCCACATCCTGACTATAAAGATGGAGATACAAAAAAATCACTTTGGTTAAGAGGTAGATATCTGCTTGATGATGGATATTTAGAAGCAAAATACAATTATGATAAAACCATAGATAGTTATACAGGACCATTATTAAAAGAAGAGTTTGATGAAAATAAAAAACAACATGGACCATCTGGAGGAAAACTAACTAATAGTTCAGACGCATATTCTTTAGCATATAGTAAAAAATTAAAGGAAAATATACATTTTTTAACATATGGGGGATATTCAAAATCAGATAAGAAATATAAGACTTCTTGGCCAATGAATGATGAAATTACTCAATATTATGTAAAACCACAATTAAAATATACTTATGGAAAAGATAGCTATGTAATTTTTGGAGGAGATTATAAAAATAACGAGATAATAAGAAAAAGCTCTTATGGAAAAACAAATATAGAGAAAGAATCAGTTGCAGGATATATAACTAATAAAACTAGTATTGGAAATTTTCAATTAACACAAGGTTACAGAAGAGAAAGAGATGAATTTAAAGATAAAATAAATTCTTCTAACAAACCAACTAATAAAAAATTTGATAATGATTCTTTTGAACTAGCTGCTAATTATTTGTATTCTGATACTGGAAGTGTTTATTTAAGTTTTACACAAGGTTTTAGAACACCAAATGCAGATGAATTAGTATTATGGCCTGGAGATATTGAGGTTCAAGAAACGAAAGCTTATGAACTAGGAATAAAAGATATGTATAAAAATACTTTTATTTCATCATCAATATTTTTAATAGATACAGATAACGAAATTTATTATAACAAATATGAATATTTTGGAGTTAATAGAAATTTTGATGGAAAAGTAAGAAGAATAGGAGGACAAGTTTCATTACAACATTACTTTGAAAAATTGACTTTAAGAGAAAATATTTCATATATTCAACCTAAAGTTACAAGTGGAGAATATGATGGAAAAGAATTTGCAGGAGTACCAAGATGGAATATCAATGTAGGAACAACATATAACTTTACTGATAATTTATTAGGAAATTTAGATATGTATTATTCAGGCAAAGTTTATGCAGCTGATGATTTTAAAAATCAAAAAGGAAGAGATAATGATTACATTACTTTTAATGCAAATGTGAGATACAAATTTGATAACGGATTAGAATTATATGCAGGAATTAAAAATTTATTCGATAAAGATTATGCAACAGTAACAGTAATAGATTATATAACTCAAGAAAAAGCATATCATCCAGCAGATGGAAGAAGTTATTATGCAGGATTCAAATATAGTTTTTAGAATGATATAATATAATAGATAGACAGAGATTTCTCTGTCTATTTTAAAATAAGAGGATAAGTGATAGTAATGATAAAAAAAATTTCAATAATAATTTTCTTCCTTTTTTCTGTTATATCTTTCTCTAAAGAATATAATAGAATAGCTTCTGGAAGTCCAGCAATAACTGAAATACTTTATGAGTTAGGGCTGAAAAATAAAATAATAGCTATGGATAAAAATTCTGATGTTAAAGAATTGGATGAGATGAAAATACCTAAAATCAGTTTTTATCAAATGAATACTGAAAGTATTTTTTCTTTGAAAGCAGACTTAATAATTTTATCAACTTTTAATAAAGCAGATAGAGAAGATTTTATTCAGTTTATGAAGGAGAAAGGAACTGATGTAATTTATATTTCAGATATAAAAACTGTAGAAGATATCTACAAATGCATCATGGAAATAGGAGAAAAAACAGAGAGAAAACCTGAAGCAGAAAAAGTAATTTCTAAAATGGAAAAGGAGATAAATGAAGTAAGAGAAATAAGTAAAAATATAAAAAATAAGAAAAAAGTATATTTTGAAATTTCACCATTTCCCTCTATGTATACATTTGGTAAAAATGTATTTATGAATGAGATGTTGGAGATTGCAGGGGTAGAAAATATATTTAATGATAAAAGCGGATGGTTTATACCAAGTCTGGAAGTTATAGCAGCAAGGAATCCAGATATAATATTTACCAGCACTTATCAAGTGGATGATCCAGTAAAAGAAATTATAGACAGAGGAAATTGGAATATAATAAAAGCTGTAAGAGAAGGAAAAATTTATCTAATAAGCAAAGAAGCAGTGAGGCCATCAATTAAAATAATTGAAATAATAAAAAAAATAGCTGAAATCAGTTACCCAGAATATTATAAAGAAATAGAAAAAATAGCTGTAGATTAAAAATAGGAGCAAAGAAATTGTTGGTTTATGGTATAATAAAAAAATAATGTTTATGGAGGGAAGATTCTATGAAAAAAATTGCAGTGATTTTTATTTTAATTATGTTTTCTTTAAATATTTATGCTTCTACTAAAGGAATAACATTAAATGGATATCTTTTTGCGAGAACCAAAGAACAAATGGTTAAGCTTGTGGAATATGTAAAAAATAACAATAAAAAAGAATTTATTACGTATATTAAAGAGTTGCAGACAACAGGTGAAGGTGGAGCATTAGACGATGGCTTAGAAGTTGAAATTGTAGACAGCAGTCAAGGACTAGTTCAAATAAGGTTAGTTGGAAGAACAGAAACAGTTTGGACTGTAACAGAAGCAATAAGAAGAGAATAATTAAAAAATTATTTTATATAAAATATCTGTAAATTAGAAATAGGATCTAAGACATTGGGAGTCTCAGATCCTATTTCTAAATTTGGTTAAATTTAAAATACAGTAACACTTCAAGGAAAGGGTCATCTTTATAATATCATTACTTTAATATTTTGTCAACAAATATTTTGATAATCAAAAATAATTTTTTATAAAGCTTTTTCTGTTGTGTTTAAAACATCCTTTAAAATAAAATTTTAATATTTTCTTTGATAGAATTGGAATATGAAATAATTGTTATAAAACCTATGGATTATTTGAATGTGATTTTATTTTTAAAAATTGATATATAAAAGAGGTTATAAGGGTATTTGTAGTACCAATGACAAGTGTTAATAATATATTTCTGGATAGATCAGAAATACTAAAAAATTCTAAAAATGTTCTTGTAAATACCACAGAAAAAGGTGTTGTAAGAGAAAAATTGAAATAAAAACTAATAAGAGTATATATCAAAAAATATTTAAACTTAAAGTTTTTATCTTTTAACCAATAAATAAAAATTATAAAATAAAAAGCAAAGTAAATATATTTTTTTAAATTATATAAATGTATATTAATAAAAATTTGTAGTATTGCAGTAAGAAAAGTAAATATAATGCCAAGAATAAAAAGAAATTTATCAATTTTTTTATCCATAATAGACCTCCTGATTAATGATAAATTTTATCATAATTTTAAGTTGGATACAAGGAAAAATGATGTGCTTTAAAGAGAAATAGAGAATATAAACAATGAAAAATAAAATGAAAATATTGTTTGGAACGAGGTTTATTTCTAATTTTATAAAGTATTTTATATGTTTTTAGATAGACAATACAATTCTATTTCTGTTAAACTATAGATACAATCGAAAATTACTAGGAAAGAAGAGGTGTTATTTTTGGAAGGAAGATGTAAGAGATGCAATAAAAAACTTTATTGGTTTAAAGAAGTAAATATGTACAGAGGGGAAGAGTATTGCAATAAATGTTATGATATATTGTCAAAAGATAGTAAAAGAGGAATAGAAATAAATGGAAAAGAAGTAGTTAAAGAAGAAAAAAAAATAAAATCTGTTCCAGATAAAAAAATAGGTGAAGATGTAAATTTGAATGACAAAGGTGGTATTGGGTGGTTGATGATTGGGCTTTTAAGTTCAGGAATAGGGATTATACTATTCATTGTTTTTTATAAAAAATATCCCAAAAGAGCGAAATCTTTACTTTTAGGAGTGGGATTAAGTATAGCAATCCCTATTATATTATTTGGTATAATGGTGATTATGGAATTGATTTCAGGAGAATTGACTTAATATAATATTAATAAAAAAATGTTTCTAAAATGTCTAGTTAAAAATATGATATTTTGAGAAGCATTTTTTATTTTTGTAGTGATTATAAAATGTCTTATAGTTTGGCTCAGGTATGGCTCAAACTTCTCTTTTTTAATTTAGCAATTTTCTCTATAATACAACAAAAGCTCCCTTGAGAGTGAGAGCTTTTGTTCGTAGAAATTAAAATGTAATTTAAGGAAATGTCCTATGACAATATTATTATAACACATATAATTATTCTGTCAACAAATATTTTGTAAAACAAATTAAAAAATAAATTTATAGTTGTCATAAAATAAATAAAAAGGTATAATTTAATATAGTGTTTTGGGAAAGAGGTGCATAAATTATGAATAAAGAGTCATCTATAGGGATTTTTGATTCAGGAATAGGTGGATTGACTATTTTAAAAAAGATAAGAGAATTACTTCCGAGAGAAAATATAATTTATTATGGAGACTGGAAAAATAATCCATATAGCGAGAAGAGCAAAGAAGATATACAAAATCTTAGTGCGAAAATAATGGATTTTCTTATCAGAAATAACTGCAAGGCTGTAGTTATTGGGTGCAGCATATTTTCAGCAGCTTCTTTAGATTTTTTGAAAGCTCAATACAAGATCCCAATAATAGGAATGATAGAGGGTGGAGTGAAGTCTGCTATTCTTGAAAGCAAACAGAAAAAGATAGCTGTTATGGGTTCAGCTTTTACAATAAAATCTAATGTATATGAAAAGAGCATAAAAGAAATAAATCCAGAGATAACAGTATATCAAATTTCATGTAAAGCATTATGTACAATGTTGGAAAAGGGCTGGGAAAATTATTCTGATAGAATAGAAGTACTTGAAAGTTATTTATGCCAGATACCAGATACAGCAGATACATTGATTTTAGGAGGAACACATTATCCTTTTATTTTAAATGATATAAAAAAATTCTTCAATAAAAAGATAGTTGATTCATCTGTTGAGAGTGCAATAGAATTATTTAGAATTTTAGGTCAGGAAGATTTGCTAAGAGAGGGATATAAAAAAGGAAGGATAGAATTTTACATTAATGGAGATAAAGAAATTTTCAAAGATGTAGCTGAAAAATTATTTGAAAAAGAAGAGATAACAAATATGTTTTCATTATATTGATAAAAAATAAAGAATAAAGATAGAGAAATAAAAAATAATATATCTTTCTATCTTTATTTTTTTATTGAAAAATATATATAAAATATATTGTACAAAATTTGGAGGATAGAGTATACTCAAACCTATAATATTGATTTAGATAGAGGTGCAGAAAACAAAAGTATAACTATTTAGTCTGGCAGACGATTTGAGATAGTTAGAAAGGGAATTTTGCCGAAACGAGAGAGAAGCCGAGCTCTTTTGTTGGGAGTATAGAGAATATCTATATTACTGTCATTGATTACCAATGGAGTGCTATCTGTGGGAAAGATAATTTTGATGGTATTATTTTATTTATGAATAATATTATTTTTATGATTGCATTTATCACAGTTTGGCATAACTGTGATTTTTTTTATTTAAAAAAAAGAATCATAAGTTAAATAAATGAATATATTTTATTTTGTTTATATAGATTTTTCACATGAATAACAATATCTTATTTGTATATATGCTATAAATTTATTTTGGAGTATATATAAGAATGATATTGAAGATATAGAAAACAAATATTTGTTTTTTATTTTAATGTGGAGTATATAAAGAAGTATAAAATATTTTATTAAAAATACAAAAATATTTTAAAACGGGAGGAAGAAAGATTATGATTAATGGAATTTGGTGTGGGCTTATTGTTATTGGAGTAATAGTTTCTATGTTTACTGGAAAAATTCAGGCAGTTACTGATTCGGCGATATCTTCAGCAGGAACAGCAGTAGAGATATCAATTGGATTGGTAGGGGTAATGGCATTATGGCTAGGTCTTATGAAAATAGCTGAAGAAGCAGGAATGGTAAGAGCGATGGGAAGAGCGATGAAGCCTCTTATGATAAGATTGTTCCCAGAGGTACCAGCAGATCACCCAGCTATGGGAAGTATGGTAGCGAATATGGCAGCGAACTTCTTCGGATTAGGAAATGCAGCAACACCATTAGGGATAAAAGCTATGCAGGAACTACAGGACTTGAATACCAATAAAGACGAAGCATCAAATGCAATGGTAATGTTTTTGGCAATAAATACTTCATCTGTAACTCTTATTTCTTCAAGTGTAATAGCATACAGAACGGCAGCAGGTTCAGCAAATGCAGCAGAAGTTATAGCACCTACAATAGTGGCAACACTAGTATCAACAGCTGTAGGAATAATAGCTTGTAAAGTTCTGCAAAAGTTACCATCATTTAAAAGAGAAGAAATCTAAGAAATAAAACAGATGAGGGAGGAATAGAAAATGTTTGTAATGATAATGAATCAAATATCACTTTTTGCAATACCAATGATAATATTTATAATAGTAGGATATGCATTCTTTGTGAAGAAGGTAAAAGTATATGAGGTTTTCTGTGAAGGAGCGAAGGAAGGATTTACAACAGCAATAAGAATAATTCCATTTCTAGTGGCAATGCTTGTAGCAATAGGAATATTCAGAAGCTCAGGATGTATAGATATAATGATGAAAGTATTGGATCCAATATTCTCAATGATAGGAATGCCGGGAGAAGTACTGCCAATGGCAATAATGAGACCACTATCTGGAGGAGGAGCAACAGGAATAATGAATGATTTACTGTTGACATATGGACCAGATTCACTAATAGGAAGAATAGCTTCAACAATGATGGGATCAACAGAAACAACATTCTATGTACTTGCAGTATATTTTGGAGCAGTAAGTATAAGAAAAACAAGACATGCAGTAGCAGCTGGGCTTTTAGCAGATGTGGCTGGATTATTAACAGCAGTATGGATTTGTAATATAATGTTCAGATAAAATTTTGAGGTGGTAATGTGTTAGGTAAAAAACTTAAAAAAGGAGATACTTTAGGTATCATAGCACCAGCAAGTTTTACTTCTATGGAAAATGTAGAAAGTGCTAAAAATAATCTTGAAAAAATGGGATTTAAAGTTGTACTTGGAGAGAGTACAAAAAGCAGATGGTATTCATATGCTGGACCTGAAGAGGTGAGAGTAAAAGATATAAATGATTTTTTTGCTGATTCTAATATAGATGGAATAATCTGTATGAGAGGAGGATATGGATGCAATAGACTTGTTGAAATGGTAGATTATTCAGTTATTGAAAAAAATCCTAAAGTTTTTATTGGATATAGCGATATAACTACTCTGCATATGGCGATCTTCCAAAAGACAGGGCTTGTAACATTCCATGGACCTATGGCTGTAAGTAATTTCTCAGGAGAATATAATCAAGATACTTACAGAAGCTTTGAAGAAGTACTTATGAATGATAATGATGAAATAGTATTAAAAAATTTCACTAAGGAATTAGGAGTGCTTTCTGAAGGAAGAGCAGAAGGAGAAATAGTAGGAGGAAACCTAGCTACAATGATAGCCAGTCTTGGAACTGAATATGATGTAGATTATAATGGAAAAATTCTTTTCTTAGAAGAGATTGGTGAAAAAACATATAAAATTGACAGAATGCTGAACCAGTTGAAAAAATTTAAGGTTTTTGAAAAAATAAATGGAATTATTCTGGGAGATTTCAGAAACTGTCCAGCAGATTCTGAGAATGATATGTCTTTAATGGATGTATTTAAAGATTATCTTTCAGATTTAAAAATGCCAGTAGTATATGATTTTGAATCTGGCCACAGTGAGCCTATGATTACATTGCCTATGGGAGCAAAGGTAAGAATAGACACAGCAGTTAAAGAGATAAAAATCTTAGAAAAGGTTGTAAGATAATCTATGAATAAAAAAAATAGTATTTTAAAAGAAAAGATAGAAGAAAATAGTGTTCTTTTTGTAGCATGTTATATGGGGAGATTGATACTGCAAAATGGAGGAGAAACTTATAGAACAGAAGAAACTATAAGAAGAACTTGTGAGCACTATGGAATAAAAGCTAATAGCTTTGCTACTTTAAATACTATAATCACTTCAATAGATTCTTTTGATGGAAAGAGATATTCAAAGGTAGACAGGATAGATTCGAGAACTTTAAATTTGGATAAAGTAGATAGATTGAATCATATAGCAAGAAATCTTGATGAATATAAGATATCAGAAGTAAAAGAAAAAATAATGGAAATAGAAGCTGAAAATAAAATGGATTTTAAGAAGAAAGTATTGGGGAATGTTCTTGTTGGAAGTGCATTTGCCATACTTTTCAGAGGAGGGATAAGAGATAGTATTGTGGCTCTTATCTCTACCTTTGTTCTTGCATGTACAGATGAACTTATAAAAGATTTGAAATTAAATAACTTCTTTGTCAATTTTATTGGAGGAGTAATTGCAGCAATAATTTCATTGACATTTTTTAAGTTTAACTTTATAGAGGATATATCTATTTCTATAATATCTGCCTTGATGCTTCTTGTTCCTGGAATATCTTTTACAAATTCAATAAGAGATATTATAGCTGGAGATTTTGTTTCAGGGATATCAAGAGGAGTGGAAGCTGTAACTACAGGAATAGCACTAGCTTCAGGGTCAGGGATGATACTTTCTATTTTTCTATGATTTATGGGGGGAAGGATGATTATTCAAATAGCTGCCGCAATAACCGCAACTTTGGGATTTGGGATACTTTTTGGATTGAATAGAAGAAAACTGTTCTTTGCAGGAATAAGCGGAGGAATAGGATGGTTTTTCTATTTAATCTCATTAAAAGTAAATCTATCAGAAGCAATAGCATTTTTAGCAGCTTCTTTATCAATGACAATATATTCAGAAGTAATGGCTAGAAAATTAAAATCTCCTGCAATAACATTTCTTATAGGTGGTTTTATACCCTTAGTTCCAGGAAGTGGTGTTTATTATACCATGTATGGACTTATAAAAAATGATATGCAGATGACAGTGCAAAAAGGAATACAAACCTTTATAGTAGCAGGGGCAATAGCTGTAGGCATACTTTTAGGTTCAACAATATGTCAGATATACTTTTCAAAAAAGAAAAGAACGCAATAAATAATTTATGATACAACTAGGAAAAACTTAAATTCAGGAGGGAAAAATGAAATTGTTTGGTACTATGAAAGCAGAAAATGGGATACTGGCGATAGGGGGAGTAAAAGTTACTGAATTAGCAGCAAAATATGGAACGCCTCTATATATTATGGATCAAGCTCTTATAGAAGAGAATATAACAAAATATAAAAATAATTTTAAAAGCACTAAATTTGATACATCAATAGTCTATGCTTCCAAAGCATTTTTGTCAAAAGCTATATGTCAGCTGGTTGGAAAATATGATATAGATATAGATGCTGTATCTGGAGGAGAACTATATGCTATAAAAGCAAGCGGGCTTCCAATGAAAAAAGTACATATGCATGGAAATAATAAAACTAATGAAGAACTGGAAATGTGCCTGGATTATGAAATAGGAAGTATTATAATAGATAATGAAGAAGAGATAGGAAGATTATCAAAGATCTGTAAAGAAAAAGATAAAAAAGTTAAAGTGATGATGAGAATAAATATTGGAATAGATGCTCATACACATGAATATATAAAAACTTCTAAACATTCATCAAAATTTGGAGAATCAATATTTGATGAAAGAATAACTGAAATAGTAGAAAAAATAGTGAAAGATGAAAATATGGAATTTTTAGGTTTTCATTGCCATATAGGTTCTCAAATATTTGATACAAAAGCATTTCATGAAGGTATTGAATCAATGGTAAAAGAAACTAAAAAAATATCTGAAGCCTTAGGTATATATATTCCAGAAATCAACCTTGGAGGAGGATTTGGAGTTTACTATACAGAAAAAGATACTGCAATAGATATAGAGCAATTTATGAGATCTATGATAGAACATTTAGAAAAAAGCATAGAAGCTGAAAAATTAGAAATTAAAAAAGTAACTATCGAACCTGGAAGAAGTATAGTAGCCAATGCTGGAAGTACTCTATATACAGTTGGAGGAACAAAGACTACATATGGTGGAGTAAAATATATATTTATAGATGGAGGAATGACTGATAATATAAGACCAGCATTATATCAGGCTGAATATGAATCTATTGTAGCAAATAAAGTAGATGCTCCAGCAGAAGAGATTGTAACAGTAGCTGGAAAATGCTGTGAATCAGGAGATTTAATAATAAAAGATGGTAAACTTGCAAAGACTGAAACTGGTGATTTAGTACTAGTAGCTACTACAGGTGCCTATGGACATTCAATGTCTAATAATTATAATAAAGCTCCAAAACCAGCAGTGGTATTTGTAAAAGATGGAAAAAGTACTTTATCAATAAAGAGAGAAAGCTTTGAAGATCTTATTAGAAATGATGTATTGATAGATTTATAAAAAGAATTTATTTTTTTTATAAAATATCATATTCGAAAAATATGAATTATTTAGAAAGATAATTTATGAAAATAAAAAGATAAAATATAAAATAGTGAACAAAAAATTATTTATTTTGATTGATAGAACAAAAGTGAATAAATTGGTAAAATCATTAAGGAATAAAAAATTTCCTGAAATCTGGAGGAATAATGAATATCAATGCAATCAAAGAAAAAGTTGAAAAAGAAAAAGAATGGCTTATAAATGTTAGAAGAGATCTTCATAAGCACCCTGAATTAGGGCAGGAAGAGTTCAGAACAATGGAAAAAATATGTGAATATTTACAGGAAATGGGAATATCATATAAAGATAAAGTATTTAAAACTGGGGTAATAGCTGAAATAAAAGGAGAAGATCAAGGTTATACAATAGCTTTGAGAGCTGATATTGATGCATTGCCTATAATAGATAAAAAAAATACTTCTTATGCTTCAATTAATGAAGGAAAATGTCATGCTTGCGGGCATGATGCTCACACGACTATTGCATTAGGAGTTGCAAAATATTTTTCTGATAATAAAATAATTCCACCATGTAATATAAGATTCCTGTTCCAACCTGCTGAAGAAACAGTAGGAGGAGCGAAACCAATGATACAGGAAGGGGCTCTTGAGAATGTCAACTGCGTGTTTGGACTTCATGTAGATGAATATCTTCCAACAGGACACATTGGAATAAAGTATGGAGCAATGAATGCTTCATCAGATACTCTTAAAATAAATATATATGGAAAATCTTGTCATGGAGCTTATCCAAGTGGAGGAGTAGATGCAATATTGGCTGCTTCTCATGTAATGGTGGCACTTCAATCTATAGTAAGCAGAAATATAGATGCCAGAGAAAGCGGAGTTGTTACTATTGGAACAATTCATGGAGGAACACAGGGAAATATAATAGCAGATAAGGTTCAATTAGTAGGAACTTTAAGAACATTAAATCCAGAAGTTAGAAAAACTATGTTAGAAAAGATAGAAGAAATAGTTACTAATGTACCAAAAGCTTTTGGAGGAAGTGGGGAGTTTATAAGAGAAGAAGGATATACCGCTCTTATAAATCATGATAAAGAAGTAGATATAGTAAAAGAAAATGCTGTGGAACTTTTAGGAGAAGATAATATTTTTGAAAAGAAAACTGCAAATATGGGAGTAGAGGATTTTGCATATTTTATAGAAAATACTCCAGGAGCATTTTTTACTCTAGGTGTAAAAAATAAAGAAAAAGGGATAGATGCTCCTGCACATAATGGATTATTTGATATTGATGAAGATGCACTTCTTGTAGGGGTAGAAATGCAGTTGTTAAATATTTATTCAGCTTTCAATAAAAAATAAATAAATTTAAATTGGTAATATAAGATGAGACAACTTTGAGGGATAACAGAATAAAGATCATAAATTATATTACCAATTTTTGTATTTATAAAACTGTGGAAGCAGGGAGGAGGAGAGAATGAAATTTTCTAAAATGCAGGCAGCAGGAAACGACTTTATTCTTATGAATGGAATGATAGAAAAATCTTCAAACTGGAATGAAACAGCTAAGAAAGTTTGTGACAGACATTTTGGAATAGGTGCTGATGGGCTTATGTTCTGTGAAGAAAGTTTGAAAGCAGATATAAAAATGAATTACTATAATTCAGATGGCTCTAGAGGAGAAATGTGCGGCAACGGAATAAGATGCTTTGCTAAATTTGTATATGATAATGAAATTGTAAAAAAGAATAAGTTTTCAGTGGAAACAGATGCAGGTATAAAATATATAAAACTTGACATAGGAGCATTAGGAGCGATAGAATACCTTAAAGTAGATATGGAAAAAGTTGACTTTAAAGGGAAAAATGTTCCATGTACTATTGAAAAAGAAAATATTTTAGAAGAAGAAATAATGATAGGAAATAAGAAAGTAATATTTTCAAGTGTTCTTATGGGAGTTCCTCATACAACTATCTTTGTAGAAGATTTTGATGAGTATGATGTGAATGAAACAGGAAGTCTTATGGAAAAAGCAGATATTTTTCCTGAAAAAACAAATGTAAATTTTGCTAAAGTGACAGCAGATGATACAATTATGATAAAAACATGGGAGCGAGGAGCTGGAAGAACACTTGGATGTGGAACAGGATGCTGTGCTACAGCAGCTCTTGCACATAAACTGGGGAAAATAAAAAAAGATAAAATAAAACTTCTGGCAGAAGGAGGAGAACTTTTCATAGAGATAGGAGAAGATTATGAAATAACTATGTCTGGAAAAGCTGAAACTATATGTCATGGGGAGTTTTTAAAATAAAAGAAAACAGGGAGGAATAAAAATGTTAAAAATGCCAGCATCAATAAGTTTAGCTAATCTTCCTACAAGAATTGAAAAATTAGAAAGACTTTCCAAAGAACTTGGAAAAAATATCTACATCAAAAGAGATGATTTTACAGGATGTGAAATTTCAGGAAACAAAGTCAGAAAACTTGAGTTTTCTATAAAAGAAGGAATAGATCAAGGGTGTGACACTTTTATAACATGTGGAGGAATACAGTCTAACCATGCAAGAGCTACAGCAGCTGTTGCTGCAAGATTAGGACTGAGAGCTATATTGGTGCTTAGATCAGATGAGGAACCAGCTATGGAAGGAAATTATTTTGTAGATAAACTGTTGGGAGCAGATGTGAGAATAATCACTTCAGAAGAATACAGTGAAAAAAGACAAAAAATAATGGAAGAGATAAAAACTGAATCTATGGAATAGGAACATTTGGATATTTGAAATGTATGAAAGAGATAGAAGAACAGGAAAAAGAACTTGGAATAACTTTTGACACAATTCTTTCAGCTGTAGGTTCAGGAGGAACTTATGGAGGGCTGTTCTTAGGAAATAAACTATTTGGATTGGAGAAAAAAGTTGTAGGAGTAAATGTCTGTGATGATGCAGAGTTTTTTAAGAATAAAGTAAAAAATATAGTAGATGAAAGTTTAGAATATCTTGGAGAGAAATTAGAATTTTCTAAAGATGAAATGTGTATAATAGATGGTTATGTTGGAAGGGGATATGCTCTCAGCAGACCAGAAGAATTAGAGTTTATAGCAAAATTGGGAAGAGAAGAAGGAATAATATTAGATTCTGTATATACTGGGAAAACAATGTATGGGTTCTATAATGAAGTTAAAAAAGGCAATCTAAAAGATTGTAAAAATATCTTATTTATACATACAGGTGGATTTTTTGGATTATTCCCTAAACAGGAAGAATTTAAATTCTAAATAAAAACAGTGAGGTGTTAAAATGGCAGAGTTGAACAAGAAAAAAAGTGTGTGGGAAGCCTATCGTTTTTCTATTATTTTAATAGGAGCGATAATTTTAGGAAGTATCATTGGAACTGTAATGGGAGAAAAAGCAAAAGTATTTAAACCTTTTGGAGATTTATTTATTAATGGCATGTTTACAATAGTTGTACCATTGGTAATGGTGACTATCAGTAGTTCAATTTCTAGTATGAGTGATATGACAAGATTGAAAAGTATTCTTAAAAACTTGATACTTGTGTTTGTTTCAACAGGATTTGTAGCTGCAATAATAATATTAATTGTAGTAAATATTTTTCCTCCAGCTCAAGGAGTAAATCTTAATATTTCAGCAGCAGAAGCATTAAAACCTTTCCAAACTGGAGATCAGATAGTAAAAGCTATAACTGTTACAGACTTTCCAGAGCTTATTTCAAGAAAGAATATGCTTCCATTAATTCTTTTCTCAATAGTTTTTGGACTATGTGTAAATATGGTTGGAGAAAAGGGAAGAAAAATTGCTGATGGACTGGATGCTTTAGCAGAAGTATTTTTGAAAATGATAAACCTACTAATGTACTATGCACCAATTGGATTAGGAGCCTATTTTGCTTCACTTGTTGGAGAATATGGAAAAGAACTTATAGGATCATATACAAGAGCTATGGTAATTTATTATCCTCTATGCTTTGCATATTTTATCTTTATGTTCCCAGTTTATGGTTATATAGCAGGAGGAAAAGAGGGATTGAGATCACTAAAACATCTTCTTTCACCAGCTTTAACTTCTTTAGCTACTCAAAGCAGTATAGCTACTCTTCCAGTTAACTTGGAAGCAGCTGGAAAAATTGGAGTTCCTAAAGATATAAGAGAGATAGTTCTTCCTATAGGAGCAACTGCTCATATGGATGGAACTGTATTTAGTTCGATACTTAAAATTTCATTCCTTTTTGGTATATTTGGAGTTCCATTTACTGGTGCAGGAACATATATCAGTGCTATTCTTCTGTCAATAGTAGGGGGAGTAGTAATGTCTGGGGTTCCAGGTGGAGGACTTATTGGAGAGATGCTGATAGTTACTATGTATGGATTCCCAGCAGAAGCCTTTCCTATTATAGCAACAATTGGATATCTTGTTGATCCACCAGCTACAATGATAAATGCAACTGGAGATACAGTGGCAGCTATGCTTGTAACAAGAATGGTAGAAGGTAAGGACTGGATTAAGAAAAATTTAGGATAATTTAACTGACTGCTTTGACCTTTAGATAATAAACTTTATCTGAAGGTCTTTTTTATTTTTTGAAATATAAAAAAATAGATATATGTGAATTAAAGAAATAATATGTAATAACATAAAAAAATAAAATACATACATTATTTGCTGTCTTTAAAAGCTTGATGTGAAAAGTTTTTAGAAACAAAGAAAACAAAAGATAATTTAAGTTGTAATATAACAGTTTTGTTTTAGTTTAGTTGATTAAGTTTGAATATTGTACTAAACTTATATCAAGAAAGGAATATTTATAAAAGAAATAGAATATTGAGAACAATATATATAATCTTAATCTTAATGGCTTTGAAAATAAATTTAAATTTTTTTAAAGAAAAATATAAATATATGATTCAGGAGGTGCATTGATGTTAGAAGGTTTAATTGGCTCGATTAAAAATATGGTACTTTCATTAAACGGATTGTTATGGGGTAAACTTATAACTGTAAATGTTGGAGAAACAATAGTGGAGCTTAGTCTTTTGGTAG
>ENA-ORNI01000577-ORNI01000577.1-human-gut-metagenome-genome-assembly--contig:-NODE-577-length-29858-cov-4.17743_pt1 | contig 29858 bp, 26 predicted proteins | sample MGYA00242118_ERZ509028 | MGnify/ENA primary metagenome ERZ509028 (study PRJEB26280, sample SAMEA2338755) | human gut metagenome | biome: human gut; feature: human-associated habitat; material: faeces...
AAATGCAATCTGTGTAAAAAGACTATATTTCTATACAGGATTGCTGTCGCACTCCGCATGGAGTGCGTGGATTTAAGTCTTTCTACGCTATTCCGGAAGAATTGAACTTAGGTCGCACTCCGCATGGAGTGCGTGGATTTAAGTATTTACCTTTTTATTACATAAATCTGTCGACAAAGTCGCACTCCGCATGGAGTGCGTGGATTTAAGTTAGTGATATATGTATCTATATCACAACATATTTAGTCGCACTCCGCATGGAGTGCGTGGATTTAAGTGCCCATTCACTTTTACATTTTCCTACTTCCATGTATGTCGCACTCCGCATGGAGTGCGTGGATTTAAGTCCATATGGGGCAAAGTCAAAAATTAAAACACTTGTCGCACTCCGCATGGAGTGCGTGGATTCAAGTACAGCAAAAGATTTAGTTGCACCCAAAGTTTAAATCGCACTCCACATGGAGTGTGTAAAATCAAAACTAACAAAATATCTCCATTGCATTTGATTACTGTACACCCAGCATATGTGAGTCTATACGATAAGTAGAAATAGAAAAGCATAAGAAGGATTTCAAATGACATTAACAAAAATTAAACAGACAAAGAAAAATGAAAAATGTATCTTATGTCAAAATTCATATAATGTATATCATCTGACAATTGGAGAAGAATTTGGAAGAGAGCTATTTAGTCAGCCTGTCTGCTATTCCTGTCTTTGCTTGATAGGAATGGATTTGTGCAGAGAAATTAAAACTATTGCATCAGACAGAAAAAAAGAAAAAGTCCAATAAAGGAAAGAAGAGAAAAACAATGCAAAAAATTAAAATACTCATTATCTCTTTTGTGGCTGCATCCATGCTTTGTGCATGTACAGCTAAAGAAATAAAGCCAGAAGAAACCACCGCTATCCAGACAGAAACAGAATCAGAAGCACAACCGGAAAAAGAGACAGATATTGTAGATGCTATTAAAATTGGTGCAAGCAGAACAGATGTGGCATATGCATTAAATTCAGATGGTTTAGAGGTGGCAAATTTAAAAGCTGGAGAAAATGAAATTATGATTCTCCAGTGGTATGATGTAAATACAACAGATTTCATCCAGGCTACTTTCGAAAACGGAAAAGTCGTTGGAAAAAATCGTGTTCATATGGAAACAGACAGTAAAGAAATTTCCCTTGAAATTTTTAATCAGATAAAAGAGGGAATGACATATGAAAATTTAAAGGAAATAACAGGCTCAGAAGGTATGATACTGGCTAAAACGGATGACTATACAGTGTATGGATGGATGGCAAACGATGGAGCAACCATCAGTGCAATCATAAATGACGATAAAGTAGAATCTGTTTCACAGCATGATTTAAAATAATAAACCTTTCATTTTCTACTTTCCTTTTTATGCAGAGACGGGTGGTTTTATATCATCCGTCTCTTTTTTAGGAATATAAGACAGGAGGACTTATCATGGGATTAACAAAAAATCAGCTGCTTCTCATAAGAGCAGTGGCAGAGGAGAACCTTGAGAAAGCGAAACTCTACGCAATAGCCTGTTGTGCAGAAGACACAACCCAGAAAAACAAACAAGAAGTAACCAGATATCAGAGGACACTGAAAAGCCATGCCCTAGAGCTGATGGAACTTCCAGCCAATATTAGTATGTTTGCAACACTGGAAAATTTGGCAGAAAATTACAACGAAAAACGATATTTTCTATCTGAATCGGAAAAGCAACTGTTAGAGCAGATTTCCAGCATGTATGCAGCTTCCCTAAAACTGATGGAAAAGCAAATACATTATCTGAATGCGACCTTACTGTATGGGGAAAGTGGAGTAGGAAAGACTGCTTTTGCAAAGTATGTTGCCTATAAGTTGGAACTGCCATACCTGTATGTAAACCTCGCTCAGATGTTAGACAGCTATCTTGGTGGGACAGCGAAGAACCTCACAGCCCTGTTTCAGTTTATACAAAAGCAAAAGTGCGTTGTAATGCTGGACGAAATAGATGCCCTTGCAGTAAAAAGGAAATATGCAGACAGTGGTGCAGCAGCAGAAGTATCCAGAAGTACAACCTGTTTATTGCAGATGCTGGACCAAACCTCCAATAATCATGTGATTCTTGCAGCAACCAATCTGGAAGACAGCATAGACACGGCAGTAAAACGAAGATTTACGCAAAAACACGAAATCAAACGCCTGTCCCATAAAGATAATTACAATCTTATTCATCAGATTATGACGGATACGGAAATCCCTTTTAACATGGCTTCTGCCAGAAAATATGCAGACCAAGACCTAACGCAATCAGAAATTGCAGACCATCTTTCTCAACGGATTGCTCACATGCTCATCCATCAGGAAAAGGAGGTCATTTTTTAGTAGAATAAAGGCAGTTGTGGTTTAAAAAAAAAGCCGGATATGTTATAATAATTGCACAATGAATCGTTTTTGTAACATTGCAAATACGAAAAGAGGAGGTATGAGACAATGAAAAACAAGAAGCGTTACCGTCTGCTTTTCTCCTGGCTTCTGATAGTTGTTATGACTATCATGAATGTGCTTCCGGCATTTGCACAGCCGACTGTACAAACGGACAAAGCTACGGTAAAAACGGGTTCTCTGATTGTTGTTGTGAAGGAAAAAGATTCCGACATCATGCTTTCGGGGAACGGGTTTACTCTCTCAAACAAAGATACGGGAGAAACTTATACAGGTATCACGGATGATTCCGGAACCTGTGAATTTCTGGATATTCCGACAGGAACGTACACATTAGAAGATACGGACCCTGTACCGGACTATCAGGTAATGTCTAAACAGACCATAAAGGTCGAAGAAAGCACAGAAAAAACGTTTACTGTGCAGAAAAGGAAACTGGCTGTGACCGCAACCCTGACTATCAAAACCATAGATGCAAAGGAAGAGGATGTGGCAATTGCCGGAATTACCTTCGATTTGTTTGATGATTCCGACACAAAAGTTGATACGGTGACAACCACCACTGCTGGAAGTGTAACGGTTGATGATATCAAGCCGGGAAATTACTACCTGATACAGAAAAACACCATTGGTGACTATGTTCTGGATGATACCCCAACTGAATTTTCCATTACAATTCCGGAAGGACATACATCCTGGGAAGAAACGGTGATTATCCGTCTGTATAAGGACTCTGCCACAGACCATGAAGGAGACCTGGGAACAGCAAACGTAACCATTAAGGATAAGGATACCGGAGCTGGAATCCCGGATGTTGGCTTTACTCTTTACAAGGCAGCAGATGATTCTGTTGTAGGAGTCTACCGTACAGATGATACGGGAAAACTGAAAGTCCTTTATCTGGAACAGGATGCGTATTACTTTATGCTGACAGAGATTCCGGATGGCTATTATTTTGATATGAGCCATAAATTCGAATTCGAATTGAAATATCCGGTTCTGGAGCATACCGTAAATGTAACAGCCCAGTTGCAACAGGAGATGACAGAGGGAAGCATTAAAATCCTTGTAACAGATGAGGAAAGCAAAACCCCGATTTCCAATGTCTCCCTCACATTGAAAAACAGCAATGGTGATATTGTAGAAGGAAGTGAAAAGACAACCACAGCAGATGGAACGGTTTCCTACGAAAACCTTCCTTTTGGCATCTACAAGATGCAGCTTACATCTGTTCCGGAGGAATATCCGTTAAATCAGACAGTTTATACCATTGATTTAAAACAAGAAAAACCAAAGTATACATTTGAGCTGAAACTGACGCAGAAAGCCAACCTGACTGGTACATTAAATCTTACTGTAGTAGACCAGGACAGCAATAAGCCGTTAAATGGAGCATCCTTTAAGCTGTATAAAGAAGATGGCACGTTTGTACAGGATGTAGCCGTTGATGCGAGCGGAACAGTTTCTGTAAAGAACCTTCCAATGGGAAAATATTATCTCATGGAAAATTCCATGCCGGAAGGTTATCAGATTAACAATACCAAGAAGTATGATTTCCGCTTCGAGGGACTGTTGCTGGCTGCCAATATCACAATCAAAAAGCCATACAGCACACAGGCAAGCAGTGGTACATTAACGGTTACTGTAGTAGACCAGGATGATAACAGTAAGCCTGTTGTCGGAGCTACACTGACTTTGTTAAAAGACAGCAAAGAAGGTCCGATTTTCGGAACTTACAAAACAAATGATTCCGGACAGTTTACAGTGAAGAATATTCCGCTTGGCACATACTGGCTGTCTGAATCTACAATGCCATATGGCTATACCATCAGCAAAAATAAAACAGAAATCAGTTTTACAGCTGAAAAACCAGTCTTCAACCTGAAATTACAAAAACTCTTCACTGACCCAGAAGGTGGTGGTGGCTCTGAGGGTGGTGGTTCCGAAGGTGGTGGTTCTGGAGAAGAAACCACAAAGAAAGGTGCTATCCATGTAACGGTTGTAGACAAAGAAACACAAAATCCGATTCAGAATGCAGTAATTGAATTTTATCAGGAAGACGGTTCTCTGGTAAAAGAAGTGACAACAGGAACAGATGGTAAGGCTTCCATAGAGGAACTGAACCTTGCGAAATACTATTTCACAGAAAAAACCATGCCGGAAGGCTATACTCCTTCTCTGGAAAAACACAGAGTAGATTTAACAAAATTCAGCGTTTATGATATCAAGCTGGAAAAACTTAAAGCTGGAGGAGAAGGTGGTGGTGGAGAAACACCAGAACAGCAAAAAGGTACTCTGACTGTTGTATTCAAGGATATGGATACACAGAAGGGCATTGCTGGCATCAAGGTAGAACTCCATAAGGAAACAGGAGAACTGGTAGGAGCAAGTACTACAAAAGATGATGGACAGGCTTCTTACACCAATCTTGAATTCGGAAATTACTATTTTGTAGAAACTGTAACTCCAGAAGATTATGCTGTGAACACAGATAAACGTGCTGTTTCTGTAACAAAGGACGTTCCTTTCTTCACCCTGACGGTCAACAAGATGAAAAAAGGGTCTTCTGGCGGTCAGATAGGAGATAAGGGAAAAATCTCAATCACAGTCGTTGATATGAAGACGAAGGAACGCATTAAAGGTGCTGTCCTTGCTTTATACGATGCAGCTACTAATATCAAGATGAGCGAAGAGACATCGGATGAAAATGGCAAAATTGAACTCAACGACCTTGATTTAAAGGAATACTACTTAAAAGAACAGTCTATGCCGGAAGGCTATGAAGTAGAAACTGAACCAAAGTACCGAATTCCTTTAAGCAAAGAAATTCAGACTTACACATTCACACTACAAAAAAGCAAAACGGTTCCCGTTGAACCAGAAAAGCCAGAAGTATTAAAAGGAAGCTATATCCTGAATGTAGTAGATGCTGCAAACGAGACCATTAAGATTGAAGGTGCAAAGTTCGGTCTTTATAAAGAAGATGGAACAAAGATTGCATCCTACACAACCAATGCAAATGGCAACATTACCATCTCAGACCTTGAGTATGGAAAATACTATGTACAGGAAGAATCCATGCCGGGACGTTATATCCTAAATCTGGCAAAACAGCCATTTGAATTATCAAAAGACTGTGTGACATTTACAATGACTATCCGCAAAGCCAAGAGGTCTTCCGGAGGAGGTTCTTCCGGTGGCGGTGGTGGCAGCAGCTCTGGTGGAGGTGGCGGTTCCCACAGTAGTTCTGGAAGCAGTTCCGGTGGAAGTGCAAAAGGACCTGGAATTTCTGCTTCTGCGGGAGGACCTGGAGTAAGCACACCAAACTTTAACAAAGCTCCTGTCACAAATGGAAGCTGGAAACAGGAAGCGGATGGACGCTGGTGGTATCAGTTTAATAACAGCAATACTTATCCAAAAGACAGTTGGGAGTGCATCCCAAGCAACGGAAATAATATCTGGTATTATTTTGATGGCGAGGGTTACATGAAGACTGGTTGGATTTATGATTCCAATGGAAACTGGCGTTTCATGAATCAGGATGGAGCAATGTATGCAAATACATGGCATTTTGACGGAACAAACTGGTTCCGTTTAAATGAACAGGGTGTGATGCAGACAGGCTGGGTATTCGTAGATAATAACTGGTTCTACTTAAATCCCGTATCAGATGGTACAAGGGGAGCTATGCAGACAGGCTGGATATTTGTAGATAACAACTGGTTCTACTTAAATCCTGTATCAGACGGTACAAGAGGTGCTATGAAGACAGGATACCAGGTGATTGATGGAAAAGCATACTACTTCAATGAAGTATCAGATGGCACAAGAGGTGCATTAAGATAAGGTTTTGAAAATAGAAAGAGGGGTTTTTACTCCTCTTTCTTTTTAACGAGTTGTGAGCAAGAAATCCAAGACTGCTATATACGAAAGCGCACCGAATAATTTATGAAGAGGGGGCATCCCCCTCTTTTTTTTATACAAAAAATAATTTCCACAAAAAAGTTTACAACGAAAAATACTTTTCTATTCCGTGTCAATCAAAATAAAATTAAATAAGGAAATTGTCAATGACAAAGTCAAAGTGCTTTACACACTGACATTCGGTATAATAAAAAATATATGTAAATAAATACATACGAAAGAAGATGATGAAATGTCAGACAAGCAAACTATTACCATTAATAGCTTGAACGGAATATACAAGGATATTGCAGAAATCATAGGAATAGAAAAGACAATACTGCTACATGATAATTTTCAGGGGCAACAAATTTCGTTTCCGAAAAAATTATATACAAAGGAATATATCATCCAACAAGTCAAAAATGAAGATAATGAAAATTTAAAAACCATGGCTTTTAAATACGGCTATACAGAAAGGCATTTAAGAAGAATTTTGAAAGAAACGACATGACATATGGAAGGATTCAATATATGAAAAAGAAACAAGTAGAAGGTACGAAAGCCTTAACGGAATATATAAGGGAAAGAAGAAAAGAACAAAAACTTACACAAAAAGACATAGCGGATGCAATGGGAATATCACGCAGTCTGTACGCACAGATAGAAACCGGGGTCAGACCTCCCATTTATCATATGGATGATATCATAAAAATCTTTGGAAAAGAAACGATGGACTGCTTTCCGTATGATATACAGGATTACACCAATCACAGACTCCTTGTTTATATGCTTGTTTTCGGGGTTGGTTATAAACAGGTGGCTCAAGCATTTCACTTGAACACCAATCAGATTCGAATGCTTGTGTTTAGCAAGAGAAAAGAATTCATCATTCAATACAAAGATGAAATCGAAGCATTGTTCCCGCAAATGCATACCATTAAAGATTACGGAGAAATACAAATAATTGGGAAAAACAGCATTTCTATAAAAATCAATAAAAAAACATATATTTTTTTAAATATTATAGGAAAACGAAAGGGGAAAGATACCATGTTCAGCCTTATTTACTCATAAAGATACTTATAAAAGCAGTATCATGTCGCATTGTTGAATGCGTGGATTTAAGAATCCCTATTGTCAATATCTGCGCTTATGTAATTCGGCAAACATCCATTTCTCTGGAAATGCCAGAAGAAAGGATGTAGCCGGATGCAGATTTGATTATCCACTGTGTCATGAAACCCCTTACTTTAGCTATGGGGAATGTCAATGGCATTTTGGAAAGCAGAAGCAAAAAACATATTGCTATGGATTGACTTTTGATAAAGTATGTTTTATAATATTTCTATCAGTTTAAAGCAATCTAGTTAGATGGAATTTGAGGTCAGAAAATAGTTCTTTTTCTGACCTTTTTTTTGTTTGAAAACTGAAATTTTTAAAAAGGAGGGTTGTAGGTAATCATATTACCAACAAACAAGAAAATACTGCTGCCAGTGCTTTTCCGTAGATTTCAATGATACGGAATACCTGGAAAGTAATAAGGAGTACGACTTTATTAAGTTGTCTCCTTTTTTGATGAAAATTAAAAGAAAGGAAAAAAGAAAAAATGAGAAAAGTATATCTTGCTTTAAACTATGAAGAACTGGGAGAACTGGTATATAGTGTTTTACAAAAGACTGGCTCATGTGACTTTACTTTGTATAGTGGTTTCAATGAATTTGAAATTAGGAGAAATCTCTTAGATGAGAACTATGAGCCATGTCTTTCCAATGCAATCGGAATTAAGACTTTCCGTGTCTTTGATTCTACCATACTTGCAATGGGCGTATATGGAGAAAACCTTACAGGAACCCAGAATCTTGAAGAGACCATTACCGTCCAGCAAGAGAAAGAAATCATGGACTTTGTAAAGGACTGGTGCATCAGTATGGAATGGCAGACCAATAATTCCAGACTGGCTCTGGAACTGGATGAAGAAGAGTGTATCCGCTGTATTGCGAGAGCAGAAGAGATTTCCGACCTCTTAAAAAATGAGTATTCCCGCAAGGAATGGTATGCATTGTTAGCGGAATTCAAATACACAAAAACAGTAGAAAATATCTATAACAGAGCGAAAAAAGGAAATGTTCTGGATAAAAGAACAGATGAAAATTATTCCTTTGAAAAAGGTGATTTTGTCTGTTGCTCCAACTGTGGGGAGTTGCTGTTGGTAGATATTGGAACAGAAACCTGTCCGAACTGCAACAAGGCTGCTCTTTCCTGGGTAGATTCCGAACATCAGGAAGTCACAGTAGACGAACTGGAAAAAGAGGGATATCTTGTATATCGTGCCACAGCAAAAGAACCAATTGAGCTTCTGGATGTAAGAAGCCATAAGATGTTTCTTGAAAAGACAGGAAGTGCTGTTACATGCACAAACTGTGGAAGAGACATGTATGCAGATATTGGAACTGACTGCTGCCCGGAATGCGGAGAAAAAGCCCTGGAGTTTCTGTTTCCTGATATGCCGGAAATGGAAGAATCCTATCTTACAAAGAATCGTATTTATCTGTGTGATTCTCCAAGCTATGAGGAAATCAGAGATAAGAAATTTGCACAGGAAGAGGATACGACAGAAAAGTAAGCAAATTAAAATAAAAAGAAAAAAGAAAGAAGTCAAAAGACAGGAATCCGACATTGTTACAGATAGAGGACTCCTGTTTTTTAAATCCAAAGGAGGAAAAATATGTGGTGGTTAAAAGGAATGAATCTGAATGAGATTCCGAATGACAGAAAATGGTATGCAGTGGAAACGGCTTTTGTTGATGGAAAACTTTTGGATTCCAAATGCTGTTTTGTAGAAGATGGCAGCAGCATAGTAGGTGTTCAGATAGCCAGTCATACAGAAGCACCGCAGAATTCCTGTAGAAAGGAATTCTGTGACCGAATTGAAATCCATACAGACTGGTTCGAGACAAAGGAACTTGCGAAAGCATTTAGTGAGGGGAAGATTACTTATATCCATCATTTTGATGCGTATTATAAGGCTTCCATCAAATCCACACTAAGGCATTACAGGTCAAGGGAACTCGTAGAAGTATGCGAAGAAAAAGGGATTGTGCCGTATAGAGGGATTTATAAAGACCATATGCTGGATTATAAACCTCACTGGGCGTAAGAATAAATCAAAAAAGAAAGGAAAAAAGATTATGAAATTTAACGTCAATATCATGTATGAAGAAGGATACCTCCCAACTCCAAGATGCAGAAAACTCAGATACAGGGATAAAAAAGAAACCGTTACTACTGAAATCAGAGAAGTATCAAAATCGAATATGGAGCTGAGTTTCTATGTTGAAGATTCGTTAGAAGCTGATACAGAAGTTTATGCATTCGAAGGAAAACTTTGGAAAGAAGTCAGGGAGCGTGGAATGAAGACCGGACGTACCCCAATGGAAAACCTGATTCACACGTTTGAAAAAAGTTCGATTTATTATTGCCGTTATGATTATCAGACGGGAAGAAAGGAAACGAAAGAAGACATTTTAAAACGGTTGCAAGAAGACTGCTGCGAAAAGTTGATTGTAGATGGCATATTATACAGGCAGACACAGGAACCTATGTACTGTATCTATACCTTTGGTCTGGGACACAACCATGCCGGAATAGGCACTTCTCTAAGCGTTGTGTGGTGGTATAACGAGAATATCAGTCATAAGGCATATTTCTCTGCATTGGAGCTTGAAAAAGCCAGAGAACAGGCAATTAAGACAGCTCTTGGGCGTGGTGATACAGACTCTGTGAAATACATTGAAAAATGTGATATCATCAAAGTTTATCATCCGGAATATGTGACCAGAAATCCGGCAAAGGACCATGGGGACGGGAATGAGTTCCTAAACCATGCAGAAGCCATCATATCCAATACAGACTCATCAACAGAAGCAGCAATACTTCTTATGGCATCTGTGTAAAACAAAAGAGGTAAAAGAAAACCGAATATATCTATATGATAATTTGAAAGAAATATATGGTAATAACAAATATCTAAATAATATTGGAAAATATCTATAAGATATAAGTGAAAATCTATACATTAAAAAAGGTGTGGAAAGATGGACGTAAAAACAAGATATGACTTCCGGCTTCTTGATTCGGATGAAGTGGACTTTCTCTATCAGAACCAGAAATTAAGCCAGTGTTTTAAATCCTTCCCTGACGGCACAAAAAAGCCTGTCGGGGAAACGACACTGGAAGAAATTGGGAACCATTATAATGCGGATGGAGAATACCTTTCGCTGGACTTGAATCTGGACGATTTGAAACAGACGGTTTCCGACTTAAAGAAAAGTGGGAGAGATATTATTCGCCTTGAGATTGCGGATATGCTTGAGATTGTAATAGAAATCCTGGCTGAATACAAGGACGATACACTTGCTATATCAGTCTCACTGACGGATTTGGATAATCTCTCAATCGAAGATGCTCAGTGCAGTTATGATGCAGAGCAAGCTGAACTGGATGCGATACTGGATTATATCCGTGTCTCTACCATGGATGAATTACAAAAAAGGTTGTAAAAACAAACACAAAGGGCAGCAGAATCTGCTGCCCTTTTTTGCGTTGTGTCGCAAGAATCCGAAACCTTTACGCATTCCATATGGGGCTTGTATCATAGGTTCCGGTGCAATTGACGAGTCCGAACTGACATACGCAGATGTACTTAAATCCACGCACTCCATACGGAGTGCGACGAACCATTTCCATAATATCGCCTATATAATCGGAAACTTAAATCCACGCACTCCGTATGAAGTGCGACAAAAGTTCAGGCACATCTTACCGCCATCCTTTGTATCACTTAAATCCACGCACTCCATGCGGAGTGCGACAGCAATCCTGTAAAAATATAGTCTTTTTGCACCACATAAACACGCAATTTGGCACTCCACATAGCTAAAGCAAAGGATTTTATGACACATAGGATAGCCTTAGACTATGTTGATATGCCCTTACATTTTCTCGGCTTGATTTCGCAAATCCCAGTCATTCTTCTGGTTCTGATAGAACAATGTTCGAATCAGGCTGCGTTTCAGCATGTCCTTGTCCTTTTCACTGATTTCCATAAAAGCTGCTTTCCGAACCGTTTTCTTTGACAGAGAATCAGGATTTACAACAAGTATTCCTACATGAGACGGAATGTTCATTTTCCAGTCCTCCAAAGACTGTTCCAGATAGAGGGTTTTTGATAGGACAAGGTAATTGTAATTCCCGTACCATGATTTTTTAGCATTGCTTTTAAAATCTGCCATTGTGACCTTGATTTCGTAACACCGAAAAAGGTCCTTTTTCGCATCATAGCTTATAAAATCTACTAATTCTCGTCCATTTCCGTTTCGCTGAAAATCAATGGTAACTTCCGTTGTTCCGTATTCTTTTGCAAGCCTTGGATTCGCTCCAAAACAGGAGAGAAGCAATGCTTTTTCTAACCTTTTTGTTTCAATGCGCTTCATTTGTATTACCGTTAAGAAGCTGTTGTTGTTTCTTCTGCAATACTTTCTGTGGGAACGGTCTCTTCCGTAGCTGTGGCAGCAGTGACAGGGGCTACTACAGCTGTACCATCTTCCAAATGCCATTCTACATATTTAACAGAAGAAAGAACGGTAGGAAATGTCTCCAGAGTAGGAAGGTTCTGCTTTGCGTCCTCTGACTCGTATACGGCTACGAAAGAAGTTCCTCCCTGATACTCCAGTCTGTCCGCATGAAAAAGCGGAGTCACATCATTTTTCTCTGAATCTAAGAGACGTACATTCTGGTCAAACATAACCATATCCATAGCACTTGCCGGAGTCATGGAAACAAGGAAGGAAAGATTTGTTCCCTGTGCTTCCCATGCCTGTGCATCCAAAGCTCCCGGAGTAATCACTGCCGGACCATGAGCGTAATAATTATTTGCCATAGGATAAATACCATGCTCAGTCAGAAGCAATTTGTCCTGTGTTGTTCCCGTAGTAGGAGTGACTACCATTCCATTTTTCCATGCATACTGTACATGTTCCAGGTCCTCTGCATTGGTGATACCTCTTACAAATGCAATCGTATCATCTGCATAAATGACTTCCCCAAGCTGTACCGGATATCTGGTCTCTGAGTTGGAGTTTCCAACCACTTGCAGCATGTCTGCACATACCCATTCGAAGTTTGTATCATTCTTCAAGAGAGCCTTGAATGAAATGTAGGGATTTGCTCCTTCCGGTCGCACTGTAACAGAATCAAGCAATGTGAAAGTGGCATTTTCGTAAACCTCTGCTGCTGTGGTTTCCTCACCCGCCACCTGGGTTTCCAGCCCTCCAGCATTGGAAGCCGTAGCGGGAGCAATGTTGGAGTCGCTTTGAGAGCAAGCTGAAAGTGAAATAGCAGCAAGGATGCTGACTGATAAAAGACATAACCTATGTTTAATCATAAAATCCTCCCTGTTCTATATCAGATATAAAATGTTAGTAAAAATATACCATGTTCAATAATTATAACATTTTGTATCCTGATATGCAAGCTGTCAACCAAAGACGTCAAGAGGAGGAAACAAAGGGAACAGAAGAGAAAAAAGCAAGGAAAGTATATCCATAGATATATTAAGCCTTGACTTATGTTGCAAAAAGTGCTATACTAAATACATAACAAATAATAGAAATATTCAGCAAGTGGTTAAAGTCGGAGGAATATTTATGGCAATAGTAAAATCGAAATATGATGGTTATGGACAGATTGATTTCACAGAAACAGGTCATGATTCTGATTTTATTGCAACAATCGCAAATCACACAGATTTTAGAAGGTTGGTACTCTGAACCTGTTATAGTCCCGTCAAATGATTGGGTGGGCTTTCTGGCAGATGAGTTTGGATGCTTTCAGGCAGAGAGCATTAAAAATGGAGATTTTAAAGCCATTTACCTTCCGTGTGAATCCGGCTAGGACCCAGGAGAGAGGAGAAAAAATGGCGAAATACACAATTACATTTTCATGCGGACATACAGAATTAAGGGAATTATACGGACCACACAAGGAACGGAACCGTAAGATTGAATACTTCAAAGAGCAAGGGCTATGCTCAGAATGCTACAAGGAACATTTAAAAAGAGAAAAAGAACAAAGAAGAGAACTGAAAGCAAAAGAAGAAGCAAAACTTCCTCTTGTATGCATGATAAGCTGCCTGGATAAATTGGGTAAAAGCAATAAGATACAGTGGTTGCTTTGGTTTGACGGAAATGTTATAAACAACGAAAAAACTATTAAAAGTCTGGGCTATAAAAATGAATTAATTGCAATAGAAGCACCTTGCGAGTGTGTTACTATGGTTCAACCGGGGATTTTTGGATACTTCTGGCAAAAAACGTTCACAAAAGAAGAAGGAATAGAAGAGGAAAAGGAAAGCATAAGAGAAGTTTTTCCGGATGTCGTTTTTAAGGAATACGAATACAGCCAAAAGATTTATGAGGAAGCACAAAATAAAAGCAATGTATTTCGGGAAATTCAAGGAAGGATGGACGCTATCCCAAAACCGGAAAAACCGGAAATCCTTGATAGGGGATATTGGAACGAAAAAGTCTACGGCACAGAGAGGAAGTATACCATCTATCTTGATGATGAAAAAGTAAGGATTTCTGATGAAGAAGCGAAAGCCCTGAAACAATATGCAAAAGAAAAAGCAGCATACGAAGAACTGATTGGAATTCTGAAAGAAGCAGACAGCCTGGAACGGTACGACAAACTGTATCGGATGGTTCAGAAGAAACGAGAATCAGAGGAGAGAAAACAGGCTGCTCTGGATTCCCTTGTAAAACCGGAACTTCCAGACTTTGTTGACGGAAAATATTGGAATAAGCGCATTTATGGGATAGATGGAAAGTACAATATCTATCTCGATAATAAACGAGTCAATATTTCGAATGAAGAAGCCGAAAAGTTGGAAGGATATCTGGCTGCTGTGGATGCATACGACAAAAAGGTAAGAGAACTGAAAGAACGGTTTTAAAAGGTCGAGGGCAGAAGAAATTCTGCCCTCGTAAATTAAAGGAACTGTATCTATGAATATGATAATTCTTGATTTACCAAAACAGTTCTTTTATACTGAATAAGAGTGAGGATAATGAACTATGAGCAATAAATTGATTAAGAAAAAAGACAGAATCATCACGATGACTGAACAGGAATATGCGGACATGAAGCGCAAAATGACCCAGGAAATCAAGCTGGAGATTTTCGATGAACTCCAGAGAAAAGTAACCAGTATGCAAGCACAGGCTTTAATGCTCTCCTTCGGACTGGCTTTATATGAGAGATGTAATTTTAATGAGGACGAGATAGAGGACATCCTTGCATGTGCAGATGAAAAAATGGCAGATTTCTGGACTTTGGATGATTTGGAAAAATTCAGAGACTATGTAAAACGAACCTGTGGCTTTGATGTGCGGGTTCCGGGATATGCAGACGAAGAACCGGACTGTGAAGATTAAAAGACGGTAAAAGTGGAAATATGAGAAGTTGGAAAGATGGGAGTGGCATATATGGGAAAAAATGTAGAAAAAACAGAATTTGGAGTAAGAACTACTCATCCCAGTTACGGGACGTTACTATTCAGCAGAAGGACAGGTGCAAAAGAAGCCTTATTTGGCAGCAGTATTCAGCATAGGGATACGATTTGCATGACACTACATCATGCAAGCATTGAAAGGGGACTGAACAGAGACTGGATACACGGAGACAAAGTGATTGCAGAAGTGGAAATGAGTTATTCTCAATTTGCGGAAGCCATCACAAGCATGAATATCGGAACAGGCGTACCTGTTACAGTACGATGGACTGAAAAAGATGGAAAGATTCCTCCTTGTGATTTTGTTTCAAAAAGAGAACAATTTGAAGATGAATTTAAAACACAAAGAAAAAATGCTACCCGTGTGTCAGCAGAATTGATTCAGGAAGTAACCGAATTGTTTAACCAGAAGGGAACTCTAAAGAAAGCCGACAAGGAAGAGATTCTGCGGAAGTTAAATAAATTAAAGATGGACATTGGAATCAATACGGACTTTATCGTGAATCAATTCAATGAACAGATGGATAAGACAGTGATGGAAGCTAAAGGAGAGATTGAGGCTTTTTATCAGAATAAGGTAAATGCGATTGCACATGCAGCTTTGGTGGAGCATAGAGAAGAATTTCAGAAGTTGGAAAGTTTGGTGGACATTAGCATGATTGAATAATGGAGTGTGAATGGGAGAATATGGCAAAGTATGATGTAACCTTTCTCTGTGGTCATACAGAAACGGTGGAACTGGTAGGATACGAGAAAGAAAGAAAAAGAAGACTCTGGAACATGTCCCGCACAAAATTATGCCGGAACTGTTACAAAAAGAGGGCAGCAGAAGAACCGTTATATGCTTGCCTTGAGCCACTTTCTAATTTAGATGAAAATGGCAAAATTCAATTTTGTCTTTGGCTATCCGGAAACACGATGGAAAGAAAAGAAGCTATTAAAGAAATGAAAGGGTTTATCTGGAGACAACGCCCTTCCTATCTTCCGGATACAAGACCTTATTGGCATAAAATCGTAAAAGAAGAAAATATTCATAAAGAGCTGCATCTGCTTACAGGAATGATTCCGAAAATATCCTTTAAGGAACCGGACCCGTTACGATTAAAAAATTATGAAATTGCACAACAAAAAAAAGCCAGCTATGAAAAAAAGATGAATGCAATTTCCTACATAGTAAAACCGAAGTGCCCAGAGATACTGGATGGTTCTTGGAATGAGAAAATCTATGGAAAACCCGGATATTACAGCGTATATCTGGATGGAGAAAAAGTCCATGTTTCTGATGAGGAAGTAGAAGAGATTCGAAAATATCTGGAAGAAATGGACGAATACAATGAAGAAATCAGACAAATCAAAAAACGATAAAATACAGAAAGGATAAGCGGAAAATCCGCATGGGTGATAATATGTCAGTTGTTGATACCGTACAATATAAGGGAGAGGACGAAAAATATGAAATCAGACTTGCTCTTACTACTCGCAGTTCCGGTTTAAAACAACAAAATGGAAATATGCAGTTTATTTCTGATAAAGTGGAATTGAGAAGAGAGAAAATCCGCAGCCTTGCTTTTCTTTTGGGGGCTTTGGATGACATGCACAAAGAAGATTTTATCTCTATTGTTAAATGTGACAAGGATAAAAAACTAGAACAATTGGTTTTAGATAATATTCAGTCCATTTCTGAACGCTATATGATGCAGCCGGATTTTACCATATATAACGCTACAATTGAAGCTATGACCCAGATGGTTTTTGAAAATAAAGATGCACAAGATTATTTAGACGGTATTGTAGAAAAGCTATGCCCTAAATTGTACTCAAAAAAAGACACATGCATACAGACCACAAGACGGGTAATAGAATACATTGCAAATCAAGCTATTTCCCCTAAAAACAGAAAAAAGGCAAAAGAGGAACGATGCTTTTGTGCCAGTGAGGAAATGATTGCGATTCTTTACTATCTTATCATATGGAAAACCTCAAATGACATGGATGATAAAAATGTTGAACTTCTAACAAAATTTATTAAAGGAATAGAAATCCCAGTTGGAAAATTTTCAACTGCCAGGAGAACAGACACATCGTTGGACTGGCTGGCTGATATTTTGAACCTTTCTACCGAAAAATTAATGGATGATAAGCTATTTTTAAAATATCAAGAGAATTGTCTAAAAAAAGCAGCCATATGGATGCATGATGTAATAGATAAGGATGAATTTCTCTGCCTTGGAAGTGTAGAAGATTATGAAGGTTTTTTTGAAAAAGAAAAATACAGGGATTTCTTTGTAACAGTATTTAGTGAAATGCTTCTTAATCTCCAAAATATCAAGGATAAAGAAGATGCAGAAGCAAGTGATTTTGGTGTAAATCCCATGTCTGTATTGTTAAATTCCCTGGCTGAAATCAAGTGGTATCCTAAATGTATTGGAGGGGGGAATTTTTATGCTGCATTTAATGTTTCTCTGGCATCTGTGGCTGCCAGCTATGCCATTTCTTCCTTTGACGGAGAAAATGTTGAAGAGGAATTAGAGCGAACAAATATGATACGAAAATCCGGTATAAATAATCCGGAACGTTTCGTATGTGACCTATTCACGGCATTTGTGCTTCAACTGATATCATTGGAATATAAGAAAAAAGATTATGATGTGTATTCTATCAGTATTGATGTAGAAAAAGAACTAATGAAAGAAAATCCACATCGTTCCGTGTTTACGGATTATATCTCTCAAAAAGAAGACTCAATTGCTTTAAAGGATAAAGAAATTGCACAGCTGAAAAAAAACTTACAGATTTTCCATCAGAAACAACAAGATGAAGAAAAAGAAATCAATAAAAAAATAAAACCATTAGAGGATGAGAATAGGGAACTCCAGAAAGAAAATAGAAAACTAAAAGAGGAACTTGAAACATTAAAACAAAAAAAAGAAGAATTGGATTCTATGATAGAAGCATATGAACAGACGATTGGAAAACAGGAACAATTTACTGAAAGTAAACACTATTTATCAGATGAAGAGCTTCGCAACCAGAAGATTCTGTTTGTAGGTGGAAGATATGAATTGGTTCGTACATTAAAAAATATTATGGTTAATGCAAAATTTGTGCAGACAGAAACAGACCCTGTTCCAGACCTTGCAAAAATAGATAAAATTATCTATTTTAGTAATTTCATCAATCATTCTACTTACAACAAAGTTTTTGACAAGGCAAAAATCCTTAATATTTCATATCAGTTTGTTCATACTCAAAATTATGAACAGGTATGGGAGCTGTTGAAAAGAGCAAGTAATTGAAGATGGAACAAAATATGCCTGTATTAGATTTTGAAAGGATAAACAGGGATAATGCAAAAAGGTGTCAAATTTAGAATCTACCCGAACAGGGAACAGCAAAATCTAGTCCATCAGACATTTGGCTGTTACAGACGCATTTACAACAAAGCACTTGCCATGCGTAAGGAAGATTATAGCGGGACTGGTTGAGAAGGATATAAAAATATGATAATATAATTGCAAAAGTAAAGTAACAAAATGCCATACAGAAGCGGGAGGGAAATAATAAGCTATGGTAAAATACGACAAAATGTGGAAAAGAATGAAAAAAATGGGTCTGTTTCAATCAGATTTATTAAATGTAGTCAGTGCGCCTACTGTTAGTATGCTGAAAAAGAATAAGTATGTTAAACTCAATACGATTGAAAATATTTGTATATTTCTTGAATGTGGACCAGAAGATATTTTAGAATTTTATGGAGATAATACACATTCCAGTTGGAGAACTACAGAAGACGGATATACTGACAGATTTGTAGGAAAAAAAGTCATAACTGCAAGTGAATTATTAAAGTCAGAAGAGTAATCAAATATGTTAATTCTCTTGCTATCTATGAGGATTCCTGTTATAATACAGATATAAAGTCTATTTTTTAAGTTTGAAGGAGTAAAAGGTAAATTGCATCAGGTGCAGTCTGCCTTTTTTTAGTAAGAAAATACAGGAAGATACCCTGTTGAACATTCCAGCGGGGTATCTAAATACCTCTGCTGTTTTTATAGATATCTTATACGGCAAAGGAGGGAAAAGGAAGATACACAAATACGAACAAATTATGATATAATGGAAGGAGAAAGCCAATGGACCCAAAATTGAAAGAGGATATAATAATAGCAGGTCCCAAAGCACAATATGATGAACATGCAAAACAATTGTTAGCCCATAAGGAAGTTTTGGCACAAATACTTTCCAATGTGACAACGGAATTTAAAGGAATGGAACCGTGTGAGGTCATTCCCTACATTGAGGGAGAAGTGGAAATCAGCAAGGTATCCATCCTTCCGGGAAAAACAAACATGCCTAAGATTAAAGGCACGAATCTGGAAAGTAAGATTTCTGGAGAAGGTTCATCTACATATGATGTTCGTTTTTATGCAACAATTCCAAATCAAAACAGTTGCATGGAAATCATTGTAGATGTGGAAGCCCAGAAAGATAATCCATCATATGACCTTGTGGCAAGAGGAATATTCTATAATGCAAGACAAATATCTTCTCAGCTAGATAGGGATTTTATAATTCCAAACTACAAAGATATTAAGAAAGTGTATTCTATATGGATAAGCATGAACAGCCCCAAAAAGCTGGAAAATTCTATCGTGCAATATACAATAGAACCAAAAGCTGTAGTGGGGAATGTGACAGAATTCGGGAAATATGATTTACAGACAGTGGTACTGGTAAATCTGTCAAAACAAGTAGCAGAACAGACTGAAAAACTGTCTCTGCATCGTTATTTAGGAACCTTGTTTTCTACAGAGATGAAGCCAGAAGAAAAATTCTCACTGCTGGAAAAGGAGTATGGACCAGTAGATGAAAACATGGAAAAGGAGGTTAGAGAGATGTGTAATCTAAGTGATATGCTTGTAGAGGAAGAGCGCATTAAACTTGCGAAAGAGATGCTTGCTGACGGAAAACCGGATGAAGAAATTTTGAAGTATTCTAAAGTTTCAAAAGAGATGTTGGCTGACTTGAAAAAGGAACTTTTCCAGAAGGCATAAAGAAACTAAGAAGGGAACTGCCATTGGCAGCTTCCCTTCTTCCTTCTATGTAGGAATATCGAAGATATCCGAAAGCGTATTGTGCCACAGGCACTTTTACAGCCATGGCTCTCGGAGAGACTTTCCGAGAAAGGATAGCAGAGCTATCCGATACGCAAAGGTCACGAACACAGAGAAGGAATACAAAAAGATACTGACAGACGCAATCAATAACAGAAGGGAGACCATAGATATGTGTGAAGCTGCTGAAAGAGCATTTAAAAAAGAGCGAGAAGAAGGCATCGAAGAAGGCATGGAAAAAGGCATGGAAAAAGGCGAGAAAAAAGGAGAGAAAAAAGGTATCGAAAAAGGTATTAAAATAACAAAAATGATTCTTTCCGGAAAGTCAGATGAAGAAATCATGGAGTCAATGGAACTGACAGGAGAAGAGTTGGAAAAACTGAAAAAGAAACTAGAAGAAGACTAAGTACATGTGGAGGGGCTGTCATTGGCAACTCCTCTTTTTACTTTCTGAGACAGGCGTTGAGGATATTCTAAACGTATCGTGCCGTAGGCACTCTACAGCAATGGCTCTCAGGATTCCATCCTGAGAAGGATAGCAAGCTATCTGATACGTTAAATCTTGCTATCCGGGAAGATTCCTGTTATAATACAGATATAAAGTCTATTTTTTAAGTTTGAAGGAGTAAAAGGTAAATTGCATCAGGTGCAGTCTGCCTTTTTTTAGTAAGAAGTTACAGGACGAAGAACAGATATGGCTGAAAGCTATGGTTCCGAATGCAGAGAGTGATGTTTTGATTTCTTTTGTTAAAAAGATGGAAAGAGAATTAAAACAGGGGAATAAAAACCTGATGGACTCTGTGTTTCAGGTAGTCACAAAAGCCAACAAGGAAACGATGAAACAGTTGAAAGGAGAGGTTGAAGTGTGTGAAGCATTTAGAGAGTTGATGAAAGATGAAATCGAAGAACTTTTAGAGGAAGAAAAAGAAAAAACTGCCGAAAAAACTGCCGAAAAAATGGCAACAAAAATGGCAACAAAAATGATTCATGCTGGAAAGCCAGATGAAGAAATCATGGAGTTTACAGAGCTGACAAAGGAGCAGTTGGAAAAACTGAAAAAACAACTGGAAGAAGACTAAGTACATGTGGAGGGGCTGCCATTGGCAACTCCTTTTTTTGCTTTTTACATAATATTTGATTGTTAGAAAAATAGTAAAGAGTATAAAATTTGCAACATAACATAAGCCTTGACTTATGTTACAAAACAGGATAAAATAAAGAAAAGACCAAAGGTTTTTGCATAAGAAATAATGCTTTTTCTCCCTTGGACTAAAACAAATAAAATTTTCATGGATATATAAAATTGGAGAATACAAAATATGATTTATAAATTTAGAAAAGATTTAGAAAATGATGATTATGCATATAAAGTGATGACGGATAAATTAAATGAATTGTTAAAAGAAGAAGGGATTCCGACAAGGGCTGGAGAAAATTTTCGTAGCAGAACCGGACTAATTGCGCTGAAACCATATCCATGGAAGGGATTTGCAAGTGAAACGAAGAAACTAATGAAAATGCCATGGATTAGTCGTGTAAAAAAAGGCAGGATGTTTTTAGAGGACGGAAATCTTATTATTGTCATAAGTGCTCATTGCAATGGAATTGAAATGTTAAAACAGACAATGAATCCGGAAGATGAGATTGTTTTTTACGAATATGAAAATTCCAAAAAGGAAGAAGAAGGGGAAAAACGCATAGACCTAAGTAAGTGAATTACCCACCATCTAAAGGTAGTGGGCTTCTGTTAAATAGTTCACCAGACTAAATTGACAAATAAAAAGGGAAATGCTATAATATATCTATAGATATATAGAAAGGGAGGGAAGAACATGAAGGAAATCAAAATTGATTATATGGAAATTTTAAAATTTATCTTGACTCTAGTAAAGTATTATTTCATTTTTATAGGAATGTTTCTGTGGCTTGGAATTGAGATAATTGGTGGATTTGGAGAAGGCATGTTCTTAGGCTCACTTTTTGATGAGTAAAACATGAAATTAATATAAAAATAAAAAAAACAAAAAGAAACTGCATGATATGAAAGAGCAGTTTCTTTTTTTGTGTCATAAAACAAAAATAAAAAAGAGAGCTTTGTTTATAGCACAGGCTCTCCTTTTTTATGGAATTGTTCTTGCTTGATGGACAAATGACCGTAACAAAGAAAAATCACAATAGACCTTAATAAAATGGAAAGAAAAACATGTTACAAAAATTAAACATTGTTCTAAAATGTTGACATTTTATTAAGAAATGGCTTATAATTAAGATTGTAAAAAATGGTCGAAAAATCAGCGAAAAAGGCATCTAAAACACTGATTTTAAACCAACGAAGAAAAAAGAAAGGAGAAGGGAAATGAGGGTGAAGCGAAAGGCTGTGCAATGGTTTGCGACAGCCATGGCAGTCACCATGATAGCTTCTAATACTGTTGCAGCTGCAACGTGGAAACAGGATGCAACCGGAACGTGGTATCACTACAATGACCAAAACGTGAAAACGGTTGGCTGGTATCATGATACAGACGGAAAATGGTATTATTTAATGTCTGATGGAAAGATGCTTGCAAATACCTGGTTTCAGGATGCAGACCAAAAATGGTACTATCTGTCTTCTTCTGGAGCCATGTTGACAGATGCATGGTTTCAGCACACAAATGGTGCATGGTATTATTTTGGCAGAACAGGAGCTATGCTTGCAAACACTGTAACTCCTGATGGATATACAGTAAGAACAGATGGAACATGGAATCCAGAAATTGCGAAACTTGTAAATACTTGGTTTCAAGATGCAAACCGAAAATGGTATTGTTTTTCGGAAAATGGGTTGATGTATCGTAATACATGGCATCAGCACACAGATGGAAAATGGTACTATTTCAATGAAGATGGAATCATGCTTGCCGGATGCCTTACTCCTGATGGATATACATTGAATGCAGATGGGACATGGAACACTTCCATTGCCAAGAAAGAAATGCCATCTTATGGACCAGGGGGAGGAATAATTTCCAGTGGTTCACACCACAGTTCCAGTGGTGGCGGTGGTGGTGGCGGTGGCGGTTCACACAGTTCGGGTGGCTCAAGTAGTGGTGGTGGGTCCAGTAAACCAGAGAAACCAATTGAACCAGACAAGCCTATTGAGCCGGAGAAACCAACTGAACCGGACAAGCCTATTGAGCCGGAGAAACCAACTGAACCGGACAAGCCAATTGAACCAGACAAGCCTACTGAGCCAGAGAAACCAACTGAACCAGACAAGCCAGGGGTGGCAACCCCATCCGAAGCAACCTATTCTTACTCTGTAAAATATAAGGATGTAGAGTCAGAATATGTATTGAGCGAAGTGGCTGGAAATGCAAAAAAAGGCAGCACCATAACTATTGACCACCTGGAATTTGACGGATATGATATCTGCGAAAATCAGCCGGAAAGTTTCGTTTTGACAATGAACCGGAAAAATGTGAATGTGTACTATGAACGCCAGCCAGAAGTGGCAACTCCTAGTGAAGCACAAGTAAATTGGGAAGTGCAGTTTGTAGATGCAGAAACAAACAACATCCAACTGGCTCCAAAACGAAATGGTAAAATCAAGGAAGGTGGGACTCTCTACATTAACTATATGAGTCGGATTATAGACGGCTCTGATGTATGGGAAGCTGTTACAGAACCTCCGATGGAGATTACTGTGTATGGACCGGGAGACCAAATTTACTATGTGGAGTATGAGTTAACAGAAACTCTGCCAGACCCGGAAGACCCGGAACAGGCTGAAAAAGACAGATTAAACGAATGGATGACCACTGCCAAAGAATATGAATCTGCCATTACAGGAGAGAGCGAAGAGAATATCTCAAACTCCAGATTCCTTGTATCTAATCAGGAGGATAATGATATCCGTGTCCGAACAATGATTGGACAGCTTGATGATACAGGGGAGGTTATCTTTTATATAATAGGAAAGAATTTTGAGCCAAATGGAATTATAATTCCAAATGTCTACGACAATGTGGTGTATTCGAATCTTCTTGAGGATGAAATCACAATTGGCAAAGATACCTATTACATAGTAAGGATGTCTGTGGAACGGTCTTATGACCCAGATACATGTACACACAGATGGACGGTAGTGCGAGACTTTGATGCAACCTGTTTAGGTAAAGGAAAACAGACTTACGAATGCGAAAAGTGCGGAATGGAAATGGAAACCGTTACGCCAGCTCTGGGACATGTTGATAAAGACAAGGATTCTGTCTGCGACAGATGTGACCTTAGAACATTTGAACAGCAATTAGGAAGTCAGATATCAACAGACATTGCGATTGAGGGCGGGACAAAAAGAAATCTGACCTTCACATGCATTGATGAAGATTATCAAGGTGGAATGCTGTATATCAGCAATGAAGCCATTCCTTTATCAGACTTTAACGGATATGGAAGCCTGGACTACGAAGAATCGAATGTAAGAAGGTACTTCCATTTCGGATTTAAAAATGAATTCTCCATTCATGGAGATTCCTTAATGCTGATTCAGCGAGACGATAACGTTGAGATGGATTATGCAATGGTATTGACCGAAGCGCAGCAAGCAACTTATGAAGATGTGATTCCAAATACAAGTGCATACCTGGTACGCAAGCCGGGAGAAACAGCCCTTGTTGGAATAGCAACAGATGGCACAAAAAATGCAGTTGTAGACCCTGACTCAGAAACATACGGAATTAGACCAGTAATATTATTGGCAAAACCGGATGCGGGTGTTGCAGAATCTGCTCACTGGAATTTGGGTGACATCGTTGCAAGAGAAATTGACGGGAACACATACATGTTCGAGTGTATTGACCAGAACTATTCAGACCGAACAGAAAATCACAAACAGGCTGCATTATTCTTATGCACCAGCGTAATTGGTGCTGATACTGGTTCTGAATATGTATATGAAGAACAGCTGGATGGAACAATGGACTATACATTCTATCCGGGTCCAATCGTTAATTTTGGAAACTCAAATGACTATAAGTATTCGAAAGTCCAAAAATGGCTGAATAATTCCAGTGATGATTTTTACAACTGTGAAACCATTAATATTGGAGTGGATTATGCCTACATGGGCGCAACAAGCGAACAGAGATTCAGCGAACTCGATGAAGACCAGTTGAAATCATTTTACATTGGTAATCAGAAACTGACTGGAAAACTATTCAGCTTGTCTGTGGATGAAGCATTGAAGTACAAAGACTATCTTTGGAAGTTCAATGGCTCAGATACAGAAAACCCGGAATCTCAGTACGGTTCGTTTTCAAAAGCCTATTGGTTGCGAAATCCAATGGGAATGTCGAGCGAATACAATGAGACAAAACAGGTTTATGTAGTGGATTTGGTAAATGGCAACATTCATCCGAATGCAATTAAACCGGAAATTGACACAGAGGATGAAGAGTTGAAAGTTACAAGCACTGTGGGAGTACGACCAGCATTCGTAATGCCACAAGACTAAACAGGGAGGAAAATGAAATGGCTAAACGACCTATTCTTAACCGTAAGGCATTCAGAAAAAGTATGCGCCGTCATGCAGTAATGTCTTTGGCTGCTCTTATGGTTACTCAAAATGCTATGGTTTCGTTTGCATCAGTTTCACCAACTAACACCCAAATCGAAGAATCGACCAAGAAAGAAACTGAGGAAGAATCCAAAGAAGTAATCGAGGAAGAAACCGAAGCAGAAACTGAGGAAACAACCGAGGAAGAAACCGAAGCAGAAACTGAGGAAACAACTGAATCAGGAAAAGATGAAGAAATTCTTGATGAAGAAATTCTCGAAGATGACAAGCTGTTAGAGGAAGAGATTCCAGTTGGAACACCTTCTAACGCAACTCCGGTAGACATTTTTGAGAATATGCCTGAAATCGGAACATCTGATTTTACGGAATGGTTCTTTGACAATGTGAAATCCGAAGACCTCTGGAACTGGGTTCTGGAATTAATGGAATCCACGGACGAAGAGGATGAAACCGTAGAATCTTTTATGAAATGGTATGCTGAAAATGAAAACAGAGTCAATAAAGCATATCATGAATTTTCCGGAATGGCTACATTAGAAAGCAGCACCGGAGACCTCTGGACTGGCTGGACAGGAAATACTCAGTGGAATGGAGACGGTACAGAAGCTGCTCCATATGAAATCTCTGAGCTGTCAGACCTGATGGGACTCTCCGAAATGGTTGCAGCTGGAAATGATTTTGCTGGAAAATATTTTGTTCTGACACAGGATATTGACATCGGAAATCTTAAACAGAGTTGGAATCCGATTGGATGGTATCAGAACAAAGCAGACCTCGGAAAAGCTGTAACAAATAAATTCCGTGGAAACTTTGATGGTACTGGAAACACTATCAGCGGTCTTAAAGTAGTTAATGTTGCACATACATTAAATAATATAGGTCTTTTTGGTGCGGTTGAAGGCGGTTCTATTACCAATTTAACTGTAGATGCAGATGGTGGCGTAAAGGGTGGAGACAATGTAGGTATCTTAGCTGGCTCTGTTGAGGGAGACACTATTATCTATAATGTAACAGTAACAGGTTCTATTTCCTCTACCGGAGATGCTGGTGGTATTGCCGGACAGGTGACAGGAGATAGAAATGCAAAAGCTGGAACAGTTACCATCGAAAACTGTATTGCAGATGGAATAACCATTCAGGCTACAGATGATGGAAGCTATGTAGGTGGTATTGCCGGAAATGCTCAGAATACGAATATCATTGATGTTTCTGTTCGCACATATGATGGTGGCTCCAATCGTATTCAGGGACAGGGTTACGTTGGTGGTATCGTTGGAAGACAGAATCGTGCAAGCCTTTATAACACAATGGTAGAAGGAACTATTGGCGGTTCCGGCTCCAGGGCTATTGGTGGTATTGTAGGTAAGTATGAAAGCGGAAACACTATTCTTGCTCGCTTTGATGGAACAGTTGCAAACAGCAATAATGGAGGAGCTTCCAGAGAAGGAACATTCTTCGGTACAAGAGATGGTGCAAATAACTTCTCTTACGGAACTGGAAAGAGCGATAATTTTGCTTATCTGTTTACCACAGACGCATCTATGGCAAAAAAACCATTTGGAAGCAACATTGATAAAGATAATTCCTTTACCACAGATGCTCACATTGGTTACTGGACAAATGATGGACGCAACTTCCATTTAGTAGCAGGAACTCTTGACAAAGAACAGAAGGATGTTTACTTCTATGAAGAACTGGAAGCTGCTGTTAAGCACATTGTAATCAACAAACTTGGAAACACCTTCTCTACAGAAGAGTACTGGGATGGTTGTGATTTCAAAATTGACCATTTTGCTCCAAACTCTTTTGGTGCTCCAATTAGAGGATATCTGGTATCCATTCCAAGAATTGATGCAGCAACAGCCACTGGCTATGACACAGATGTAGCTACTTTAACTGCAATTGGCAAGACAACTAACTCTTACTACAAGCAGATTGATATGGATAATCCATCTGCTGTTGCCTATGGAGATGTAATTGAAGTTGCAACCGCAGCAAAGAACAGAAACGGCAATCGTTACCAGATGGTATACGATGAAAATGAACCTGGAAAGGTAAAACCTCCTACATATACTGACGAAAACGGAGATGTTATTGATATGACATATCAGTATGGCGGTCATTATACCTTTACCATGCCGGAAGCTGATACAGAGCTGAATGTAGAATACATCAAGGTTACAACAGGTCTTACCATGACTCCTCCGGAAACAACCATTAAAGTTGTTCAGACGAGAGAGGGAGACAGAAAGAACCCGCAGATTACTACAGCAGTTTACAATCAGGAAGGCAAACTGATTGCCAAGTATATTGGTGATACTGTTGACCAGTCCGTAACTCCAGACCCTGTAAGCATTCATGCAGAACACAATGGAGAAGGCAGTGCTCATGATAAGACTGTAAAATGGTCCATTGACAATGAAAATCTTCTTGTTTTATCTAATGTAGATACAACAAACTGGACAGAAAAAGATGCTCGTGTAATGCCGAACATGAAGTCCAACTTTATTACAACCACTCTTAATAAGAAGGTACAGGAGCAGATTGACAGCGGATATGCAAATGCTATTGACAACACCGTATATTCTGATGTTGCCATTGTAACTGCATCTACAAATCCGGATACATCTGTAGATAATCAGGCAGTTACAGCAAACACTCGTGTTAATGTAACATTCCAGATTATTGATAACACAACCAGAAGAGTAGAAGGACTGGTTCTCAGCGAGAGTGATATTGTAATCACAATCACAAGAAAACTGACAGGAGACAGAACTAAGCCAGTTGAAACTATCTTCTGTGATGAACCTTCTGTATTAGGCGCAACTCTCAATCCAAGCAGACCATTCAATAAGAATGTTACATGGAGAGATGAAAACTCTGGTTCTATCATCGTTCTTGAACCTTATGGAGACCACAGTGAAAACTGTAGAGTTACCGCACGTTACAATGCAGATGGCGTTTCCAATCCGCAGTGGATTCAGAGTGTAATCCAGGCTGATAATCAGAAACGTGCAAAAGACAAATATGTGAAATTGGACGGAAGCGCAACCAAGACAGAAGTAATCACCTCTGTTGCTGATGACCAGACTCACGGTGAAGTTTCTGCAAAATGTAATGTAACACTGAATTTCGTAACTGTAGATGAGACTGTAATTCATCCGGAGTCTATCTCAATGAGCCAGAACACCGTGGATTACGACCTTGCCATTACAAAGGCTGGAGACATCAACAGCGAAATCAAGGGATATGATGGATTTGAGACAACAGACCTTGACTGTACTGTAAATCCTGACTGCCCGGTAGATGATGCACATGAACCATATGACAGAAGCGTTACATGGTCTGTTTCTGACCCGGATGTATTAAGCATTGACCAGGATGGAAACATCACTCCTAACAAGGATGCTCAGTGGATTAAGGATGCTATGGTCAAAGCTCCTTACAAAGCAACCAAGACCGTTGAAGTCTACGCAACCGCAAATGACAACGGTGTAAAGGGTACTACAACCGTTACTTTAAATTATGTAACAAACTGCGTTGAGTTAGATAAGGAGACTATGGATTACAACTTATCCTTCACCAAGGCTGGAGATATTAAGTCTGCAACAACCAAGACAGATGGTTTTGACGCAAGAAACCTTGTTGCAAGCGTTTATCCGGAGCAGAAGGATGTTGTTTGGGCTTCCTCTGATGCAGATGCAGTAACAGTAGTAGATGGTAAGATTACAGTAAATGAAAATGCTCAGTGGATTAAGGATGCAATGGCAAAAGCACCTTACACAGCAACCAAAACTGTAAACGTAACAGCTACTTACAACGGCATTGTAGATACATGTGTACTGACTCTGAATTTCAAGACAAATTGTGTTGAACTTCCATCTGACACATTAACCTACAATATGGAACTCATTAAATCCGGCAGAAGAAGCAGTCCTACCTACACATGGAAGGGTGCAGATGCCAAGAAGTTTGTTGCTACTCCATATCCGGATACCAAGGCAGCTGTAACTTATGGAACATCTAACGCAGCAGCACTGACTGTTGCAAAGGATGGAACAATCGCTCCTGTATTAAATGTAGATGCAGAGTGGATGAAGCCAGCAATGTCTTATCCATACACAGCAACAACAAAAGTCAATATTTCTGGTGCAAGTGGAGAAAGCACAGATGTATGCGTTGTTACCTTAAATATCAAAGTTACTGACAACACCTATTCCGGCGGTAGCTCCTCCGGTGGCGGTGGTGGCGGTGGTGGCGGTGGCGGTAGCTCC